>ORJL011297252.1_pt1 | contig 43343 bp, 38 predicted proteins | sample 1779941 | NCBI WGS metagenome assembly ORJL01 (sample SAMEA104232317, study PRJEB22302) | groundwater metagenome | biome: forest; feature: aquifer; material: groundwater | place: USA | collected 2011-08-07 | depth 5.8 m | reverse complement strand
TTCTTGGCCGGAGCCTCTTTTACCGGAGTTAGACTGACGCACGGGCATATATTCAAAGAAGGGGCGGAACATCTTCAGATAATATTCGCATCTATTTTCTTTGTTTCTCTGGGAGTAATCATGGACCTCCATTACGTTACTCCAAATTTGCTATGGTTCGTGCTGGTGTTATCTGCCGTGGCTCTGCTTACAAAACTTATCGGCTGCGGACTGCCGGCAATCATTCAGCGTATGAGCTTTAAAGATTCGATGATTATCGGCATAGGAATGGTGCCTCGCGGAGAAGTGGCCATGATTATAGCACTTATTGGACTCAGCCAAAATCTTATAAATCAAAATACTTACTCGGCGATTATCTTAATGAGTCTTTTGACAACAATAATTCCTCCGCTGATTCTGAGAAACTGGCTGTATAAGCGCTAATTTCAGCAGGGAGGACGCACTTTGGTCTGGATTCAGTTCGGTATTTGCCTTGCAATAATTGTTATAGCCGGCAGTAAACTCGCCAAATATGGCGATTTGATTGCTGAGAAGACAGGTTTAGGGCGCGTTTGGATTGGTGTAGTTCTTCTGGCTACGGTTACCTCTCTCCCGGAACTGGCTACCGGCATCAGTTCGGTGACCTTTATTAATGAGCCTGACTTAACGATAGGCAACCTCTTTGGCGCTAACTTGATAAATCTGATGATTATTGCCATCATCGGTTTAGTCCAGCACAGTGGCCCGGTGCTGCATTACTTAGGTACAGGTATTGTCTTGAGCACGGTATTGAGTCTCTTTATGATAGCGGCAGCGGCTACATCTCTGTACTTGGCTCAGAACCTGTTAACCGTAGCTCTGTTCGGTCGGATTGGAATTTATTCCCTGGCGCTTTTCTGCCTGTATCTTCTGGCGCAGTATATGATGTTTCGCTTTCCGTCTGTTAAAAGTGAGGACCCCCAGGGAAACGAGGCAGCCCCTCCTAGTGGCGGCAGCGCTCCTATCTCTCTAAGAAGGACGGTCATCTTCTTCTTGGTGGCAGCAGCGGCAACCGCTGGAGCCGGCACCTGGTTAGCCTTTATCGGCGACCAGATTGCCGAGGTGACCGGTCTCACTACCGGCGTCGTTGGTACCTTGTTTCTCGCCATCGTTACATCCTCACCTGAAATGGTGGTCTCAATTTCTGCAGCACGGCTGGGTGCCTTGGATATGGCGGTCGGTAATATGGTGGGGAGCAACCTGTTTAATATGGGCGTTATTATCTTTTTGGTTGACCTGTTCTATGATGCCGGACCAATTCTACAGGGAGCGGAGATGTACCATATCGTCACGGCTCTTTTTGCCATATTAATGAGTAGTATCGTCATCATCGGTATCGTTTATCGACCTCGATTCTGGCGACGCATCTGGGTAGGGGTAGATACCGCTGCTCTAGTAATATTGTACGTCGGCGCTATGGTAACACTATACCTGCTGAGCAGCTAGATTGGGTAGTTGTATTGACAACAAGACAGTGCTTATCCATGCTCTCATCTTGATGAGTCTTTTGACAACAATAATATCGCCGCTAATTCTAAGAAACTGGCTGTATAAGCACTAGTTTCAAATTGGCTTTAACAACTGAGATCACATGGGGGTCATCAATCCCTTTTTTGATTGCGTAATAGTGCGGGGGATGTCGAATTTACTCATGTTGTTGAGCTACCCTCCGGAACGTCTTCAAGTTACCCATGCTAAGCTGTCATTTCGCGAAATGACGAAAGACTGCCTCTATGGTAAAATGATGACAGACCGACTTTGGAAACGCCTTTATCCGTGGGGTAATCAGTAAATGATTCAGTGGCTAATGGTTAACTGGTTTAAGGTAGCTATCCCGGTACTGACTTTTGTCGCCACTTATGCTGTCGGTTTGTGGCTGAGAAGGATTGTCACTAATGCCTTTGAGCATTGGTCAGCAAGGGCAAAATGGGAGGGAAGCCGACTCGTTGTAAGGACGGCACGTCGTCCCTTCCTATTCTGGTTTTTGTTGTTAGGCGTTATCATCGCGATTCAAGCCTCGATATTACCTGCAGAGGCAAAAAGTATGACTGGAAAGGCAATAGGCAGCTTGTTTATTTTGTCATTAGGATGGGTCGCTATTGCCTTGAGTGAACAATTGTTACAGTTGTATTTGCTCAAAATTAAAGCCCCCTCACCAACCCATGACCTGGTAATGAATACTGTCAGAGTCATCATCATCGTCGTTAGTGTGCTGGTCGTGCTTGATACTTGGAGTGTGCCTACTACTCCTCTTCTCCTTCTGATTGCCGTTATAGTTCTGACAGCAATACTAGTTTTAAGAAATGCAGCACCCAATCTTCTTGCCGCATTTCAACTTTGGAATACTGAGCAAGTAAAAGCAGGCGACTACATCAAGCTGGAGACGGGAGAGGAGGGCTACGTTGTCGAGATAAACTCGAATAATACTCGTATTAAAGCTCTGGATGAAAGCACTATTATCGTTCCCAATAGTCGACTGGTTCAGCAAACAATTGTCAACTACGGGCACCCAGTGAAGATAGAGAGGGAGCTTTTCGCTGTTAATAGCCAAACACGGTTCACAGAGTTGACCGGACTTAAGGCAAAGAAACTCGGTGAACTTGCTGATATTACTACCGCAGAAAAGGCGGACAGCGGGAAGACTGCCGAAACGAAGTCCATCCTATCGGAACGAGAAAAAGAGATTGCGAGACTAATAGCTGAAGGAATCAGTAATAGGGAAATGGCGCAGAAACTGTTTATTGCCGAGAATACTGTTAAGGTCCACATCAAAAACATCTTGCGTAAACTGGAATTGAGGAATCGGCAGCAGCTAGCTGCCTACACGGTTCTGCAAAGCTGGGCGACTGCTGATGAAAGGAAAACGCAGAACGAACGGGATTAGCTGAGGAAATACCCCCAGGGTCATACAGGCGTAATGGAATAGCTAAAAGGGTTATCGAAAGATAACCCTTTTCTTTTGCCAAAATACCTCTGATTAGTAATGTTCAAGGGAGAGCTACCGGCATAGAATGATGGTGTGGGGTGGTGGATGAAGTTTCTAGTTGATCTGCGTCATTGGTATACTAACCGCCACTCCACGCCACAGACTTTGATCATGGCACATCTTTATTATGCAGTCCATAAGAGGGTAGCGGACCTTAAGGAACCTATACCGTAGCATACCCATAAGGGAGAGAATGTCCTTTTCGAAGTCTAAATTGAGGGGATAACAATCAGCAGTTGTGATTTCGTGATAAATAACAGGTTTGTGAGGTTTGTGTAAAATGGCAACACCAAAAGAGATGAAGGTATTAATCAAGTTCGACGATGGCACTCAGAAAGAGGTGACTTACCAGCTTAGCCCGCTCAGAAGCGGGGATAATCCGCATCAGGCCGGTTTTGTCGGGGAACCTGGTAATTCCTACACAGAGGTAATCGAGGGTCGCGGAATGGGCTTTACCAATCACCTCGACCTTACCGGTTACTCGGTAGCTGTTGAAATCAGTAAGACAATGGCATTCCTGGGTGACAAGCGCACCGAAGCCGTGGTGATTAACAAGCACACCAACCCGGCTGTCTACGCCGCCCGTGCTAAGCAAATCGATGCTCTTACTGCCTCACTGGCTACCGATACCAAGTCACCCTTCGGGGGTGTTATGGCTACCTCATCCAGACTTACCCGGGCGACAACCGATTTCCTGGTCGAGAAAAATAAGTCGGAGAAATTCGTTCTGGATGTGCTCTGCTCTCCCGGTTTTGAAGCCGGCTGTGCCGATAAGCTCGCCGAAGTAATGAAAAACCTGCGTATTATCGATGTTTCTGAGCTGGACACCTGGGAAAAAATCAATACCGGCGTGTTCGGATTAAACATGAAGTGGACTGTTGGTAACAAACCGGTTATCACCGAAGTAGACCGGTTATCCTTCTTTAATACTAAATACGGAATGGAAGTCCTGAGCAAGCGTAAGCCGACCGATACCGAGATGAAAGATGCTCACATCGCCTGGATTGGCGCCAAGGCAACGCAATCCAATTCCTTCGCCTTCGTTAAAGATGCCGTGTTACTGGCCCAGTGTGGCGGGCAGACCAACCGTGAAGACTCCGCCAAATTTGCCGGTGAACGTGCCGCTGAGTTTAATGTCTCTTTGCAGGGTTCGGCAGCGGCCACGGATTCGTTTATTTTCGACCGTCAGGCAATCGACCTGCTTCACAAGCTGGGAGCTACGGTAGTAGTTCATCCCACCCGCAAATTGCTGACAACGGGCAGTTTACAGCCGGATAAGGAAATAATTCAGGTAGTCGATGAATATAATATGATTATGATTCGCCCTTACCTGGTGGGCGCCGACGGACAGGAAAAAGCCTGGAGAGTCTTCCGACACCTGTAACAGGAGAATTTACGAATGATAGAACAACCTAGTAGACCACGAATGATTATGTCAGAGAGGTAATATGACTATGACTGCCAGTGATAGGGCTGCAGAAAAACTAAAAGACGAACTATTACGAAGATTTCTCAATACCGGTTTGGGATATAGAGTAGTTGTTGATACCTCTGCTCCCGAACAAACCACAATTGGCGTTAAATTAGATAATGAACGTCCCGGTGATGAGGTGCTGGCGTCACATGGTATCAGGGTCTTTCTAGACCAACTAAGCGCAGACCTGCTGAGGGATTGCGAGCTTGACTATCAGGATGGACCTGCCGGCGGTTTTTGCCTCAAGAAAGGCAAGGAGGTAACGGCAAATAACCAGGTTAGCCAGAGTTTAGAAAGGGAAAGAACATCGGATTCAGTCGATTCACGAAGCGTCGAGAAACTCGAGAAGGAGGTGCAGTATGGCGATAGTAACAATACGGGGACAATTGGGAAGCGGGGCACCGGAAATAGGAAGGCTTATCGCTGAAGAGATGCACATTGACTATGTTGACCGTGAAATCATTGCCAGAGTAGCCGAATTACTTAGTCGCCGGGAACGAGACGTGATAGCGAAAGAGATGCCGCCTGGCAGCTTCCTGGGGCGGATCGTAGAAGCATTTGAACGTAACCCTCCCGGCAGTTCCGACTTTGGAGGTATGATGATAGGTGCGTATCCACCTAACTGGGAAAGACCTGTGGAAGACGCTCGCTATTTGGAAGGACTGCAGTCTATCGTTAAGGAATTAGCAAAAAGCAAGTCTATTGTGATCCGTGGCCGAGGTAGTCAGTTCATCTTAAAGAACTACCCCAATTCCTTTCACATCCTGACTGTAGCACCGATTGAGTTGCGTATTAAACGGATTAAAGAAGAGAAAAATCTGGATGAGGCAACAGCAAAAAAAGAAATTGAGAACTTTGATAGCAGCCGCCGTGAGTTCATCAAAAGGTACTTTAAGACTGAACTTGAAAACCCGGTAAACTATGACATCGTCATAAATACTGAGCATTTCAGCCTTGAGGCAGCAGCGTCGATTGTAATTAATGCTCTCGCTTCTAAGGAACGATCCGTGATCGACTCGGTAGGAACTGGTTAGACGCAGTCCATGAACGATATAGTGAAAGAAGGTATTGGAAAATGATTAAGGTTTTGATAGAAAGGCACTGCAAACCGGACAAAGAGGAGGAGTTAAATAAACTACTCGAGGAACTAAGAAGCAAAGCTCTGCAGCGGTACGGCAACTATTCGTTTGAAACGTTGAGATCAGTGGGTGACCATTCAGTCTGGCTATCAATCGCCTCATGGACTTCCCCCGAAGATTGGAAAGCTTGGCAGAGTAGTCCAGAACGCCAAGAGATTATCGGCAAGATAAACATGCTACTATTTGAGTCGGCAAGAGAATCTATTTTCGGAGTTGCCCGCTAGAAGAACACTCTTTCCATTTAATGTGCGTATCCTTAGTCCAAGATGAATACAGAGTCAAGCGGTGGTTTTGAACATGCACTCAAAGAATTTGTTGTGTGTTTCTTAAGGTACGTACCTTTCCGGCATTGTCAGTAGGAGGCATAGGCTGCCCAAAAAGTCGCGAAAAGACACGTTGCTTATTCTCAGTTTGCTCCTTCACTCGGTTAGTTTTTGGCGGATTTAGCAACTGGTACTTAAGAGTCAGGGGGACACGAGGTTAAAATTTTTGGACAGATAACCGGAGGATTGCTTTGAAACAGATATTATTTTACTCGCTTGTCTTTGGCGTTTTTGTCGGTCTTGCCTGGCTGTTTCATTTCTATCTACACAAGGTTGCCAGACGGCTGGCGCAGAAAACAAGAACGCTTCTGGACGATGCCATAATATTAGCGATAGACAAACCAATCATGGCGGTTATTATCTTGGCTGGTGTCTATCTTGTGGTTCTTTCGTTTCCATTGGACGGTAATTTACGTCTGTACGCCACCAGAGGGCTGTCGATTCTAGTGGGTATATTGAGTATCTACACAGTGATAGCTACATTTGATGCGGTAATAATGTGGTACAAAAAAGAGGACATAAGTAAAAGAAAGCATTTTGGACTCATCGGTCCTTTTCTTACGTGGTTCAGGGTGATTATGCTGGCGGTTGGAGTGATGTTGGCAGCTCTGCTGGCGCTGAGAATTCTTGGCGTTAGCCTAACTCCAGTTACGAGCTGGCTAGGGAATCATGGATGGCGCATCGCCCTCATAACGATTCTTGCTATGGCAGCAATTATTACTATGAGTGAAATGGTACCTAGATTGGTATCCAGGACTTTGACTTACCGCACGGGTGAGTCAGAGGAAGAGGCCAACAAGCGCGGCGACACCTTGTCCAGAGTGCTGATTGGCACCGGACAGATAGCAGTCCTCCTTACGGCAGTTTTCATGTTGCTGGCTGAGTTGGAGATCAACATCACACCGATTCTTGCTGGGGTAGGCGTGGTTGGCATCGCTATTGGCTTTGGTGCCCAGGGACTGGTAAAGGATATAGTTAACGGGCTGTTTATCGTCTTTGAAAACCAATACCGGGTAGGCGATTGGGTAAAAATCGCCGATGTTGATGGACTGGTTGAGGATGTAAACCTGAGGAGGACGATGTTGAGAGACTTTAGCGGAACTGTCCATATGGTGCCGAATGGCGAAATTCGTGTTGCCAGTAACTATACCAAGGAATTGGCAAGGGTGAACATGAACGTCAGTGTAGCGTACGGAGAAGACCTTGACCGTGCCATCTCGGTGATAAACAGAGTCGGTAAAGAGCTTGCTGATGACCCAAAGTGGGCAGCGTCGATTCTGACGCCACCACAGGCTCTTGGAGTAGAGAACCTCGGAGACTCAGGTATAGAGATAAAGATTCTTGGGGATACTAAACCTATGCTCCCCTGGGCCATAATGCGTGAGCTTCGACTGAGGTTAAAGAAAGCCTTTGACAAAGAGGGCATCGAAATTCCCTGGCCCCATATGAAAGTGTATTTTGGTAACTCGCCAAGCGTTATGGATATCCGTGGTTCAGCGAAGAGTGGACACTTCTAAGCGAATTTTATTGTGTATTGGAATAGATACAAACTCTATTCCACGGCGAGTGGACTTTAAATAAGGGGGTAACTTATGGCTAGAAACGATAAGGTGGCAATTTCTTGTCAAAACGTGTGGAAGATATTCGGCGATAAACCGAAGGCTGCATGGGACTTGCTCAAGACAGGCGCGGCCAGGCAAGAAATCATTGAGCGTACCGGTCAGGTTATTGCGGTGAAGGATGTCTCTTTTGACGTCCGGGAGAACGAGATATTTGTCATCATGGGATTGTCTGGAAGTGGTAAGTCGACCCTCCTTCGTTGTATCAACCGGTTGATTGAACCTGATAAAGGTAAAATATTCATTAACGGTGAAGACGTCACCCGAATGAACCGCGCCGCGCTAAAAAAACTTCGGCGTCACCAGTTAAGTATGGTCTTCCAACACTTTGGATTACTGCCAAATCGCTCTGTCCTGGAGAATGTGGCTTTTGGTCTGGAGATTAGAGGTGACAGCAAAAAAGAAGGAAATGCAAAGTCTATGGAGGCTTTAGAGTTGGTGGGACTGCAAGGTTGGGAGAATAGTCGTTTACACGAACTGAGTGGAGGGATGCAGCAAAGGGTAGGGCTGGCTCGCTCTCTGGTAGTAGATTCAGAGATTCTACTTATGGATGAGCCATTTAGCGCTCTCGATCCTCTAATTCGCCGTCAGTTGCAGGATGAATTTATCAAACTGCGCGCTACGGTAAAGAAGACCGTAGTTTTTGTTACTCACGACCTTTTTGAGGCGCTAAAACTGGGCGACCAGATTGCCATTATGAAGGATGGAGAAATAGTCCAGTCGGGTAGTCCGCAAGATATAGTATCCCGGCCGTTAGATGCTTATGTGAGCGAGTTTATAAGAGATGTTCCTAAGGCAAAGATACTCTTAGCGGATACCATCATGGAAGAGCCGGAAGTAATCGTATGGTGTAAATACGACGTCGAAGTTGCAATAAGGGAAATGACAGCTAAGAAGGCTACAGTTGCTTTCATTACTGATAACCGCGCCGAACTTAAGGGAATCGTGACTATGGAGCAGGCTATTGAGGCAATAAAACAAGGCTCAAATAACTTAGAAACAATAGCCCAGAAGGAGGTCCCTTCGACTTCTCCAGAAAGTCCGTTAGAAGAAAGTCTGCATTTTATCGCTGAAGGTGATATTCCGGTGGCTGTCTTAGATAAACGGAGGCATTTGCTCGGAGTAATCACCAGAAAGGCTCTAATCAACGCTGTGAAGCCAGAGAAGCCGGTACCGTAGATAATTCCGGACTTTAACCAGAACGAGAAACCGTAAATGGAGGGCAGTAAATATGCATCGAACTACTCAAAGTAATATTATGCGGTTTGTTATCTTAGGCATCATATTAGCTGGACTAGCCGTAATGGCAGTATTTCTCAGAGAGTTGAAGATGGACACTCCAAAGGTACCTCTTGGCCGGGGTGTAGAATCAGCGTTGGATTGGGCTATCATCTATCTCTCGCCGGTTCTGGCGGCTATCAAACTAAACATAGGCAGGATATTCCTGGCTGCGGAGACTGCTTTCCTGTGGCTGCCCTGGCCAATCTGGGTGCTGCTGGTCGGGGTTCTGGGCTGGAGTTTGGCTTCACTGCGTACCGGGTTGTTGGTAGCCGTGGCTCTATCCGTCGTACAGGCCGTAGGACTATGGGACGAAGCGATGAGCACCCTATCTCTTATAGGAATATCTGTAATCCTAGCATTAATCGTTGCTATCCCTATTGGTATCATTGCCGCGAAAAATAACTTCTTCGAGAGCATAATCAGGCCACTTCTGGATGCTATGCAGACTATCCCCAGTATGGTTTATCTTATCCCGGCCGTGATGTTGCTGGGTGTTGGCAGGGTGCCGGCGGCGGTTGCCACTATGATATTCGCCGTGCCACCGGCTATTCGTCTTACCAATCTCGGCATGCGCCAGGTTTCTGCGGAGACTAAAGAGGCGGCGATTTCGTTCGGCGCTTCACCGTGGCAACTACTGACAAAAGTGGAGTTACCACTGGCGGCACGTACCATCATGGCCGGAGTAAACCAGTCTACCATGATGGCTGTTTCGATGGTGGTTATCGCTGCCTTCATTGGCGCCGGTGGGCTGGGTTACAGCGTGCTCTTTGCCCTGAACCGGGTCCAAGTAGGTAATGGATTTGAGGCTGGGTTGGCGATATTAGCTATCGCCATAATACTTGACCGTCTTACTCAGGCTCTGAGCAGGGAGAGACAACTAGAGAAACGTTCATCATAGCTCCTTGAATTCTAATTATATCGAAGGAGGTGAGAGACATAAGTAATATTAACTTGGTTAATCTAATTGCAAAAGGAGGTAAGAAATGCATCGAGTACGACTTTCGGGAATCTATAGATCACTATTGGCCGCTATTTTTCTGTTCACAATTTTGTTAGGTATAAGTTGCCGTGCACCTGCGGCGGGAGAGAAACCCACCATTACCCTGGCTGAAGGTAACTGGACATCCCAGATTATTGAAACCGAGATCCTTGACCTGATTATCAGCAAGCAACTCAGCTATCCAGTAGAGCGAATCCTTGGCTATGGACCCATCATTTGGGCGGCGATGGATAAAGGGGAAGTAGACATTGCGTCGGAAATCTGGTACCCGGCTCGCAAGGGGGAAATACAATCTTTTCTGGATAGTGGCAACGTTGAGCTGGCAGGAGAAATATTTGGTGGCGCCGGCAACTGGTTGACCGTGCCTAGGTATGTCGTCGAGGGTGACCCTGCCCGGGGTATCGAGCCGATGGCTCCCGACCTTAAGACTGTTCTCGACCTGAAGAAGTACTGGAAGCTGTTTGAGAACCCCGAGAGACCAGGGTTGGGGGAGGTTGTGGGTGGTGAAGTCGGTTGGGCTAATGAAACCCCTTGGATGATACTGGGCTATGACCTTCCTTTTTACATGAGCAACCAGAGTGAAGCCGTCATGCTGGCCCGTACCATAGCCGCTTACAAAAAAGGGGAGCCTATCCTTGTGAGTTGGTGGTCGCCTCACATTGTTTTCAGCCAGGTTGACCTGATAAAACTAGAGAGTGTTGACTCAGACAGGACGAGCGAAATCGATTGGGATAAAGACCCCTATCCACTTAAAACGGGGGGGGCAGAATATACCGTCTACAAAGTAAGCCGGACTGGACTCGCCAAAACGGCTCCGGATGTCTACCGTCTGATACACAATATGTCATTTAGTGAGGATGAAATCAACACACTGGCCAATCGGGTGGATGTAGTCGGAGAAGAGAAAGCAATTGTGGCTGCGGACTGGATAAGTAAGAATCAGAATCGTATTGACCAGTGGCTAGGTAAGTAATCATCTCCAAATAAACTGGTCGGGGCTAACAATGGCCCCGACCAGTTTTGCGATATGGACTTCTGACGGAGTAAAAACTTAGCGGATTTCATAGGTTCATTGCAGGAGGAATAGTAACACTTGGCATAATGCTGTTGTCCACTGCAAACAAGCATAAATCCAACTAGTATTAACAGCAATACTCCGAGAAGCATAACATATTTAGTGATATGTATGCGTCTCATTTCCGAGTTTTGTTCAGCATAGCTGCCGCGCGGCTACTACTTTAACCGCATCGACCGTAACTTCTGGTTCACTCTTTTGATGTCAAACGAGTCGGGATTGAAGCGATCACCGAGCCAGGTCATCATATTCAGGTAATCCTCGTGCTTGGGGTTCCTAATGATTTCCAGTAACTCAGCATATCCGTGGACGCCTCCGCAATCCTCCGGTGGACAGCCACGCTCGCCGATTAGACAAAGGGGGGATTGCGTGCCGCGATTGTCCTCCAAAATATCTTCGACTAACAGCATATGGTCCCAGCCATCTCCGAAGTCGTACTCGTAACGGAACACATTGCCTTTCTTAGCCACCAATTGACCGAGCTTTGTCCGCCTAGAGTTCTTGAAATCTAACTCATAAAACTCGTTGTCCGGGTTGGGCTCTGCGTATTCCTTTGTACTGATTTGGAACCGGTAAAGGTGTGAATTGGTCCAGCCCATCACGTCCTGTAAAACCAGGTGCAAGCGGTGGAGAGTCACAGTTGAGGGAATGACAAAGCGACGCCAAATGGGAGGGTCCGTCTCCAACAACACTACTTTAATCTGATAGAGTACTTGCTGACCTTCCGGTACCGGCCGCGTATTCATGTCAAACTCCTGTCAACTTGACTGCTCTGTCAAAGTTCATCTTCTGGAGTACCTTCCGCATGCGGCTCAGATCTCCACCATCGACACGGGACACATCCAGTATAAACCCTCTTCTCGTGGTCTTAAGTTTTACCATGTCTCTGGAGCGTTCTACCGCAAGTAGTAACTCGCTCTCATCTTCGTCTTCCTCCCAGGAAACGCTGACGCCCCGCTCTTCAGGATCGAGGAAAAACTCATACTTGGGCGTGCGCAACAGAGTTAGGCTCAGAATATCTCCGGGGGAATCGCCGACGGCCACTGCAAACGACACAATGAGATCATCCTTTTGTTCGGTTGTTATAAAATTAACTCGGTACCCCGCAGGGTCAATCACTTTCCCCACCTCAAACACACCTGGTTAAGATCGGCCGCAGGTAGACAATTGTTGTACCCAGCGGGTAATGCAACCTAACCTGTCAATTAATCTCAGTCAAGGGTACATCGGCAATTGTTGGCTGTCAAGGCAAAATAGGCTAACACGAGTAGGCTGCACAAATGTCAGTATTAGTGTGACGCTGACCTTACCCCAGAATTAGTATCACTGCCTAGTTAGAGTCCAGTCGCTGCTTCAGCATACTCCTTTGGTGTCCTGCCGTTCAAGGAGCTGTGTGGCCTGACCTCATTGTAGTCTATCCGCCAGTCCTCGATAACATCCCTGGCGTGCTTCAGGTTCATGAACCAGTTCGTGTTCAAACATTCGTCTCTCAGTCTGCCATTAAAGCTTTCAGCGAAGGCGTTCTCTATCGGCTTCCCTGGTCGAACAAAGTTCAGCTTGACTCCTTTCCGGTAGGCCCATTCGTCCAGGGCACGGCCGGCGAATTCAGGACCATTATCCATCGTGATTACCCCGGGTAAGCCCCTTGTCTCGGCCAGCCTCTCCAACACACCGACTACCCTGCGTCCTCCCATGGAAGTATCCACCTCGATAACCGGGCACTCCCTGGAATAGTCATCGACTATGGCAAGGGCACGAAAACGGCGCCCGGTGACGATGCTGTCGTTGACGAAGTCCATCGACCAGCGCTCATTAGGCTTCACTGGGGATGGCATCACTACTCTCACCCCGGCAGCACCTTTTCTTCGGCGTTTTCTTCTTAGCGCCAGCCCTTCTTCACTATAGATTCTCTCGGTCCTCTTATGATTGACCACCAGTCTCTCCCTTTTAAGCAAGATATGAAGCCGGGGACTGCCGAATCGCTTCCTCTGTCCTGCCAGCTCCCTAAGCCTCTCTCGCAGGGCAGCATCATCACTCTCTTTCGGTTTATAGCGATAGACCGAAACCGAAATATTTACCAGTTCACAGGCTTTCCTCTCGCTCAGCCCAAGACTCTCCCTGGTATGAGAGACAGCCAGACGCTTAACCTTGGGCTTTAGAAGTTTTTTGAAAGCAAATCCTTGAGCGCCCTGATGTCGAGGGCCTGCTCGCCTACAATCTGTTTCAGCCGCCGGTTTTCTTCTTCGAGACCCTTCAGTCTCTTGAGTTCACTCACGGTCATGCCGGCGTACTTTGCCTTCCAGTTGTAGTAGGCACCGTCGCTCATCCCGTATTTGCGGCAGAGCTCCCTGACTGGCGTGCCCGCTTCCCCTTCTTTGAGAACCGCGATGATTTGTTCCTCGGTATACCTCTTTCGTACCATGAAAATCCTCCTGCTTCGTTTTATTATAGCGGAGGACTCTACATCAGGGTGCTACTGTTTTAGGGGGGAAGGTCAAAGCGATGTAAAGTGCAGCTCAGAGCAACAGAGTATAGCGCCAGTGGGTCCTCCAAAAGGGTTATGTTTGGTTGACGACTGGTAATAGGTGTATAATTGCCCTAATTAAACAGACCCCTTTAATTGAGAGGTTTCTATACGGTCTTTTAGAATCAGATATGAGCTCCAATCGGTGGAGGGCTAATTGTCACTTAGTGAATCTGATACCAGGGCAAAACTAATCGACCCGGCGCTCCATGCTTGCGGCTGGACTGAAGACCTTATCCGCAGGGAAGAGACTGCCGGGGCTATCGTAATTGAAAATGGTAAGCCCACAAAGAAAGCTAAAGGACGGGTAGATTACACCCTCCGTGTTAAGGTAAATCCGGAAACGCAGCCCGTGGCTGTCGCTCTGATTGAAGCTAAAGCTGAAAACCTTCCGCCAAATCACGGCTTAGAGCAAGCCAAACTCTATGCAAACTGTAAGCGCCTAAATGTATCCCTTGTGTTTTCATCTAATGGGCACCTTTTTGTTGAGTATGACCGCTCTACCGGCTTGACAACTGCTCCAAAACCGATACGCGAATTTCCGGCTCCATCAGTGCTACGCGCTCGTTATGAACAGCAAGTGGGTTTCAACCTTGGCAGCCCCCAGGCCCGTCCCCTGCTGATGCGGTACCCTGGTGGCGAAGCAACGCGTCGTTACTATCAGGATGCTGCCATCAGGGCTACGCTGGAGAAGGTTGCCAGAGGAGAGAATCGAGCATTACTCGCATTAGCTACAGGGTCTGGTAAGACTTTTATTGCTGTTAACTTACTGAAGCGTATTGGGGATGCCGGACAACTACGTCGAGCTCTCTTTGTTTGTGACCGCGATGAACTACGCAGCCAGGGACTTGGTGCATTCCAGAATGTTTTTGGCAGTAATGCCGCGTCGGTGTCCAGTGGTAACCCGCAAACCAATGCCCGTATTCTGATTGCCACCTATCAAACTCTTAACGTTGACACTGAAGACGCCGATGCCAGCTTCCTGACGAAGCACTATCCTGAGAACTACTTCAGTCACATTATCATTGATGAATGCCACCGCTCGGCGTGGGGTAAATGGTCACAGGTACTAACACGAAACTCAAAGGCAGTCCAGATAGGGCTGACCGCCACACCGAGGCACATTGATTTTAGCGAAAAGACCAAGGAGGCCCAGGCTGACGCCCAAGTTTCTGCAGATAATATTAAATACTTCGGCGAACCTATCTATGAATATGATATGGCACAAGGCATAGAGGATGGTTATTTGGCAGCTTGTGAAATTCAGAAGGGGCGCGTCAATATCGATGAAACAGGGATTGCGATAGAAGACTTAATTAAACGTAATCCTAAAGATGCCAATACGGGCCTGCCCATCACCATTGAAGAGCTACGCTCTCGCTATGAGAAAACAGATTACGAAGACCGTATTTTACTTCCTGACCGTGTCATGGCGATGTGCCAGGACTTATTTCAGTATTTCCTTGAGACCGGCGGACCCGAGCAGAAGACAATCATCTTCTGCGCTAGGGACCGACATGCCGATGATGTGGCAGCTACTATGAATAATTTTTACGCAGAATGGTGTGCTAAAAACGGCGCAACGCATCTTGAGCCATATGCTTTCAAATGCACCGCCGCCAGTAGTGGGAGTCAGTATCTGGCTGACCTGCGCGGAGGTGCTCGACATCACTTCATTGCTACCACGGTTGACCTGCTTACAACCGGAGTGGATGTGCCATGCATACGAAACATTGTGTTTTTCAAGTATATACGTTCACCTATCGCTTTCTACCAGATGATAGGCCGCGGTACTCGCATAGACCCACCAACTGGCAAGCTCATGTTCCGTGTTTATGACTACACAAATGCTACCCGTCTCTTCGGTGAAGAATTCAGGTCGAAATTCGCACCGCCAAAGAAGGAAAAGGAAGGACCCCCGCCACCTCCTCCGGAAAAGATTATTCTCGTTGAAGGTTTCGACGTGCATGTTACTGATGCAGGACGCTTTATCGTTACCCAAGTTGACGGAAAGGCGATGCCTGTAACGGTGGAGGAATACAAGGAAAGACTGGCAGCGATACTGGTGGAAGAAGCCCCTACTCTGGACGTCTTTCGGGAGCGGTGGACTTTGCCACCACAGCGGCAAGAGCTTATGGCTAAAATGCCGGATGCCGGCCGTTCGCCGCTTCTTGTACGAGAACTCGAGGACATGGGAGCATATGACCTGTATGATGTGCTGGCAGAATTAGGCTACGGTATGGCGCCGCGCACCCGGGTAGAACGTGCTGATGCGTTCTCTTACAAGAATGCCGATTGGCTTAAATCACTACCAGCCAGTACGGCCCAGACTATTAAGGCATTGGCAGTACAGTTTGCTCGCGGTGGTACCGATGAGCTGGAAAATCCCAAAATCTTTCAAACTCCGGAAGTAGTCAGGTCTGGTGGTCTGTCAGCGCTGAAAGCATTTGGTAAACCCGTTGAAATATTGCACAAGGTTAAAGAGAAGGTGTTTGTAGCGTGACAATAACTGAAGCCATGGTGAAAGAGGGAACGCGATTACCACTACCTCCCGGATGGCGGTGGGTACGGCTGGGAGACATCACACAGATAGCAACTGGTGGAACGCCCAGCACGAGTCATTCCGAATACTATGGAGGTGAAATTCATTGGCTTACGTCTGGTGATGTCAAAGGAACACGCATCTATGATGTCCCCAACCGGATTACTCAGCTTGGACTCAATAATTCTAATGCTAAGGTCCACCCATCTGGAAGCGTCATGCTTGCTATGTCTGGGCAGGGTAAAACCCGGGGAACGTCCGCGATACTGATGGTACCGAGCTCATGCAGTCAGTCCGTAGCTGCCATTTTGCCTACTACTGAGGCACTCCCAGAGATTATTCACTTCTCCCTTGTTGGACTGTATGGAAATATCCGAAGAATCACCGGTGATAATGAACGTACTGGGCTAAATCTAAAGCTCATACAGAAAATAGAAATCCCACTCCCCCCACTCGTCGAACAGGCGCGCATAGCACGCATTCTGGATGAGCAAATGGTATCAGTAGAAAAAGCTCGTGCCGCCGCTAAAGTACGTTTGGAAGCGGCGAAGGCTCTGCCAGCGGCTTATCTACGGACAGTTTTTGAGAGTGAGGAGACAAAGGAATGGCAACATAGAAGGTTGGGGGATGTATTACGAGTGAAGAGTGGTAGCTTTTTACCAGCAAACAGCATGAATACCAGCGGGAAATATCCTGTCTACGGCGGAAATGGCATAAACGGCTATCATGATTCGTTTATGTTTGAGGAACCCAAGATAATCATAGGGCGAGTGGGAGCCCAATGCGGTTGCATATGTGTTAGTGAACCCTATTCTTGGATTACTGATAACGCGTTGTACGTTTCAGAGAAGCTCATTCCATTTGAAAATGAGTTTATGGCATTACTGTTGACTCAACTCGACCTCAACGGGAAGGCTAACAGCATGGCCCAACCTCTCGTCACCGGTAAAATCATATATGATGTCGAGGTACCTCTTCCCAATACTGACAAGCAGAAACAGATCGCAATTATCTTAACAGACAGGTTTGATGCAACAGAGAATCTTTCTGCAGGCATAGAAGGAGAGCTTAGAACCATTAACGCTCTACCTACGGCCCTTCTGCGGCAGGCTTTTTCGGGAGGTCTATGATATGGTCGACAAAGAGAAGACTATCTGGGGAATACACGCCGGTAAGACAGGAGATGCCGATACCCTTTTCCTGAAGGGCGGATTTATAGCTCTTGGCTGGTCCAAGATGGGGGATTTGAGCACACTTAAAGCAGACCGGGAGGAATTTAAGAGGATGGTTGTTAAAGCCTACCCCGCCAGTAAACCCGGGGCTATACGGACATATGCCGGAGAATTACTCCGGTTCGTACATGAGATGAAGGTAGGAGACATCGTTGCCTTCCCCTCCAAACGTGACAGGAAGATACACATCGGCCATGTAGAAGGTGGCTATAAATACGACCCGTCAAGAGAGGAAAGCTATCCTAACCTGCGGCCAGTTAAATGGTTGAAAGCCGTCCCTCGTGCCCAGTTTTCCCAGGGGGCCCTTTACGAGATTGGCTCGGCGATGAGCCTGTTCCAGATTAAAAACTATGCCGATGAATTCATATCTGCCCTGGAAGGTAAACCGGAAGCACCACCAGCCAGCCAAGATGAGACCATCAAGATCGTAGCTGATGATATAGAGGAGACCACTCGTGATTTTGTCCTCAAGAGGCTGGCACAAGAGCTAAAGGGACACCCATTGGCTGAGTTTATCAGTCACCTTCTCATTGCCATGGGCTATCGTACTCGTTTATCACAGGAAGGTCCCGATGGGGGGATTGACATTATCGCTCATAAGGATGAGCTGGGGTTCGAACCACCGATAATCAAAGTTCAGGTTAAAAGTTCTGACGGCAGTATTGGTGACCCAACCGTTTCCGCGCTCTATGGAAAGGTATCAGGCAGTGAATTCGGTCTACTTGTTACGCTGGGCACCTTCACGTCTCAAGCACGCAACTTTGCCAGAAGTAAGAGCAATCTCCGTCTAATTGACGGCGACGAATTAGTCATGCTTATTTTACAGCACTATGAGCAGTTTGACTCGCGATATAAAGGGCTTCTTCCATTGAAACGAGTCTTCATACCAGAGCTTATTGAGGAAGAGGAATAAATATGCTTCAAGTTGTAAAAAATGGGAACGGGAAACCACTGCTCTCGCAACAATCAGTAAACTCAGCGGTAAAGTCCATTTGCGACATCATGCGTCGTTCTAATTGCGCGGGTGCTCTGCAATATGTTCCAGAACTCACCTGGATTCTATTTCTTCGTATTCTGGACGAACGTGAACTGCAGGAGAAAGAAGAGGCTGAAGCCGTGAGCGCCGATTTCTCACCTTCCCTGGAAAGTCCTTACCGCTGGCAGGACTGGGCGGCACCGGGTGGGGCAAAGCGACGACTGCTACAAAACAGTACGTTAAATGCTTTTCTTAGCTTCGTCAATGGCGAGTTGATACCTTACTTAAAAGGCCTCCGTGATAAGCCCGGGGCTACATCTCGTCAGAAGGTTATTAGCGAGATAATGTCAAGCATCGAGCATGTACGGATTGACACGGAACGCAACCTGCTTGACGTTCTGGACAAAGTGCATACCATAAGTAATAGTGGCGTTGACCAGACTCATGTCTTTCTTCTCTCACAAGTATATGAGGGACTCTTATTGAAGATGGGAGAGAAGAATAACGATGGCGGCCAGTTCTTCACACCTCGGGAAGTAATCCGGGCTATAGTTAGCGCAATAAACCCACAAGTCGATGAGACCATATATGACCCGGCCTGTGGCACAGGCGGTTTTCTGGCTCAAAGCTATGAATATGTAACCAGTAATCTTGGAAGGGAAGCCACTGCCGACCAAATTGAGACTCTCAAACAGAGAGCGTTCTATGGCAAGGAAAAAGAGAACATGATATATCCTATCGCCCTTGCCAACCTGATTCTTCATGGTATTGACCAGCCAAATATTTGGCATGGTAACACCCTTACCAGCGGTGAAACCTACGGAGGCTTATTCCAGGGCGCCCCCGCTCTATTTGATGTTGTTCTTACCAATCCACCATTCGGTGGTAAGGAAGGTAAAGACGCCCAAACACGGTTCGCCTATAAAACTGGCTCCACTCAAGTACTCTTCCTACAGCATGTGGTTGATAGCTTGAAAAGGGGGGGACGGTGCGGGATGGTAATTGATGAAGGAGTTCTCTTCCGAACCAACGAGACAGCCTTTGTGCAGACAAAGAGGAAGCTACTAGATGAATGTGACCTCTGGTGCATAGTGAGCTTGCCAGCCGGCACTTTTAGTCAGGCCGGCGGAGGGGTGAAAGCCAATCTCCTATTCTTCACCAAGGGCAAACCTACGGAAACGATATGGTATTATGACCTATCTGGTATTAAAGTGGGGAAGAAGACGCCACTTACTATAGCTCATTTTGAGGAGTTTTTGAAGCTACTTCCACGCCGTTCTGATAGCGAACTCAGTTGGACAGTTAACCGGGAAGATATTGAGGCCAAGAACTATGATATTAAAGCCGTTAACCCTAATCGGAAAGATACTGAAGATACCCGTACCCCAGAAGAATTACTGGACATTATTGAGGTAAAAGGGCGTGAGTTGGCAGAGGCCATTGCTTTTCTGAGAAAGAAACATTAAAGTGGACAAACATGGAACGAATTGAAAGCATATTAGAGACTATTCAGAACTATAAAACATGGCCAGAGCCAGAGAGCAAAGACTTTGGAGAGGTGAGAGACCCAGTCCTTTTTCTCGAAGTACTGGGCATCACACATAACGAAGGGCAGGTCTCATTGGCCAAGCTAAACTCGGAATCTATCGGATTGAGTAAAAGACTTCGGAATTTATGGATGGTGGATAAACCGAAGCCTACTACCATGAAGGGAATCCTTTCCGCGATGAAGGGTTTCCACTGGCTCGAAGAAACAAACCCTGGTGAATATCAGCTATCGAATGAAGGCTTACAGATTTATCAATTGTCATCAAATAAACACCTGTTTCGCAGAAAACTCATTGAGAAGATGTATGATAGATATGTCACTCCGGGGTGGCTTGTTTCAAGACTCCTCAAGTTGAATCCGGGAGATCAGGGGCTGATAATTCTGCCATCTCCCATGAAGAATTGGACGCCAGAGTTAGTGCCGTGGGGAAGATCTACTTGGACCAGAGAGTATGCCGGCGAAGTCGTCAAATCGGCACAAAAAGCCCGATCTATCTTTCCTGGAAGTTTTCCAGTCGATGATGCAGCCTGGGTGGAACAAGTTAAAAATAATTGGAACCAGTTAAGCTCTGGAGTAAGACGAAGAGTCGCCAGGATCAAGGCAGGTCGACGCGTCAAGGAAAAGCCAGGGGTCCAGAACTTCTCTCCGAGGGAGAGGCTAACTCAAGCAATGCGGGATGCGTCGGTTGATCTCCTGTTTTCGCCATGGAGCAGAATAGATATACATGGTCAAAGATTTCAAATGTTAGAAGTCGGTTCCCAATTATATCGACTTCCCCCTCGATCTTTCCGGGCATGGTGCCCACGACTTGAGGCACTTGAGCTAATATTTTACACCGACTACTACCCTTCCGTATCGGGACGTTTGATATTTCCATGTGGAGCTTTCAGAAAGAACGCTACAGTGCCCCCGTTTGAAAAAATAGACAGCATAAAGGATCCAGACGGTCGCTTTCTCTATTTGTATCAACCTGATTGGGAGACAACGAGAGTTCAATTTGTTAATACGCTGCTGAAGGTCTATTCAACTGTCTCGAAGCGCTCGGGGTCTCTTTACGTTTCTTTATTGGATGTGAGAGACGAAACGTGTCGAATATTGAGATTGAGTTCAATTCTGTTTGATAATTTCTTGGAAAAAGCTTACAGAGAGTCCATACGCGGAGACATAAACATTTTGAAGAAAATCTCAATCTCAATAGAAAGTGATATCCGCCCAGAGCAAACAAGCGCTTACGGATTGCTTCGGAGGCCAGTGTACGTTGACAACATACCTGACTCGCTCATAGCCATATCCCATGTGACTAAAGGGACGGCGTAAATATCTTTATAGAGGATGGTTTGATATGGAGAACCCTTTAATTAGAAAAGCAGTTCCGACGACAGATGACACTAAGGAGAAATTCGCACCGTTGGGATTCACAGATAATCCTTTCCCCAAACATCCCGGCTTATCGCCAGGTGGCGATGACCCGCGGAGCAACGGCAGCATTTATAGCGATGCACTATCGCTAGACAAACAAGAAGCTTTCAATAAGTTGCTGATACGCACTCCTGACAACAACAAGCCATATTCCATTGCGTTCCTTATGGACGCTGCAACACGAAGTGGTAGGGGAATAGGTAAATCAGCCTTCATTTTTAACCAATGTTCCAAAATAATGAAGGATTTCGGAAGTGAAGCCTCCAAGGGCGCAGAGGTTCTTTTCGCGGTAAGTGTTAGGCCGATGCCCAAAATAAGAAAGTTTTGGGAAATATGCAGATCCATTGGAGATGGTCTTGTCGAGTCTAAAATTGTTGAAAAGGCGATTTGGCGCTTGAGAGCGTCTTCAGGCATGGTTCCGGAGGATGTCATAAAGGAAATTACCGGAATTAGCGATTGGGAGAACACGATAGGAAACGACAGTTGGCTCGACAAAAAGAAAGTCAACACGTGGGATTTGAATAGATACACAAAGAGGGTTTTGGTCGAAGCTGGAGTGCCTGAACAGTTAGCTCATGACTTTGCTTATTTATCGGGAAATAGTGCAAACAATTACAATTGGATGACACGATTCTCGGACTACAATTGGCGAAATGACGGTGCAGTTCTCATATTTGACCATCTTGTGAAACTGTTTAGGGCAGCCGGATTTACTCGCGGGCTTCTTCTGGTTGATGAGGTTGAAAAATTTGTATATTATCAAAACACTGAAGAACGGAGAAACTTTGCAGAATCATTAAGGTATTATTCTTTCGATGCCAATGTTGCGAATTCTAAACATAGTTTCTATGGAATTCTGCTCACTATTCACCCATTAATACAAGAGCTCCTGATTCCACATTGGCGCGCGACAGGATTAGATCGGTTTTCTCCACTTTCCGAACCGAACTCCAAGCAATCGACGATATATTTTAATCCACTGACAGAGCCGATGGTAAAACCTCTGGTTAAAGTATACTTGGACGCGTATCGTATTCCGGGTTCAGCAGATCAGAAAATAAAACCATTTACTGATGAAGCTCTCGCGGAGGCTCTTATAAAATCAAAGGGAGTTCCTGGAGAAATGCTAGTTTTACTTCACCACGTCGTTAATTTTGCGGCGGAGAAAGGGCTGCGTTCTATTGACAAGAAGACTGTAATAGAAGTGTCGAGTACGAAAGCGTATATCGAGGAAAGGGAGAGTGTGTCTGGTGAAGAGATACCACCTCCAACCGAAGTAGACTTGACGGAAAGCAAATAGAACCATGGATATTCTTTTGCTCGGTTTAGCTGAACTAAAGGCCCTTATATCGTCCCGGAGTCGCTCTCTAAGTTCCGTCGCAGACGGGAATATAAGATATGTTTCTGCAACCGATGTGCTTTATGAAATAGAGGCTGTCAAAAAAACTGGGGTTGCTAGCCTTGAGTGGAAAGGGATTACAAAGGGGACTTCAGCCTTTCATTCCGAACTTCTCAATGGCCATATCTGTCGCATAGACCTGGATAGTTATGCGATAGAAAATGGACTTTTCGAAATAGGAGATGACCACCGAAAAGTCAAACTGTGGGAGCCAGCGGCTAATAGAAATATTACTCCCGAACAATCAGCGCGCTTAATTTGTTTGAAATACGCTGATGATTGTTATGGCACAGCTTTGCATGACGACGCTTTAACTTTGTATTACGGACCATATAGCTAGGAACGCTCATGGACATAGTTTTAGATTCAGGGCACATGGTAGAATTCTTGGCTCAGTACCACAACAAGAATCTTGCAGACTACGGATATGGAAGATTTCAGCCGGTCGGGCTATTCTCTGCCGAGGTTGCGAGGAGACTGAATGTTATTGTTCGTACGAATAAAAGCACCGGATTCAGTTTGGTAATTGCCTCCAGTTTTACTATAGTGGAGATTTCGAGAAAATGGCGAGAAATGGTGGGTACCAAGTTTACAGAAGAGCAATTATATGCTTTCCTGCGCGAACCACCAACTTGGTTCAGTCTAGCGCCCGTTGATGAGCAACTTGAACACTTTTTTATTTATGTCCCGAATCGTAATTCAAGAATGGAACCTATCGAATGGACTGACGCGATACATATGGCAACAGTTTTTTCTAGAGGCGAAGACCCGTCACTAGCTACACTCGCTACGACAGATGGCAAGTTGAAACAAATGTTAGCAGATACGGGAAGAGTTGTACTTTAGCCGACCAGTGGACTGATCCCCGTCCACTCGATCACCAAAATGAGCATAACCCCGAGATTAAGGAGAATAAAACACGTTGTTCCTGGGTGACAAATAGCCATGTTGCGGCGACAGTTTGGCAATAATTTCGCAATAATCGTTTTCAATCTAAACGTTAAAGACAGGTAAGTAAGCTTCAAAATACGGATAGGCACGAGACAATAAAATAGCTTCAAAGACAACAGGAGACAAGCCGACTTACAGACTCTTAATCAGCAACTTACAGTTTCAATTATAATCGGCTCACGGTTAAACATTTCGTCAGATTGTGCAGCCTAAAAGGTTCCTTTTGACCTTCCCCCATAAAACAGTAGCACCCTGACGTTGGAATCCTCCGCTATAATAAACAAAACGGAGGAGGTCTAATCATGGCACACAAGAGGTATACCGAGGAACAGATCATCGCAGTCCTCAAAGAAGGAGTAGCCGGCGTCCCGGTCAGGGAGCTTTGCCGCAAATACGGGATGAGCGACGGTGCCTACTACAACTGGAAGGCAAAGTACGCCGGCATGACCGTGAGTGAACTCAAGAGACTGAAAGCCCTGGAAGAAGAAACCCGGCGCTTAAAGCAGATTGTAGCCGAGCAAGCTCTGGATAACCGGGCTCTCAAGGAATTACTCTCAAAAAACTTCTAAAGCCTGAGGCGAAGCGACAAGCGGTCAGCCATGTCGTTGGCAGTCTTGGGCTGAGAAGGCATCAAGCTCAGTTTTATTCGCCCTGGCAAGCCTATTGAAAACGCTTCCGCTGAGAGCTTCATTGGACGACTGCGTGATGAATGCCTTAACACTAACTGGTTTCTGTCGCTGGATGACGCCAGGGAGAAGATTGAAACGTGGCGAAGAGAGTATAACGAGTGGAGGCCGCACAGCTCGCTTGACAACCTGACCCAGAGCCAGTATCTTGAAGAACATAATGCTCCGGAAAGTCGGAATTTTCCAATATTGGCTGGCATAGTTTAAGGGGAACGGTCAAATGAATACACTATTTGGAATTATTGGTCTGATTATAGGGGCTATCAGCTTGGCTCTAGGGGTCATCAGTGTTTTGGGAATAAAGATACCTTTCATTCGTAGACGGTCATGGAGAAACATTAAGAGGTGCGTGAATGCGCTTTCTTATGCAATTCAAAGAGATGGTTTCTGTCCAGATGTAGTTATAGGAGTAGAGGGCGGTGGAAATTTCGTCGGTAGTTTACTCGTCACGAATTGGCTTGCCTGCCTGAGAAGTAAAGAAATTCCCTTTTTTGTATGGGGACGATATTTTGAAGGCCAAGAACCACGACATCCGATATATACAAATAACATACCTGATGATTACATAAAAGGGAAGAAAGTATTGTTGGTGGACGGGACGGTCTACACGGGCGTTACTATGGGGGATGTTAAGGCATTATTAGAGAAGAAACAACCTCTTGTTATAAAAACAGCAGCTCTATTTAAACAAAAAGGAACAGCTTTTGAAGATCTGAACTTCTTCGTTTACGAGGTTACTAGGCGTGAGTTAATGCCTTGGGCGTACACTCAAGAATACAAAGACAGATATGGCAGATGGTAAAACCAATAGTTGGAATGAATTTAGCAATAGTCTTGTTCGATTTCATCTCGGGCTGTGTGCGGTATTGGCGCCAGCCCGGGGTGCGACGGCAACTCCTTATCGTCAGTGTTGTCCTTGGTCTATGGGAAGCCTTTAAATTAAAGTTTGTCAAGAGATATGCTAACATGGCAGAAGAAGCTATAAATGCAATGTAGGCTTTTGTAGCGGATGTAAGGGAACGTAAATTCTCTGAAGATGTTCACACATACAAAATGTCAAGGGTAAAGCAGAGAAATTAGCAAAAGCTTGGGTAGTTGAAAATAATGAGTCATAGCTCTTCTGCTCAACTCCTCCTTGCTGCGATGTAGTTACCTGTACATGCCCAATAGTGAATGAGAGGTTGAGATAGATGAAAAACAATCGGCTTAGAGAGCTTCTTAATGAGGGCAAACCAACCCTGGGGACTCATGTATTATCTACTTGGCCCGGGATTGTTGAGGTAATCGGTTACACAGGAGCCTTTGACTATATTGAATATGTGGGTGAATATTCCTCTTTCAGCCTTGAACAAATGGATAATTTCGGCCGGGCAATAGAACTCTTCCCTAAAATGTCAGCGATGATGAAGGTAGAGGAACAGACCAGGGGCTTTATTGCTACCAGAGCAATCGATTCCGGCATTCAGAATGTGGTTTTTACCGATTGCCGTTCCGCAGAAGATGTCAAAGCGTGCATCCGATATGTAAGGGCGGAAACACCGGATGCAGGAGGTATACATGGCTACAGCATGCGTAGAAGCAGCGTTTACGGTGTAGGCAGTAACTCGGAGGAATGGACAAAAGCGATGGACCAAGTAGTTATCGCAATTATGATAGAGAAGAAGGGTGCGATAGAGAACCTGGAAGAAATTTTGTCCGTTAAAGGCGTGGATATGGTCCAGTTCGGCCCGGCTGATTACTCCATGAGCATCGGTAAGCCAGGACAAACCGGGAGCCCCGAAGTGCAAAAAGCTCATGGTGTGATGATAGACACGGCTTTGAAAAAGGGCGTGGCGCCACGGGTGGAGATAGGCAGTTTTGAACAGGCTAAGCCTTATATAGAAATGGGAGTACGCCATTTCTGCATCGGTTGGGATACCAGAGTCATGGCACAGTGGTGCCGGCAGCAGGCAACTGGAATGAAGGAGTTGCTGGGATAATGATAAAACCTAAGGTATTCGTTACACGTAAGATGGCTTATGAAGCCATTGAGATGGTTGCTGGTTGGAACCGATATGGAGATGTGGGAGAGCGAGCTACCTCCGCCCCGGAATGTACTGTTGAGCAAAGTCCGCACGACTGAAGGACTGCTCTCTAACATTCTCATAAGGAAGGTTTTCAGAGTTGATTAGCTCTACTTCGCTAATAGTTACGTGCATCAACTGCATAATCCCGAATTGTTCAACCCCGAAGCGGCGAATCATCAGACGTATTAACTACTTGTTGGGGGGTCAGGTCACTGAGATACTGCACTGTTTTCTGACTCCTTCAATACTATGCCTGCCTTCTACTCAACTTTAGTATGGCGGCAAACGAAATTTCTTCTAAGGAATCGACTACTACATTAGCATGGGCCAACTTGTCACGGGGATTTGTAGTGGTTACAGCAATAACCTTCATGCCCGCGGCCTTACCTGCAGCAACTCCAGCTACTGCGTCTTCTATAACTATGCTATACATGGGTTCAATTTCTAGACGCTTAGCAGCTATAAGGAACGCTTGAGGGTCAGGTTTGCCGCGAGTTACGTCCGTTGCACTGATAATAACCGGAAAGTACGACGTTAGTTCGAGCATATCAAGAATGAGTTTTATGTTTGCGATTGGAGCAGACGAAGCCAATGCCTGTTTGACATGTTTATGACTCAAAGCATGAATCAAAAGAATAGCCCCGGGCAGTGCGATGACATGTTCGGCTGCGACTAATTGACGGAAAGTGGCCTGTTTTTCATTGGAAACACTGGCAATAACGGTTTCGGATACACCTTTCCCCATGAAGTGACGGATTGTATCATCATCTCTTCTCCCGGAAAATTGCTGGTATTCTTCTTCGGTGAGTTTTACGCCATGTTTCTTAAAAGTGGTCCGCCACGCGCTGCAATGCAGCGGCTCGCTATCAACAATAACACCATCCATGTCCCAAATTACAGCTAGTTGTGATTGTGTGGCATTCATATTACACCTCCGAATCGAGTTTATCCGCCTTACAGATATTTGTCGATGAATTTAGACGAATTTATTACCCAACACGCTGAGATGGCCTCGAATCGGAACTTATATAAGCAAAGCATTGAAAATACAGTCAAATCAAATTATACTGGAACTAATCACATATTTTCAATAAAGTGCTTAAACGAGAGTATGAGAGCGAAGGGAAAATATGAACTTAAGAGCACGGTTTGAACTCCGCAGTAGGCAAAAAAGAAGAATACATAACAATCCAATACTGATTCGGTTCCTTAATGTGCAGATACCCATGAGTATAGCCCGTTGGACTTTTACAGCTTGAGTTTCGCTTGAAGCCGTTTGGGCGAGTTCTCATTCGCCCAAACGGTAAAACCTGTGGAACTATGCCCTTCGGGTCATTAGAGGCCTGAATTAGTTAAATGGTGTTTTGAACATATTAACCAAATGCAGTTAGTCTTTTAGTTTGGGAGGATTTAAAGTGAGTAATCAACTGTCAATCGAACTTAGACAATATGAGTTGTTGCGGAAAGAGATACTAGCTACTATAAACTGGCAGAATCAGTTAATGATTGCTGGAACAACTATTGTGTCCGCTATTTTCGCCCTTGGGGTAACAATACAAGAATGGCGGGTGTTTCTTATCGCTCTTCCTTTAGTGGTCATCCTAATCATCGCATTGTGGTTAGTTGAGCAAAGCAGAATGATGCGAGCGGGAAACTTTCTACAAACGCTTGAAAAACAAATAAATGAGCAAGAGAATTGTATTTGTTTGAATTGGGAGATTTGGCTACGAACAGAAGGAAACGTATCGAGTAAGGTTCATGGAATATTTCATCGGGCTCAACGTTTGGTCATATCAAGCTTATGTTTGATCACTCTATTTGCAATTTGTATAACGTGGGTTAACTGGGAATCCATGACCGGGTTATCATACTTTTATCTCGTAGTTTTGACACTGTTGTATGTTATTCTGCTCGTCTTAGTATTCATGTTAGCAATGGAAGCTATCAATCATAAACCAGTTGAAGAAAAACCAAATAAATAAAGGAGAACAGCGCTAATGTACAGTTGGCTCATCCTTTTCCAAAGAGTTAGACCATTAACTACCCAACAGACTTGGATGTATCCTTTTTATCCGTGCCTCCTCATGCTAATTTGAAGGGAACAAGTCAGAATGTGGGCATTTGAGAATAGTTTCTTAATATGTAATTCGCATCCGCTGGCAAACAAAACGAGTTTAAGGCATGCACGAGAGATGATATAAATGAATTACGAACTTATCGGGCTTATTGCCGGAGTATTTACCACCTTCAGCCTTGTTCCGCAACTCTATCGTGTTTTAAGGCTAAAAAGTGCTAAGGAAATCAGCCTTGCGTTTACTCTATGCATGGCATTTGGGAACTTTCTTTGGATATGGTACGGTATTGCAATAGGACTGCCGCCTATTATTCTATGGAATATAATTTCATTCTGCCTGGCGGGTGGGTTGATTGTGGCTAAATTAAGGTATGGAACATAACTTTTTGTACGTATCTGACTTACGTATACGATAGCAACTACGTTATGCGCTGCATATTCAGGTAGTCTCCGAAGTTTGGACAGGTAGCTCGGGGAGCATCCTACTCTTAAAACTCAGACATCATCAGGTCATAGTTTTTGTTCAAGTCGGCGTCAGCCAGGTTGGCCAAGCCGATGCTTCACACTATTCATCGAAAAGTTACCTGTCGACAAGAGGTGACACCAACAATCTCTTCGCACGAACTTCATCAATGGCTGCACCAGCGTCAGTCTGTGCGAAAAAACGACCGGGTTCGATTGAAACAAGGCCAAGGAAGAAGCCTTAATTAACTATGGGGCTTAAAATCACGCTTCCATCACCCGCTAAACTATCTATTTATTCGCACACCTTATTATTTTGGATTATCTTCCGGTTTCCCGAATGCATCGGATACGGGCTGTATTTTTAGAGGAAGCGGAGTGATTTCTTTCACCGTGTATATAACGGTCTTAGGTTCGGTACTGGTAGGCGCCGCTTTGGGCGGTTTAGGTTTAACGATAATGCGATTAATGCTGATCTCTACTGGCTTGGGTAACGATAACGCCGTCCGCAATACTTCCGTGGCACCTTTGTCGACCGTAATGGTATGGTGCCAACCTAGGCCAGTCGGGCAGGTGTAAGCTCCGGTCGGCAAAGCTTTATTTACCACGAACCGACTCCGGCATACCTCACACTCCAAAATATTGACTTCCGGACCGGCAAGCTCTTTAAGTATAAGGTTCCTAAGGATATCCGGCGGTGCTGTTGTTGGATGAGGATCGGAAAGATGGCTGAGCCACTCCGCGGCTTTCTTTTTAAGAATTTCTGGCGATGACTCTTGTAAAAATCCCAGGAAGCTTTCGTAGCTTGCCATCCGGCTGCTATTTTGACTGAGTTTGCCTTCCAGTTCAGCATTCTCTTTTGTAAGTTGGCCGTGTTTTAATTCGAGCTCGCCGAGGTTGCTCAATTTCTGTTGCTTGTCTTTAATTTCACTGTCGATAGAGTCCCTGGCGGTTTGCTTCTCACTTATCTCGTTCTCCAATGGTGTCTTTGCTTTAAGTAACTCCTGGTAGGAATTTTGGGCCGAGTAATAGAGCCCTGCAAGTTGTTCCGTTTCATTTTTCTGTTTATTATATTGAGCTACATAATTTACCTTCTGCTTTTCTATCTGGGCGATATCAGCTTCCAGATTAGATTTGTCGCCTTTGAGCTTCTTTATTTCTCCTACCAACTCGTCCCTGATTTTCCTTTGTGCCTCAAGGTCACTGACTTCTTTGCCGAGGAGTTGCTTCTTGGCTTGCTGCTGGTAAATTACCCCGCTCAGGCTACCGCATTCCTTGAGCATGTCAAGCAGGTGGTTACCGTCATCTCCACCTGTAGCTACCTTGGCTTTATCCACCATACCCGTAAATATGTCTATGCCAATTCCGGCTTTGTTGAGCGATTCCTGCCTTGCCAGATATACGGCTAGCATTTGATTGGGTATCTTCGCTTTCTTCACAGCCAAAGCCAATAGTTCGATCAACTTAAGCCGTTGCTCATCAACGCCTATTTGCTGCATATGCTTTTGCAAACTGTAAGTAGCATGTTTCTCCTGCTGCTGCATCTCGGCCAATTTCTTGTTGGATACTTCCACCTTCGAGTTGGTAATCTGGAGCTCCTTTTGAGACTTTTGAACCTGTAGGTATGTCTTATCTGCCTTGGCTACAATCTCTCCGTAACTCATGCCCGTCTTGTTTTCCAATTTGTTAAGTGCCAGAGCCGCATCTATGTAGCCGGCATCCTTTGTCTTCTTGACCGTCTGTATAAAATCATGGTATCCCTCGTGCGGTATCCCGCACTCCTGTAAAACATTCTCCACCTGAAGGGCAATATCTACATCGGCAATGCTGAGATCGCTCTTTTTAAGCTCGGCGACTACAGTCTGGTTTTCTTCAAACTCGTCTTCAATGGCAAATTCCTGGAGGGCAGCATTTATGCCCTTCTGCTCCTTCAAAGCCTTAAAGCGGTTAATGTACTTGCTGACCGTGCTTTGGTCTATATGGAGCATTTTGGCGATGAGAGATTGGTTATAGCCTTTCTGATATAGGTCGATAATTTTTTTACCCTTTAAAGATGAAAGCTTTTTACCCATTTTACACCCCCTATTTTAGGACACTCTTTTTATACCCAGTGTACTATCACACGAGACGCGTACATAGTATATAACCTAGTGCAGTAAAATATTTCTGTTACTACCATTGATATCATAATAGATGTCATAGTCAAAATAGTCAATACCATAATGGTCATAAACCTGCAAACGGCCAGGCAATGTCCTTCTATAACACTTGTTGGCACCTGCTATCACATGAGTATTGGCTGTCTTATCAAATGAGACCTTGAGCGCTGGCCTGGGCTTTATTAAAAATACAACGTGGACACCTAACCACACTAGTGTTACTAACATGTTTGACACACTGACAAGAAAATGCTAATCTTGAGCAGAATGGTGTCAAATTTAATTTGGCGGTAAGAAAATGCGGGAGATTCCCTTCAGCATACCTGTTTCTGGAGTCATCAAGATCGACGGTAACGCAATTACGATTATTGTCAACAGGGCGGTCACTAATGTTACTCTGGAGGCAGAGGCCGGGTCGCCGGAACGTACCCATTTCGAACCCGGGACAAACATGTTCGATATCTTACTCGAGTCTGCCCGTGAATTCTTGAGGAGAAAGACCTATAACCGTTTTACGGGGATTGACCTATTCACTATTGCCCGGGAAACCTATCCCGGATTAAATAAGCGCAGCTTCCTGTCCCGGTTAACGGCAGCTACCCCGAACCATCCATCTTACAAGCATCACCTGTCACACCGAGATTACTTCTCACGGATTGCCACTGGCATCTATAGTCTAGAGAGTAGGTATATGCCTAAAAAGGCACCACACAAGGTAGATTCATCAGGTGCTGAATCGTTGCGAGAAGAAATTCACTAAGGAAAAGAAATAACGGCAAAGGAGGGAGAGTTTTATGGTCGAAAACGGAGATGAGCTTACTGACAGGGAGTTAAAGAGAATTCTCAGGAAGGCATGTAGGGGAGCAGGTAAGTGGTTCAGGGAAGAACCACACCCGATATTTATCAGCGATGGCGACGGGGACAATTCAAACAATACCATAAGTGAAATCACGGAGTGGCTGTTCCACAGGAGGCAGGACAATGGTGGTGAAAGAAACCGGAATAGTAACTAAAGAAGAACTGAATCAATATATTGTCGAGGTGGCGAAAGCCGCCCATTATGAACAAGGATTCGGGATAACAGGCTGCGACCTGTCCATGTCCGTATGGTGGGCGGGATATTGCCGTCAAAGTCTGGACCAGCAGTCTCACAATAATCGCCTGCCGGAATACCTGTTAACTCTGGCAAAGCTGGCCAAAGACCAGGGGGTTGTCATCCCGAGGGAATACGTGCTTTACGACCATGTTTCGGGGGAACACCTTGACAGGCCTGATATGCAGTTCCTGAGGCATGAACTGGTGGACAAGAGGAAGGTGCTGGGCATTTTCTTCTCCGATTTACGCGGTCTCTCAAGGGAACCGGCACCCCAGCAAGTATTTGAAAGAGAATGCGAGATTCGGAGCGTCAAGCTGGTGTTTGGCGACGCTCCCTCCGGTATGGATGTTGGCAGTCAGTTTGCCCGTTCCGCTATCACGTTCAGTAACAAAATGGCACGATTGGCTACTCATGGTAATGCTCGGGCAGGTAATATAGGTCGCGTTCTAAAAGGGTCGGTCCCGGCCTGCAAGGCGGCTTACGGATACCGTTATTGCCGGGATGCAGAACTAACGTCCGCCGGGAAAGTACACATCAAGAAGGCATGGTGGGAAATCAACCTGTTAAATGATAATAACATTCCCGCTAAGGACAGTCCGGCATGGATTGTGCAACAGGTTTTTCATTGGATCGGGGAAGAAGGGCGAACCTCCTGGTGGGTAGCAAAAACACTCAATGAGATGGGAGTTCATGCACCCTCCGGTGGAAAATGGGGACCGAATAGCATTTGTAAGCTCGTCAGGAGGACATGCTACACGGGTAAAAATGCATACAACTCCAGTTCGATGGTTTCTAATCCCGACAGGCCTCTGGGAGATGTTACCGGACGGGTGAAGAGAACGATCCTGAGAGAGAAACCGAAGGAGGAATGGGTCTTTTTTAATGTCCCGCAGATTGTTACTCACGAACTTTGGCAGAAGGCCAATAATGCCTTGACTCTAAGAGGAAGAGGACGGGGTAAGGCAGGAAAGGCGATAGAGGCACTGCTTCGTAGCCGTATCTTCTGTCCAAGGTGTGGACTTCCCATGGTGGTGAGACGCGATGGAGATAATCACAAAGTCTACTATCATTGTGTCCGGCGCTACAGGCTTTGGGATGGCAATGCCTGCGATTTCCGTAAATTTATCCCGGTAAGATGGGAGGATGTCGTCTGGGATTGCGTGTATGCGCTGCTCAATGATGCATCCTGGTTAGAGGAACAATTGAAAGGAGAGAAAGACCACCGCGATGCGGCCACGAAACTGATTGATGGTGAACAAAAGAAAATTATCCAACTCCAAACGAAAGTAACCAAGGTGCAAACTGGTTATGAAGAAGGCATCTACAGCGCCGAAGAAGCCCGAAACCGTATCAACGTCTGCCAGCACGCCATTACACTCGCCCAAAATGAGGTCAACAAACTAGCTCATCAAACTGATAGCCTGACAAGCGGCTCTGTAATTTCAAATTTTAAGCAAGAACTTGACTTGTTAAGGAAAGAAAATTTAGAAACAGCGTCTTTCGAAGAAAAACTGCAATTACTGCGCTTATTGAATATTAGGGTATATCCTTCAGAAGATCTGCAAACCGTGCGTATTAAAACCAGCCTTGGGATAGAATCAGATTTCGTTGCTACTGGAGAATCTCAACCCAACTGTGGTAAAGTTATCTTTGAGCCACCATCGTGTACAACGGGCAACACGACGAGAGTTTCCTTGAGCAATAGGAGGTCTATATGGCATCCGAAGCATCCGATAGTTACTCTATTACTGAGGCATACAAGGTGCAGTTCGAGCGTGTGAAACATCTGGATAAAATGGCTTTGGTCACTTTTACTGTAGTTACCCTTCTGGAGCTGGTTCTTTATGCCGCGCACGTTTGGATTGAAGGGTCAGTTCAGCAGAGCCATGAGGTGTTTGGCATCGGGCTCCTGGCATTGGCTCTGGCGGCAGGCGGAGCACACGCCGTAATCGCTAATACCGATGACTACTGGATAACCTTTGTAGTCATCGCCCAGTTGACGAAAGGCCTGGGGCTGGTGCAGCGGGGTATATTCCCGGTCAGTCTGCTTGCCCAGGTACCCGTGAGCCTGGGGGGCTTTATCCGCCGTCTTCTCGGCGGCTTTCGAGGCCCCTTCCTCATAGTATACGTAATTCTGGGCTGGTACGGCACCTTCGCAATGTTAGGTGAATGGCTGGCCTTGCCTCTAGCCTTTGTCCTGGCTATACTGCCGCCGGTGAGTCTAGCAGCGGCCTCGACTCTGTTTAGCTATGAGCGTCTGAAGCACCAGATGGTTGCTCTACGACGACACGACGAACTCGTTGAAGCCAGCCGAAACAATGTTGTAGGTAGCCACTGCGACCTGGCAGAGGCCTTACTTCAACTCGACCCGCCGCGACTGTTTCACGCCCAAAAACAGTATGAGCTTGCCCTTGAAATTGAACCTGGTCATCCACGAGCCAAGGAAGGTTTACAACGGGTCTTAGACTGGAGAGGCGTGGGCAGCATCCCCAGCCGGAGTTCAAGTCATGAGCCGGAGCATATAGCACACAATTAGTTTGATTGCGACTGGTCCGTTAGCGGTCGAACCACCTAACGGATAGCATTCCGGCATACTGCCTGTTATGGCAGGATGATTGTGGTAAGTGACGATCTGAGATGAGAGCCTTGAAAAAAGGTTCGGCTCCCCCTAGTTGACTTATTCCGTAACCACAAATTTGAATTACGATTTAATTTAACTCAGCTCAAGCAGTCATTTCAAGTTTTCAATCTAACCCAAAGGGCTAACACCGTTAGCATTCGAGGGGGACTGACCTGCCCCCTTAAACGATACCATAAAAAATGTTAGAGAATGTATAAATATGGTTGAATACAATATAGTATTTGGTTGTTTTTCACACAAAACTGAGCATGGATTCAGGTAGAGTTCGACCCTCTCCCCGTCCACTGGTCTCTAGACGTTCTGTGTTGATTTTCTTATTCCTACCGGATTTCGCAACTCTGGCAAATATTCTGAGACTAAAAGGTATTATGGTGAAGCCTGGATATTCATGGGTTCGATTTGAGGGTTTTGGTTCCGATAGAAACGCAGACATGCCCATGTTCATGCAATGGTACCAGGTAAATACATTTGTGGATTGACAGAGGGCAATTATTGGTTTAGTATCCTGTTACACTGGGTGGTGTCTCCTAAACAACTCTCCGCATCCTTTTACATACTGCCGATAACGGGCTTATATAAAATAAAGGTAAGGAGGGGAAAATGAAAAGGAAGTTTATCTGGGTGGTGGTGAGCGGTCTGGTAGTGGTCTCTCTGCTGCTGGCCGCCTGTGCCCCGGCACCAGCCAAGGAGACAGCCCCGGCAACACCTGCAACCCCGGCGGCACCAGCAAAACCGGCAACCCCGGCTGCACCGGCAACACCAGCCGTCAAAGAAGCCTCCCCGGCCGTACCTGAAACCATGGTCAAGTTCACCCTGACCAAGCTCGACGGTACAGTGGTGGAAAAATTGATGGAGAAGCCCAAATACGGTGGGACGTTCATCCTATCGATGGCTTCAGTTATTCTGGCCTGGGATGAAGCTTACCAGGCACCTTGGACACTGGCTTACAGTCTTGCCCCCACCAGTGAGGACCTAATGGAGGGAGACTGGAAAAGAGGGCCAACCGGCACCGGTGAGTTCTCCTGGGGATGGAGTGAGAATTTTGGGCCAAAAAGCTGGACCGGTCTGCTGGCTGAAAGTTATGAAATGCCCGATAGCATTACTGCAATCTTCCATATTCGTCAAGGGGTACACTGGGCGCTTAACCCGGCCAGCGAAGCTAGCAGGTTGGTAAATGGGCGGGAGTTTACCGCTGATGACGCTGTGTTTAACATTAAGCGAATATATATTGATACGCCCACTTCAACGATGTATGGTATGCTGGGCGAGTCAAGACCGACTGAGGTCTACGCTAAGGACAAATACACGGTGGTGATGAAGGTCGCGCCGGGACAGATGGCTCCTGCGTTTCACGATGTCAGCCAACTGACCAAGATGGTGCCACCCGAGGTAGTCAAGAAATACGGCGACATGAACAAGTGGGAGAATGTTGTCGGCACCGGAGCCTTTATGCTGGTCGATTATGTGCCGATGAGTTCGGCGACCTGGATAAAAAACCCTAACTACTATCTGAAAGACCCTATCTTCCCGCAGAACCAGTTACCCTATCTTGATAGGGTTAAAGAACTCATTATACCCGACCTTTCTACCCGGCTGGCGGCACTGCGCACAGGTAAGGTTGAGTTAGATACTGGCGTTTACAAGCGGGAGGAGGTCCTGCCGCTACTGAAAGACAGCCCTAACCTGAAGAGTAGAAGGATGCCACCATCCGGTTGTGCAATGTTTGGCTTCCGCATGGATAAGCCTGAATTACCCTTTCAGGACATCCGGGTCAGGAAAGCGCTCATCATGGCGGTAAACAACCAGGAGATAGTTGACACCTACTACGGCGGCGACGCCTCGCCATTAACCTATAAGATACCACCGATTCCAGAATATATCGCTAATGGTTGGTATACCCCAGTAGAGCAGCTTCCACCGGAGATAAAGGAGATTTATACCTATAATCCGGTAAAAGCCAAGCAACTCCTGACGGAAGCTGGCTACCCCAATGGCTTTAAGACCGAGGTGGTCTTCAATGTAGCCAGCGCGGATTACGCCGACATCGCTCTGATGGTTAAAGAATACTGGGTAAAAAACCTGGGCGTTGACCTGAAGCTGGATATCAAAGAAACGGCCGTAGCTACCTCTTTATACCAGAGGAAGACGTTTAACCAGATGCTCTACTGGGGCCGTGCGGGCAATCAGCAACTTATGTATACCGTGCGCAAGGGAAACATGTATAACTGGGCGATGGTCGACGACCCGAAGGTAGAGCAGTACTACCAGAAAATTAGCGCCGACTACTTCGATACGCCTAAATTAGACAAACTGATGAATGAGATGAACCTGTACGTGCTCAGTCAGGCCTGGTATTGGCCTGCGCCACGCAACTTTAACTACCGTTTGTGGCAGACCTGGGTGAAGAATTATAACGGTGAAATGAGTGCTGGTGTTTATAGCCATTTTGAAATTGCGAAATTCATTAGCGTTGACCAGGAGTTAAAGAAGTCGATGGGATATTAGACATTGGCATTAATGGAGATTTGACCCCTAAAACTCGTCTTGATAACTCTCGGATGGAGTGGATGGCAGATGGGCAACAGGATAGAAGCAGGGCAAAGCAAGGCTAAGGCCATCCTGGACAATGTTATGCAGGTCATCATTGGCAAAAGAGACTCAATTGAACTTGCCGTCATTGCCTTGCTCAGCGAAGGACATCTTTTAATCGAGGATGCGCCGGGAGTCGGCAAGACCGTACTTGCTCGCAGTCTGGCCAGGTCTTTGGATTGTACTTTCAAGCGCATCCAGTTCACCTCCGATATGTTGCCAAGCGACATTACTGGCGTTTCCATATACAATCAGAAGACCGGCGACTTTGAGTTTCGCCCCGGACCCGTGATGGCACAGATTGTCTTGGCTGATGAAATCAACCGGGCAACACCTAAGGTACAGTCCGCTTTGCTGGAGTGCATGGCGGAAAGACAAATCAGCATTGACGGCGTGACGCACCAAATGCCTAATCCCTTCCACATTCTGGCAACTCAGAACCCTATTGAGTATGAAGGCACCTTCCCCCTACCTGAAACCCAACTTGATCGGTTCCTGATACGCATTAGCCTAGGTTATCCGTCAGTCTCAGATGAAATAACCATTATGAACCAACAGCAGTACCAGCATCCTATAAAAAATCTGCAAGCAGTTGCGACTAGCTCAGACCTTGAGACTCTTCAAACGGTGGTCAAGGATATTTATGTTGACGACCTTATAAAGCAGTACATTGCAGATTTGGTCGGAGCTACCCGTAACCATCCTGCAATCTATCTTGGTGCCTCACCACGTGGTTCACTGGCACTGTACCGCACTGCACAGGCAAGGGCACTGCTTTACGGTCGCGATTATGTCTTACCCGACGATGTGAAGGCACTGGCAGAACCGGTCTTGGCACATCGCATAATAGTTCGCGCCACAGATTCTCCGCGCGATAGAAGCGGGCAGGACATTATTGCTAAAATCCTTGAATCGGTTCCCGTCCCCGGTGCCTCAACCAATTGAAGGGGTAGAGCACGGTTCCTCCATTCTCGCCTGCTATAACGGAGTGGTATCGATGAATGCACGAAATACATTTGTGATTACTGTGCCTGTGGTTGTTTTAGCTCTGGCATTAGTCAGTGGTTCTATTCTTCTCTGGCAACTCTTCTTTCTTTTGGTACTTGTGATTGCCCTGAGTTATTTGTGGACAATATTGAGCCTTCATAACCTCAGCGTGGGAACCGCGAAATTACCTGAACATATCCAGGTGGGAGATACTTTCCAGCGAGAGATCACAGTATTTAATCCGGACAAATTGCCCCGACTCTGGCTCAAAGTAAATGATAATGCTGACCTACCCGGTCATCAGGGCACGGCGATTGTTAACATTGCCGGACAAAGTTCTTACACCTGGCAGACAAATTTCAGAGGCAGTAAAAGGGGTCGTTATCATCTTGGGCCGGTGATACTGACAGCCGCTGACCCCTTAGGGATTTTCACCCGTCGGTGCACTCTGGGAGAAGCTCAAGAAATTACGGTTTACCCGGCGACACTTGGTTTACCCCTTTTCAAGATTGGCTCCTTCGGCAACTTGGGGTATGGTTCTGGCTATCGAACAGGCAGAGGAGTCGGTTTCAATGCCTCCAGCGTGCGTGAGTTTACCAGTAGCGATAGCACACACCACATCCACTGGCGCAGTACCGCGCGTGTTGGAAAACTGATGGTCAAGATGTTTGACGCCGACCACTCTTACAACGCTTCCAAAACTGTCTGGGTACTCGTTGATATGAATAAGGATTCCCATTTTAGTTATGGAGAAGAGACAAGTGACGAATATGCCGCCACCATCGCCGCCTCAGTAGCCAAGAATCAATTGCAGGGCGGGATGCAGGTAGGCATACTCAGTTCTGATGAGCAACATGGTTTCATAAAACCAGAAAGGGGTGAAGAGCAATTGTGGAATATACTCGAAGCCTTAGCCCTGATGAAAACTGAGGGAACACTGAAATTAAATGAATCAGTCTCACACCATCTGGAGAGTTTTCACGATAACCCTCTGGTCATCATCATCACAACCTCTGCTTCGGAGAACTTGGTAGAGACCATTCACCAGTTGAAAAACCGGGTTGATTCCGTGGAAGTCATACTATTGGATATTTCCAGCTTTGGCGGGCGCCCGTTATCAACCGAGGTGCCACGGACGTTAACCTGGTCAGGGGCACGGGTTTATACTATAAGGCGGGGAGAGGAACTGGCAAAAGCATTGGACAGTAAGGCACGAAACTTCATCCGTTATCCGTATGAGTAAAAGATAATGTCTCGTAATGTAGGCAAGAAGGTACTCACTCGATTACGCCAGGCAATATATCAGAATAGCCTCAGTAGCCAGCTGGCGTGGATTGGTGTGGGGTTTGGTTTCCTGACCTTGGCAGTTGCAGTATGGTCAATAGAGCAGGCTAATTGGATTATTCCTCAAACATCATTGATAACAGCGCTGGGTCTGGCCATCTCGGCGGGAGCGGTTCTGGCAAATAGCCGCATTCCCAGCAAAATTTCGATTCCTGTGATGGTTCTCATCGGACTCTTGGTATCTGCCTGGCAGACAATCCAGCTTTTTACACCCGCAGATGAAATCTCTTCATTACAGCTCTGGTGGCAGACAGTCACCAGTTTTTTGCCCAGCGATAGCACAGTTTACTTTGGTATGTTTCTCACCTTCGTTAGTTGGGTAACCGGCTTCATATCAGCGTGGTTTATCATGAGAAAACGCAACGCCTGGCCTACTGTCATCATGGGTGCGGTGATGCTGCTTATTAATCTCAGCAATCTCCCGCGGAATACTTATTACTTTTTACCGCTTTACTGCCTGCCAGCCATCATGACCCTCGCGACAGTATCTCTGGCAAAACGAGGGGACACTCTCATTCAATGGAGAGAGAAACATGTTCGCCGTGGTATCGCTTACTCTTCCGTGGCAGTGTTCAGCATGGCTGTCATCACCGTCAGCATCGCCTACTTTATGCCTACACCGAATATCAGCGCCATCAACCTTAAAATTGATACGACCTCATTCAACGGAAGAAACGTTGAGAAGCTCTGGTTCAATATCTTTGCGAATGTTAACTCCAAGTGGTACATATTAAAAAGTGATGAGATGAAAGAACTTCTTTTTAAAGACCCCATAAATAACAGTAATGAAATATATTTTCTGGTTAATGCCGATCGTTCTGATTACTGGCGCACCCGCCGTTATGATGTTTATGAACCGTGGGGCTGGACAAGCATCGTTCAATCCAGCCAGGAGCTACGACCAGGAGAGCCAATCGCTTATAATGAAGTCTCGCCAAATAGCAAGCTCTCGACCTATATAATAGAGAACCGTCTGAAGACTAACGTTGTTATCTCCAGCGGCAGGGTAGTTTTCACCGATGTTCCTGTCAAATTAGCGAGCTTCTCACTGGAAAAGCCTGTTGAGATAAGGACCTTGCAAGAAGAACCCTTGGACATCGCGACAATTGTTACAACGCAAATCATGGGGCCTTATCAGCGTTACCAGGTCATGACAGATTTCAACAACCCTACTCCAGAAGAACTAATTGTGGCTGGCGACGAATACCCGGAGCGTGTGACTGGCCATTACTTACAACTGCCGGATAGTCTACCCGAGCGGGTCAGGCAACTCAGTAATGACATAACACAGAATGCCAAAACAGCATACCATAAGGCAATCTTTATAAAGAATTATCTGACGAAGTACAAATACGACAAAACGATGAAAACTCCCCCTGAAGGCTCTGACGGTGTTGACTATTTCCTGTTCAGTGCAGAAGGCGGAGAATGTACCTCCTTTGCCTCGGCGATGGTGGTGATGCTGCGTTCCGCAGGAGTGCCGGCTAGACTCGTCTCCGGTTACCTGCGCGGCGAGTTAGACAAAGCCACGGGTAACTATATCATTCGTGGCAGAAACTACCACGCCTGGGTGGAAGTGTACTTCCCGAAATACGGCTGGATTGAATTTGAAGCGACACCAAGCAGTCCGAGGGGAGCTAACGAAGGCATAATCACCGACGGGGACTATAACGAAGACACTATCACCAATCAAAACTATAATCTCTCTCTCTCTGGTAACGAGGAATTGCCATTCTGGATGATAGGAGAAGAGTTTAGTGCCGCTGGCATTGCCGACCGAACACGAATTGAGTATCCCAGGCAAGAGTTGCCCTGGCCTTATATTTATTTCTTCGGTGTTGGTACCCTGTTGGTTATAGCCATTTTTATCGTTCGCGCTTCCTTTGACTACTGGGTTAATCGACTTAAGAGAGTCAAAACTGCAACCGGTGCATATGACCGCCTGCGCTACCTGGCTAATGGAGCTAATCTGAAACCATTTGACCACGAGACACCGCTTGAGTTCAGCCGTCGCCTGATTAGACACTTGCCCGGGCAGGAAGATAGCATCAACGATATTATTCAGGTATTCCTGCTCATCAAATACAGTCCCAGGAAGGAACTGGAGCAGCGGGATAAAGTTATACTCCAGAAGGCGTGGGTGCGATTATGTTCGCCCCTGGTCAAACACATATTTCGCCTGAGAAAGTGGGCACTTGTCAGGCTTCTCTGGTCATCACGCTAGGGTTAAGACCTGGTTAGCGAAAATCACTAAGAATTGTTGTGACTATCGATGTCAGAATTTCCAGTGGCGAACACGGGCTAGCCGGGGTGACTATGACCATCGACAAGTCTGGCATCCCTAACGGTCTGAAGGTGAGCTTGCAACCGTCGGAGTTTATCGCTTATCCGAGAAGTGTGTACCAATCTCCTCTAACTATCACAATAGCTCTGAGTCTACCTCACGGCGCCTACGAGATACCTGTGGAATACGATTTTGAATATTAGGTCACTTTTTAGCATTTTGTTAAATCACGGACTGAAACGTTAAATTTGCCTCATACGGCAGTTGCTTTAAGAGCGCGGGAACTCTATAGTACAATTATTGACATCCATCACCTGGAGATAAAAACGTAATGCTTGAAACTCATGGTATGATCATTGCCAGCCAGGCGGGAGTCACACCTCAGCAAGTAGAAGCTGTCAGGTCACTGCTTGATGCGGGAGCGACTATTCCATTCATTGCCCGCTATCGCAAGGAGAAAACGGGGTCACTTGACGAGGTGGTGCTTGGCGAAATACGGGACGGTCTGGTACGGCTGGCAGCGCTCGATAGCCGGCGTCAGGCGATCATGGAATCTCTGGAAGAACAGAATGTACTCACAGCCGAATTACGCAAGTCTATAGAATCGGCGGCGACCATGACCGCATTGGAAGATATTTACCTTCCCTACCGTCCCAAACGGCGCACCCGGGCAACTATGGCTAAAGAAAAAGGGCTTGAGCCTCTTGCCGAACTGCTAATGGCTCAGCAGGTTGCTGAGCCTTCTTACGAAGCTCTTGCGTTCGTGAGTGTGGAAAAAGGTGCCGCTTCGGTTGAGGATGCCCTGGCCGGAGCGCGTGACATCATTGCCGAGTGGGTCAATGAAGACACCCCGGCAAGGCAAATCATACGCCGGCTTTTTTACCGGGAAGGTATCCTTCAATCGAGCGTGGTTAAAGGTAAGGAAGGCGAAGGTATCAAATATAGCAATTATTTTGACTGGCAGGAGCCGGTTGCCCGAGTGCCCAGTCACCGGATGCTGGCTATGTTGCGTGGCGAGAACGAGAGGTTCCTTAAACTCAGGATAAGACCGCCTCAAGAAAAAGCTCTGTCATTACTGCAGCGACGCTTCGTTAAAAGTAGCGGTGCCGCCTCGGCACAGGTGGTTCTGGCTGTTGCGGATAGCTATCCCAGGTTACTGGCGCCCTCTATTGAAACTGATATCCGTCAGCAGGCTAAAGAGCACGCTGATGACGAGGCTCTCCGTGTCTTTGAGCGCAATCTGCGTGAAACGCTCATGGCTCCACCAATGGGGCCGCGGGCGGTACTGGCCATCGACCCCGGTTACCGGACCGGCTGTAAGGTGGTCTGCCTGGACCCTCAGGGTAAGCTTCTGGCTAACGCCGTTATCTACGTGAACCAGTCGGCGGCGCGGAGTCAGGAAGCCAGCCAAACGATACTCGATCTCATTCAAAGATTTCACATTGAAG
>ORJL010155204.1_pt1 | contig 43344 bp, 51 predicted proteins | sample 1779941 | NCBI WGS metagenome assembly ORJL01 (sample SAMEA104232317, study PRJEB22302) | groundwater metagenome | biome: forest; feature: aquifer; material: groundwater | place: USA | collected 2011-08-07 | depth 5.8 m | reverse complement strand
CTATACTGCAATTTACCTTTGAACCCTCTTTTCCTGAGACTTCCAACAATCTCCTGGACACTTCTCTCAACTTTTTTCGCTCGTATCCATTGATTCTTGATGCTAGACATTATTCTTCTGGTAAGATACATCTTCCACTTTATGCCTTTGCGTGAGAAAAAGAGACTTGGAAATTTGTAGTAAAAAATCAAATGCTCTTTATAGAAGCCACGTGTTTTCTTTTTGAATCCTGAAATCACTATTCGATTAATTTCTGCTGGCATTACTTTAGCAATCTTTAGCACTTCTTCAACAGAACGAACAGGAGGACTGGAATCTTCCTTAATTCTTGACAATCTTTCCTCATTTATTGCTGCAAGAATTGTTTTATCTCTAATTAGTACAGCACCTGTGTCGTGAGCATCAATATGAATTCCTAAAACTAGCATGATTTGGCCATATTCCCCTGTTTTAAAAGGTTTTCGCTGTTATATTTTCCTCAAGAATACTAAGAACGCTGTGTGCATTAATCCCTGATGGTTTGGACGTATCTTTGGAGGTTCTATGATCCAATCTCTTTCGATAACTTCACACACTTTCGCAACTATGAATTTTTCTTTTGCTACAGTTACTAATTTTTCTACTTGCGAGATATGCGGCAAGAATGTAACTAATGTTCCTCCAGCCTTCAATGTTTTTTCTGTATGTGGCAACACTTGCCATGGTTCTGGCAAATCTAATGTAATGACATCAAGATTTTTTTCGTCAATGCCTTCATAGATATTTTTTTTCTTGAGTTTAAATTTTACTCCAAGCAATTGCATATTTCTTTTTGCGACTTCCAAATGGGTTTCATTGTATTCATAACTGGTAACATTTTTACTTGTCCGCGCGAGAAATGCCGCCAACATACCACAACCGGCACCTGCATCCAGCACTTTTGTCTTTGCGCCGAGTGGAATGTTGCCGAGAATGATCCCTATATCTTTGTTCCTTATTGTTGCTGGACCGCGTTCTATTCTTTCTGCCTGATCTATGAAATTAGCAGGTATGCAGATAAGCTCTTTGCCCAAATGTGTCTTGACTTTTCCTGGTTTGAGATCTTTTTCTTTGATAACTCCACTTTGTATATGAACATCACCTTCTGACCAGTAATATTTCCAGTTCTCTTCTCCAAAAAGCACTTTCTTGACAGGTTTTCTCATGTTTTTCTGTTATTTTGTTGCCTATATAAATCTACATCTTTTTAGTCTTTGCAAACATATAAATAACTCTTCTTTTTCTTGTTTTCTGATGAAAAAGAAATATCTCCTTTTGGTTTCTTTGCTTTTTTTATTTCTGCTGATTTTTTTCTTTAGATTACTACAACCCACTTATCTGCCTGACACCATAGATATATTCTATACTCCTTTGTCTATCTTGAATATCTCTCTTCCAACATTTATGACCCATATCTCTTGCGCAGAAGACTCTTCAACCCATATCATTTATTGCTTCGGCGGTGGTACTAATACTTCCCTTCTGGATGAGGTCGTAGCCTATAACCCAAAAACACATTCTTTCTCAGTCCAACAAGCAAAATTACCCAGTGCACGCTACCAACATACCTGTGTTTTTAGTTCAGCAGATAATCGTATCTATTGTTTTGGCGGTGCAGAGATTTACAATTCCACAGCACGTCGCATTTCTGAAATTATTGCCTATGATCCTAGCAAAGATACTTTTTCTCTTATGAATGCTACCTTTCCTACCTCTCGACGAATGGTTGGTTGCGCAGAAAGCTCAAAGAATCTTAAGATATACTGCCTTGGAGGTGATGATGCATTAAGTTTTTTTTATGATGACCTTATTGTTTTTGACCCTCGTGCAGATACTGTACAATCTTTTCATCTTCTGCCTCAAGGCATTTCAGGATTATCCTGCGCAGAAGACTCTTCAACTCATGTTATTTATTGTTTTGGAGGCATGAGTTTTAATTCCCTTATAGCGCTCTCTCCTGATTTTCTTTCTTCTTAGAGAAAACTACTTAAACCTTCTTTTTTTGCCTCTATTCTGTGCAGGGATGCCGGAGCGGTCAAACGGGATAGCCTCAAGAGCTATTGGCTCAGTGCCTTCGAAGGTTCGAATCCTTCTCCCTGCATAGATACTTACTTCCAATGCACCAAATCCATAGAAAGTTATTTAAACAATCTGGAGCTATCAATAGCTATGGAAACCATAACTATACCTAAGCAAGAATTTGAACAAATGAAACGAGAATTGACTATCCTTAGAGACTCAAAGATTTACCAACGTTTACTGCAATTTGAGAAAAATATAGCTCAAAAGAAATATACGCGACAAGATTTAGGTTTTTAACAATTTACTCTTTATTTTCTCAATAGTTATTTGTTGTTTTTCTGAACTGGTTTTCATTTCATACTCAAATACTTTAATTTCATTTGATGCTTTACTGTGCTGATAATACAATCTTATTGGAGGACGCATGTTTTTTACTTCATAGATAAATAATTGCGAGTCTAACAGCTCTCCAGCATCTGGACCATTTTCTTCTATACTGTCTAGCATTTTGGTAAGAATTTCTTTCACTTGGTTATTTTTTGCCGCTTTCTTTAGTTGCTTGATTATAACTTTATCAAAAATAAGAGTATACATCTTTTCCATGATAGCCTATCTTTCAATTCAGACATATAAACCTGTTGTTCTTAAGAGCTTGTAATAATATCCGGAAATCTTTCGAAAGAGATACCTCATAAGAATACAGAATACTGGCTGAGAAAATCGCTAAGCAAGTCTCTTGAAACGACCTTGTTTTAGATCATCCAAGCTACTGACAAACTGTCGTATGAGATCGAAATCTAACTCTTTTAGCTTCTTTAGCTCTTCATATTCATCTTTTGGAATGGTGACTGTTGCTTGTTTCATAGGTAGTACGTAGTAGGTAGTAAGATCTTATAAACTTTCCTCAAGCTGTTATAAACGATTACCAAAACACTCTGACAAGCTTTAAATAGCCCTTAGAACCATTAATTCTGTGCGTACATTGAAAGTAGACTTTGATGCATTCTCCCTGCATACCTTCCCATGAAAACAGAAAAAGTCAGCGTTATCAGTGCAGTCTACAATGAAGAGAAGACCTTTGCTGAGCATATAGATTCTTTACTTCGCCAGACTTATCCTTCTTTTGAGATTATTATTGTTGATGATGGTTCAGCAGACAAAACTTCTAGCATTGCTAAAACTTACCAACGACGACATCCTCGTCTTATTCGCTATTATCATATAGATCATAAACCTGGTTATGGCTGTGTACGACCACGACTTCATGGCGTTTCGAAAGCGAAAGGCAGCATTTTTTGCATTGTTGAAGGAGATGGCTACTATGAGCCTGATTATCTTGCACAGTGTTTTACTGCTCTAAACAAATCACGAGCAGATGCAGTTGTTCCTCAGATGCACCTCTGGAAACCACAAACACTTATTGCCCGCTATCGTGATATTTTGTATCGCTTACGGTTTCGTGATCCTGTCCTTATGCGAGAGCGTATTCAACAAGCGCAACAACAACCTTTCTTTATTCGTAAAAAAGCTTACGAAGCTGCTGGTGGTTATAATCTTCGAGATGCTTATTCTGAGGATACAGAATTAGTCAAAAGACTGCTTCGCCGTGGCACTAAGATTGTCTATGCACCCAAAGCACACTGGTATCATAAAGTTGAAGAGACTGTCTCTGCTGTCTGCGCCAAGAATTTTTCTATCGGTGCTATGAATGCGCGACGTGATTTATCACAACCAAAAACACTTCTGAAGCATGTTTATTTCTTCTCTCCCTTTCTTTTCTTGCTCTTAGGATTTTTTTCTCCTTTCCTTTGGGTATTTCTTTTGCTTCATCCCATTCCTCTCTTTGTTCATGCACTTTTGCTTTATGTTCGCGCTTCAGGTATTCACGGCAGTTCTTTGGTTTTTTTAGGCCCATTCATTAGTTATTTTGTCAATATCTCGCGTACTCTTGGATTTCTCTCTTTTTTCCTTTTGGGACGCCGTTCTTAGGACATCCTGTTTCCACAACATTTATAAATAAAGATAGATTTCTTTTTGCTATGTTTAAAAAGAGGCATTGGCTTATCTTATTAGGACTGTTTGTATTTCAATTATTTTTTCTTACGCCAGTATCTGCGGTTGATTCAACGTTTCTCTTGACTCCTACCTATATTTCCCCATCACCAACAGACAACTTTACTGTAGCAATCTTTCCGACAGATACAACCTTTGCTCTGACCTTTAATCTGTCAAACTTGACCGATAACACTATCGGCGCAAACACTGATGAATTCAACTTAACGAATAATCTGACGGTCAAATTTATCATGCCCAACGGCACTGAAGTAGAAGTTGCGCGAAACTTCACCAGTTCAGGCTTCTTTATCCCATTCTTGTCTGGAACAAATTTAGATAATATTGAATGGGCATTTGACTTCACCGTCGCACTTAACACCACTATTTTGCCTGACCAAGAAGGAAGCTATATTGTCAATATCACGGTTGAAGTGTACAACAGCTCTGGCTACATGAATGGCTCCCAGACCTTTACAGGACTGGTAGTGACTATCAACAACGCTGCACCAGACACTTCCTTGAAGTTTACTAACACTATCAATAAAGAAGCAACACAATTCCCTGCGACTGATACTGTTAAGATTGTCTGCACTCGTAGCGCAGTAGGATCTAATTACAACTATACTAATATTACTATCATGGCTCCTGACTCTAGCGGGCAATTTGATCTTCTTAGTGAAGACTTTACTCGATCCACTTCTGAAGCAGAATTTACTGTTGAGTTCAAAAATACTCGAACACTTGGAGATTATTTAGTTCTTTGCATGACCATCGATGATGCTGGATTAGTGAATGATACTGTTAATAAAACATTTACTGTAGTGAAAAAAATACCTTCAGGAAGCAGTCCCTTTGTTAATCCTGATTACAAACCTCCTGTAGGAACTATTCTTATTGGAGCAGGATCTACCTCTGATTTAGGAGTACTGACTGAAGAGGGTGTCAGCAGACAAATGGCAAAGACTGCTACTGCTTCGGTTACGGTGGACGATAAATCCTATAGTTTTTTCGTCAAAGATTTTACTGACTCTTCAGCTGTTTATACTTTACAAGGAGAAAAATCATTCGATATTACTGTTGCTGAACAAGAAACTAAGAATGTTGATGTTACTGGTGATGGTACGGATGACATGTCTATTACGCTTCATCAAGTGTATAACAAAAAGGCAGATACTACCTTTAAACTTTTGACCTTGCAACAGGCACCAAAATCACCAGAGGGAGAGAAAAAAGAAGTTACACAACAATCATCTACTGAGACAACAACCATCTCATCTGGATGGGGTTTAGTCGTTGGCATCTTCATTATAGTTCTCTTTGTCTTAGGGGCACTTCATTACTTTGGTGCTCGCAGAAGGAGGGGCGGTGCTCATGGATCCAATGGTGCTGTTCGTTTCACTCCACGTGATTTAGGTCTTCAACGACCTCCAGATGAGCCTAGAACATTCACTCGCTACTAAATAAAGTTTTAAAAAGCGGTATTCCTTTCTTTTTCTATGGCCACTAATGCGTCTTTGGAATATCAGTTAGCAGAACAGGCTTATTTTAAGGCTTCAACTAATGAAGAGAAACTGGTTGCTCTGCAAAAAATGCTGCAGACGTGCCCGAAACACAAGGCTTCTGAAAATATGCAGAAAAATCTTAAGGAACGTATTTCTAAATTAAAAGCAGAGATCCAAAAAGAGAAGCAAACTAGGAAGAGTTCTGCTGGCTATAGTCTAGCAGTCAAAAAAGAAGGTGCAGCGCAAATTGTTCTGGTTGGCACTACTAATTCTGGTAAAAGCACACTTCTCAAACAATTGACCAATGCACAAGTTGAAATCGCTCCCTATCCTTTTACTACTAAAAAGCCAGCAATAGGCATCTTGGATTATCATGGTGTCAAACTTCAGATTGTGGAGATTCCTGCGATTGTGCACAACTATAAAGAAACTGGACATGGGAAAACTTATCTCTCTATCATTCGCCAAGCTGACTTAATTATTCTTCTCTTTAATACTGCAGATGAAAAACTGCTTTTGGATAAGGAGTTGCACGATGTTCCTGGAGAAAGACTCATCTATAATCACCAACCTAATCTCCCTGATGAAATCTGGAAGCGACTGCATTTGATTAAGGTTTATACCAAACAACCAGGGAAAAAGAAAGATCATCCTCCTATCGCTATGCCCAAGAGATCTACCATTCAAACCTTAGCTGAGCGCGTCCATAAGCATTTTGTCCAGCGCTTTCGTTTTGCGCGTGTCTGGGGATCTTCAAAATTTCAAGGACAGATGGTTGGATTGCACTATATTTTGCAGGATGATGACGTTGTAGAGTTTCATCTAGCCTAATTTCCTCCTTTTCTCTCTTATTTTCAGGCAAACAAACAATTTATAAATGTGAAAATCACTATTTTCTACTAATGAAAAGAGGTACATTAGTCGTTATCTTTCTATTTGCATTTCTCCTATTCTCTTCTCTCGGTTCTTCATTATGGTATGAAGATTATCGTGATGCAGTTATAGGCTACAAGGATTTTGTCACAGGCAATGTTGTTGCTCCTCCGGAAAACAATGAGGCGGCAGAACCTCAACCAGCACCACCAAGGACGACAAGAACTTTTCCTCAGCCAACAACTGTCGTCAGACGCTCTACAGCTCAACCCTTACCTTCTCCACAACCTATTCCACCAACTGGTCCTTGTGTTCTCTTATCTATTACCCCCCATCCTAAGCAGGCCATGATCAGGGACGCTGTAGTGTGGACCGCGACTGGAGAAAACTGCGCTGGCCAGTCGATAACTCTTAACCTCCGTGAACAGGATGTTTTCGAAGACGATATTCTTGTTACTCTTCAGGGAAGCTTTGTGCAGGATACTGCCACTTTAGTATGGAAAATTACGGAGGACGCAACTTCTCTTTTTGCTGAACCTTTAGAAGGAGAGGAGTTAGAAGTGTATGCAGTAGCTCCTCTTACTTCTGGATTTGTTTCTGATGAATCTTCCGCGTTACAGCAGTATGTTCTCTCTGATCTTGTTCTTGTTCAGCGATCGGATGGCTCTGATCCACGGCTTCGCGCAGTCAAACGAGTGATGGACACTGCGGATGAAGGAGGCCAACTTGGACCTAGCGCCGCTTTGGTACCTATAGGCGAAGGATGCACGACTGCCTACTATATTGACAAGGATTGCGATGGGTATGGCGTGAGAAAACGCAGTGATGGTCAGTATATTATTTATGGTGGCAATGACTATGGGGACATGCCTGACGCGGATGACAGAGATCCTTTGGTTAACACAGAACAATCTGTCTGGGACAAATATTCTAGTGGTATTCGTTCCATCCAGGGGTTGAAAACTTTTTTTGATCAAAAGGAACAGGATGAAGTGAGTGTGGGTGGGAGGCCACCGCGGCATCTTTATCCTTATCCAAGGAGAATCTTTTTCATAAAATCATCACGCGCCAGAGGATGTACTGACGTTATTTGCGGCGATAATGCGAATGGAGCAGCAGATGATTTTGATCGGCCCTTTGCAACAATCATAGGAATAAAAACAAGATATCCTGATTTGGGTCCTGGCGATTATATCATCTTTTATGACGGACCTTCTGTCACAGTTTGGGATAATGGTATAGACAGACTCTATGGTGCGCTTGGAAATCCTATAATTGTAACTACGTTTCCTGGGCGTAATATTGTTGTTGATGCTGCAGCTCCGTTGGGTGCTGGGCGTTCTGAATATGTTGTCATCGATGGATTTATCGGTGCAGCAGATACTTGTTGCGGAGGAAGAGTATCAGGAACTATCGGTGTCAATCTTGGAGATCAGCTCAAAAATGTCATCTTTCGCAATATCGAAATATCACGGCATAAACGAGGAGTCTGGTCTTCTGTAGACTTTGTTTACGAAGACGTTGTCATAGAGGATTCCGTCACTCATGATAATTCTTATGAACACGGTATTTATTTCACCGCTGGCAATAGTCCTCATCCACCATCACTGCGTTTCACTGTCCGTAATAATCTCATTTACCGTAATCGATGGCAAGGCTTCCAGTTTAACGGGAGACATAATAGCCCTATCATAGAAGGAAATATTATTCACTCCAATGGACTGGGAGGCATTCAGGCTAATGGCATTCAGAACGGTATTATTAGGAATAACATCATTTTTAACAACAATCATCGGGCGATTCATTTATTTAGCTATTGTGATGCCGCCTATAACAATTGTATGAGTGATAGTCCTAAGAATGGTTGCTTAGTTGGTGATCCTGCTTACCCTTGGTGCACTAATGCAGCTACTCAATGTACTTTACCACCAGTACAATCTCCTACGGGATGTTTGGGAAATGGCGCAGTCACTCGTCAAAGCAATAATAATAATCTTATTATCAATAACATTCTCTGGGTTGGTCGTGATTGGAATGGTGTTTGCGAAGGTGATTATGATGGCGGACCTCCACCAAGAACTTGCAATGTTATTGTATCCCCTCGTAATTTCGCTGCTATCGGTATGGAGGACTGGAAGTATGATCCTACACGGCATAGCCCATTAATAGACCGTTTTGTTTATACTGGCAATCAGATTCGCAACAATATCTTTATCACACAGGAGGCTCCTGTCTTTATGAGTGTGCAAATAGAGCATATCCCAGAAACTTCGTTTACTTATAATTACATTTATAGATCTGATGGCAATACCAATAATCTTCTCTTTTCTCAAAGCACTACCACCCCACCAACACACACAGGAACAGCAAACATAGGTCGCGATTTCTACTATCTTTGGAGCCTCGACGCCTTTCAACGTATTTTAGGGGGTAACGGCATCAGAGCAAATAATAACGCTTGGGCAACATCTTTAAATCCTTTATTTACTGATGTTCAGACTAACTATGCTCTAACACCAGATAATTTTGATTTCCGTTATCCTTCTAACACTCCTGCCATAGGCGCAGGAGATCCTAATGATTATCCAGGGGTAAATAACGTACCTTTGAATGATCTTAAAAACCTGCCAAGGACAAGAATTATTGATGCTGGAGCCTATGAAGACCAAGGTCCTCCTTTTTGTGGCGATAATATTCTGCAGCAGGGAGAGCAATGTGACGGCAGTGTTTCTATTGCTAATGCCTGTCCTCTAAATAAATGCATTGCTCGCGGATTACGAGGAGAATGCACTTGCCGCGCGCCGATGCTGTACACTTTCAATCCAACACTTATTGACCGCACCGTACCAGCGTCTTTTACTGCTTCGGGCGATAATTTTGAGACGACTACTGAAGTTTTATTTAACAATGCACAAATTTCTGGCGTCACTGCCAGTGGCACGAGAACAAGCCAAACAGTCAATGTTCCTGCTAATGCACTCTCATTAAATCAATACCAAGTCAAGCTCCGCAATCCTGTCTCTGGCGAGGAGAGTGTTGAGCGACTGCTGCGCACGAATGCTCGCCCTCAGATTACCTCTCATGCTCCTGTGCAGAACGCACGACTTTCTACTACAACTCCGCTGATGTTGATGGTGGACTTACTTGAACCAGATAACGACTTGATGGAAGTTTTGTTCGATTTGAAGTATCCTGGATCTAGTACTTTTACTAATGTCTACAATAGTCAGGGATATACTAGGGGTAGCGGACAAACAACCTATGCTCTGACGCCGCAGCGTGTTACTCTCCCTGATTGCCCCTCACCATCAAGTTGCCTACAATTTTATTATAAATATGATGAGAGCCAAACAACTGTACAAGACTATTCTACTGGTGGGCGCAACGGTGTCATCACAGGAGGTGTTCATAATCCTACTGGCGGTGTCTTTGGAGGATCTTTTAGTTTTGCTGGATCTCCTTCAGATTCTATTACTGTTCCAGGCTCAGGACCGAAATTGACAGGAACAACTGCGTTTACTGTAGCAACATTCGTCAAACCTTCAGCGCAACTTGCAGCTTCTGGTCCAGCACTGATCGCTGGTGTTGTTGGCAGCAATTTAGGCTATCGTATAGAAGTTTTACAGCAAGACCCAAGCACTCTGTTCTTTGTCGGACGCGTCATGACCAGCACAGGTGATGTGACTATACAATCTACTCAAGCATATACGCCGGGACAATGGTATCATGTTGCTTTTGTTGGAGAATCAGCGTCTGGAAGCTCACAATCTCTGCGATTGTATGTGGATGGCATTGATGTCTCGCCAACACCATTACCCCTCTGGAACACTCCTATTCTTGGTGGAACTCCTTCCTTTACAATTGCCGGCAGCGCATCACCCACTATTATTCCCAATTTTGTTGGATCTGTCGATGAAACATTACTCTATAATAGGGTTCTCACTTCAGCAGAGATTACCAGACACGCAACAAGAATCAGCGCCTTTACACCTGGTGACTATGAATGGAAAGCAACTGTCACGGATATCTTAGGCGGGCAAACTTCCCTAGGACCTATACCCTTTAGTATGCAAGGCGGCGGACAGCAATTTACCTTTGCCTTAAGTGCAACTCCCGCTACACAAACTGTGATTCAAGGAACTCCAGGATCAACAACCATCACCATTACTGCAACTGGAGGAACGCCACAAGCAGTCACTCTTTCCGCACAATCTTCTCCTACACTGCCAGCTATCTCTTTTAATCAACCTAGCTGCACTCCCAATCCCACCTGCCAACTTACGCTTACTGCGCCAACAACAACTTCCACGACACCACAACTCTATACCATTACCGTTTCTGGCGCTTATCCAGGCATGACTGGAACTCCACCAACGACGAACTTTGGATTGACTGTCCAGCAGAGTGGCGGAGGTCCTGTTACTCTTACATCGCTTGAAACCTATACTCTGGGCAATGATCGAGAGTATCCTTTCCGCATTTATGGATCTGGCTTTGTCCCAGGACAGACTACGGTCTTTTTCAACAACATCCAGCATTCATCAGCACTAGTCACTGTTGTGGATGCGTCCACCTTAGAAGTTCGAGTTCCCAGCAACACTTACGCGAATAACAACTATGCTGTTAGTGTCCAGGTTTCAGGGCAGCTTAGAAGCAACGCCCTGCAACTCACGATTCAACAATACGGTCCGGCCATAGAAATCGCACGCAGAATTACAAGCCTCATAGGAACTGGCTCATCTGACTTTGTTATTCCTGTGGTTTCTGATCAGCATCTGTGGTATACTGGTACAGGAGCAAATGAAAACAACATTCAAGATGCTTTTAGTTTCATGACCAGACCTTCTCCTGTTCCCCGATTGGCTTTCAATATAGGGGATTTGGGTGGTTGCGCTGGAGGAAGCGGCGGTTGTGGTTTCCCTCCTGTCAATCAGGTAGCCAGGTATTTGGCTCTCATGAACCAGTTCCCTGGTCTTCCAACGCAGGCCGCCGCCATGGCGTGGCATGACAAAAATGATGGTCTTCCTACGGTTGGGGCTACGTCATGGTATAATATGCTCTATACTACTAATTTTCCTTACGCAGGCGATGGCACTACTATCAGCTATTTCTACAAATTTAATTATGGACCTATCAGCTTCTATTCACTCTACGCTCATGTTCCTGGCACTACTGCAGAAAGCATTTCACGAGATCAACTTAATTGGCTTGAACGAGATCTTGCTATGCACCCCAACCAACTTGCCATTGTCGCTGTTCATGAGCCTCTCGCAAGACTTAGAACTGGGCCAACACGACTTGATTGGGGGCCACTCGCAGGTCCTCCTCCTGGAGGGCAATTAGAGATTCTTGATGCGCTGGTTAGACATCCAAATGTAAAACTGGTGTTACAAGGGCATATTCATGACAATCATCAATTCATCTGGCATGGCATTACTTTCGCTACAGTCTGGTCTAATGATCACTTAGCGATTCATGTGCAGGGCAATTCTTTCCGCTTAGCCAATATACAAAGCTCTGGCAGCCTTCAATACATCACTAACATCCCTAATTTTGGCAATTGCAGAACTCTTCCTTGTCTGCCAAGCACCTTATTACCAAATCCAACCGCCTTGCTTGTTACTGATATCCACATAGGAACGACCACTTCGGCAACCGCAAGCCCTCCTTGTTGCAGTTCTGGTCCTCCTAACGGCTGTTCCAATGTCTGTCCATGGAATGTGTACAACAACTTGCAAGGCATTTTAAACCAACTTCCACAGATGTTTACTTCCTTAGATCAACCAGAGCCCGTGTTCAACGCTGGAGACATTGCGCAAAGCCGTGCTGAATGCGCCTCTTATCAATTAGCAAAAAGCTTAATGGATTCCTATCTTGGTGTGTACGATTTCACTGATAAATGGGCTTTAGGGAATCACGATGACATGGGCCAGTTTTGTGACAGACCAGCTACCTGTTCGCCAACCACGCCTTGCGGCATTAATCGTTGCTTCTTAGGATTGCCCACGTGCACTAGCTCCTATCCGATTTATAAGTATGCTGGACATTTTGGTGGCGCTAATGGCGTAGAAGTTTATCTCCTTAATACTCTTGGTGGCATCTTCAATACCATGGGCGCTTTCCCAGAATCACAACAACAATGGCTGGAACAAGATATCACAACGAGATTTCCCACAGATCCAAAACCATTAATCATGGTTGTCGGGCATCACAATCTTTTTTGTGGCGAAACTATCAATGGCGAACCGCAATTCAATGATGAATGTATTCTGAGCAGAACGTATGGAAGCCCAGGATGGTCGGACGATATGGAAAGAGCGAGAGCCAGATTCGCACGCCTCATCGGCGCTGGATATCGTATCTTCTACGTGAAAGGGCATAGGCACGTGCCAGAGTTCTATACCTCTCGTCTTGGAACAGGCGGATATCCTCTGCCAACCGTTGGCTTACCATCTACGGCTTATCCTTGGTATACTTACAAAAAAGTTGGCCTTGGAGCATTGTATGTTCTTAATCCTTATAGTGTTGACATTCAGATTTTAGAATGGAATGGTCCAACGGGATCTGGATTTACCTTGCCGCCACCTTACCAGATGCGCTGGACTCCTTCTGGATCATTTAGCTATGAGATTGTTCCTCCAGCAACAGTGAACGTGGATCGTGGCAGCACCACGACTGTTCCTGTAGCCGTCAACCTCTTAAGCGGAACCACAGAACCTGTTGACCTTACGATTAGCGGATTACCTAACGGTGTTATCGCAACATTTACTCCAGCACAATGCACTCCAACCTGCACTCCATCACCACAATTGTTGATTGATGCAACAGCAGCACCACCTGGAACAACCCAGACTACAGTTACCATCAATGGCCTTAGCACCATCACTAGATTGCCAAGAACTGCCCAGTTCACCTTGAATGTGCGAGGCTTGGTCTTTAACATGGTTCCTCCGCCTTCAGTTACCGTGGAGCGAGGCTACACCATTCCTTTATCTATTGACGCTGTCTATGTCTCAGGCACACCAGTTGAACCAGTTACGTTCTCTCTGAGCGGACTGCCTACAGCGGTCAGTGCCAATCCCTTTACTCCTTTAAGTTGTACACCCACTTGCACGTCTCAAACAACTTTGATTGCGCAATCTGGCGCATCAGTTGGACCAGTCACGGCGCAAGCGGAAGGAAGAACTAGCAGTAATATCTTTGATAGCACACCCTTTACTTTGGACATTGTCGATCCGGTAGATGTCAGCGTTACGCTTGACACTTCATCAGCGACTGTTCGTCCAGGCGGACGTTCGACACCGATAACACTGACTGTCAGCAGAGTAAGCGGCGCTTCCTTGCCCTTTGACCTAAGTGTGTTAGATATTCAGCCAGGAAGCGGCATCACGTATTCCTATTCACAGCAACGCTGCACGAGCTATCCCTGCACTTCTGTGTTAACCTTTGACGCGTCTTCGACCGCGACGATCGCTTCTCATCCTCTCCGAGTCTATGGAATAGGAGGCTATCCTACTCGCCAGTTCGCAAGACAACTTCCTATCACTTTGACTGTGCAGCAGCAATCAGACTTCAGCATAAGCATAAACCCAACAAGCGGCACTATCCAACAAGCAGGAACACCAGCGACAGCGACGATAACTGTGACTTATCAAGGAACACCACAATCTGTTTCCCTTGCTGTCAGCGGAGAACCTCAAGGAGTGACTTCGCAGCTATCCGCGACAACTTGCACCACTTACCCTTGTCTAGTGACTTTGCAACTCAGCGCAGCAAGAACAGCACAAGTAGGAGGACCATTCACTTTAACTATTCAAGGAACGTCAGCAACAGCACAGCACTCCACCTTCTATGACCTCGATGTCACGCAGCGACCAGGCCCACAGTTAAACCAGATCGTTCCTAACAGCATCTTCAACGCCCAGCAACGGGATGTTGACCTGCAAGGAGCAAACTATGATCCTACTGTCGCGATTCTTGTTAATGATGCTTTCTTCTATGATCCACTCCTCTACAATCGTAGATCGCCCATCTCCATTCTCATGACTATCTTAATCAATACTCCTCCTGGTCCTTATGGCATCAGAGTCATCAATGAAGACTTGCAATTCACTGATCCGCCTCGCTATCTCCTCGTTCAATCAGGCTCTGGCCAAGCGCCTAGCGCGCCAACAAATTTACAAGCGACCGCTGTCAGCTCTACAGCGATAGATCTCACCTGGACTGACACTTCTAATGATGAAGACAGATTCATTGTGGAACGCAGAATTCCTCCCGGAAATTTTGCACCCATAGCAAGCAATCTACCACGAAATACCCAAGCTTATCCTGATACAAGTTTAACACCTGCTACTGCTTATGAATACAGAGTCTTTGCAGAAAATAGCTTTGGACGATCGTCAGCGTCTACTCCTGCTTCAGCTACGACGTTTGTCTGTGACAATGGTGCACGACAAAATTGTCCAGAACAACGGGGAGTTTGCAATGGAGCTCAGGAAATTTGTACCAATGGGAATTGGCTTGGATGTACTCCTGCAATATATCAAGCTAACGCACGGACTCGCTTTGGTGTTGACTATGAACCTGGACAGGAAGTCAGCTGTCGTGACCGCTATGACAATGACTGCGACAATGAAGCAGATTATGACACTAATAACGTCGGCGCTCTTCATGGAGACAATAACTGTCAAGTTGGCGTGAGCGCTGTCACCGCGCCTACAAACGCTTGTCTTTCCGCAAGAATCCAAGTAGCATGCACATCGAGAGTACCTAATGTCAATAGCATCGGAGCTTCGGTCACTAACGGCGCTTGTGCCTTCACCAATCTCTGGCAAGGCAATGACGCGCTCTTCGATTGCACTGTACCAAATTCACCAACAGGCACAGAAACACTTCGCTGCTTTGTTGAGCCAACACGATCCTACCCAGAAGTTGGATATGATCAACGACAACAATCCATCTCTCTTGGCGGGACCAACTGTTGTAGTCAATATACTGGTCAGGGTCAAACTGCTTGTGAGGGAGATCAACAATGCGACTGGTGCTTAGGCTGTGAAACTACAACTAGACCGACACGTTCAAGCAGCATTGATGGGCAAAATCATTGTGTTGCTCGAGATACGTGCTCATCGCTCTATCTCTGCCGGGCAGGTCCACCAGTTGTATGTGGAGCGCAATGCGATGGCAGCACTGCTTGCTCAAGCCCATCAGCAGACTGCTCGAATAGCTGCGGTTGCGTAGAACAACAGCCAGTCATTACTTCTTTGACTCCTGGAACAGCGAACGTGGCAACAAGAACTGACCAAACTCTCGTAGGAAGCTTCTTCGCGGCGAATGCTGAAGTTAGAGTCGAAAATATTCCTCTTAATCCAACAAGAATCCTTTCCAGAACAGGATCAGCGCAAGTCTTGTGGAGATATGATCCTTTTGATTATGGCATTGCTACTTATCAAGTGACTGTCTTCAATCCTATATCGAGACTACAATCCGATCCTGTTACCTTTACTGTTACTGGACCAGATAATCAGCCACCACAAGTCAACGCAGGACCAGATCAACAGATAGAGTTACCACTGACTTTTGTTGATTTGGATGGAACTGTTACTGATGATGGTTTGCCTCTTCCCCCAGGACAGGTTGCAACAACATGGACACAAGTGAGTGGACCGGGAACTGTCACGTTTGTAAACGCGAACGCGGTTGATACTCGCGCGACGTTCTCGCAACCTGGTAATTATGTTCTACGCTTGACTGCGCATGACGGCAGAGCACAAACTTTGGATGATATTACTATCAGAGTTTTGCTGCCTTTTGATTTTACCATCACACTAAACCCAAGCATCGCAACTGTTGTTCCCGCGAGCATGTTGCCTGTGCGAGTAACTCTTGATCATGTGCTTACAACAGGAGCACCACGAGAGGTTGCTCTTAGCACTCGAACTACGAATGGTATTACTTCACGATTCCCTGCTCCTTCTGGAAATAGATGTACTCCAGACCCAACTTGCACTGTGACGATGAATATTGATCTTCCTGTTGGACTACCAGTACCTGCTCAATATACTGTTGGTGTGGATGGCACGAGCGCTACTGCGCTTCGGACAAGACCTCTCACTTTGAACGCTGTGCAAGGACAAGTGAGTGACTGCACCAATAATATAACAGATAGCCATGAAACTGATCTTGATTGTGGCGGACTAATTTGTGCACCTGCTGGCTACTTATGTGATTATGGCAAGATGTGCCAACAAGCGCAAGACTGTGTTCGCAATACCAATCCTATAACATGCCAGCTTCAAGGACAACCTATAGGGCTTTGCGCTCCACGATCTTTTAGCACAGCCGCACCTTTTGTCTGCCATTCGGATAGTGACTGCGACACTGTTCCTGATACAACACGACCACAACCACCAACACAACCAGCTCCATGGGATCGATGTCCAAGAACGCCAACAACACAGTTACCTATCTTAAGCCAGCGCAATGGCTGTCCTTATCCAGGTTATAGCAGATTTACTCCAACCTTGACGACAGACTTTAGGCAAGTCGATGACTTAGAACACATTCGACAGTTATCCTTGGGTGTAGCAACAAAAGGAAAGATTCAGTTTGGCGATGTAGAGATTCCAGTTATTAGTCTTCATCCTACTTTCAACTATCATGAAGGTTTGGATTTTGATAACCTTACAAACTTAGAGATTGCTACAAATAAAATCAAGATTGTCCCCGCGAATCTTTTATCCTCATGGAATGCTCCCGCAACTCTTACCTTGTATAGTCTTCCTTACACTCGTATGCCAACTCCTCTACGTGACGGTGCTGTCTGCACTACTTGTGTCAGCCAAAGTTATACCAATGGCGACTATGTTTTCCGAGTTCCTGGCTTCTCTGAATATACTACTCAAGAAGGAACATGCGGAGATGCATATTGTAATCTTGATGAAAGCTGCAGTAGTTGCGTTTCTGATTGTGGTCCTTGTGGTGGTGGCGGAGGCGGATCTGGAGGCGGAGGAGGAGGCGGTGGTGGCGGAGGCGGAGACAACCAACGCATCGTGGTTGATTTAGACGCGAATGTCCAACAGACTGTTTCCCTCTACAAAGGCAGTCGATTTGTTATCAAGTACCAGCAAGTTGAATATGGTGCACGTGTGCCTAAGGCAACGAACGAGAATGTTATTGTAGCGACAGTTGCTGGCAGCTATGATATTTCTGCAGGACAGAAGATGGGCATCGACTTGAACGATGACAGTAGAAGCGATGCGAATGTGGAATACATTGGATTGCGCAGTAACATGGTCACGTTAACCTTCAGCAGAATCATCAAGGAGAGAATACCAACACTCAGAGAACCACAGCAACCAGGAACTGAAGGACCATCGACACCAAACCTTGAAACAGGGGAACCTGTAGAACCACAAGAACGTAGCATCTTGACAACAGCATGGGTCAGAATACCTCTCGTTCTGTTTGTCTTAGTCTTAGCATTCTACTTCAGATTTGTCCGATTGAAACGCATGTAACTAAACGTAATCTTTATAAGATAGTTTCCCTCACTTCATTTTTGGGGGTTGAAACTATGGTTCAAGTCTGTGACACAATAGATAATTTTGAATGTATGGCTTATATTGCGGGCCAGTTTAAGAAAGTGAAACTTAGTGATTACAAGGGTAAATGGGTAGTACTCTTCTTTTATCCTCGAGACTTCACCTTTATTTGTCCAACAGAAATGCGGGGATTTGCCCAACGAGAACAAGATTTTGCTAAAGCGAATGCAGTGATTATAGGCGCCAGCACGGATAGTGAACATTCCCATAAAGCATGGGTTGAGCGTGATCTGAAAGAAGTGAAATATCCTCTTTTAGCTGATACTTCACATAAAGTTAGCCGCTATTTTAATGTCTTGAAGGAAGATGAAGGATTAGCGCATCGAGGGACATTTATCATCGATCCACAGGGTGTTTTGCGCTATCAAGTCGTTTCTGACCTCAATGTCGGACGAAGCGTTGACGAGACACTTAGAGTCTTACAGGGACTGCAAACAGGTGAACGTTGTCCTCTTGACTGGAAGCCTGGACAGAAGACCTTAGGAAAGTAACCTTTATATTTTCCTTTCTTCTCTTCTTTCTATGGTTGAGCGTCTGTTATTCCTAGGTATCCTTCTTTTTTTGCTTACAGCGTGTACTCCCTCAGAACGTTCTCTACCGCAACCTGTTCTTGATGACTCTCCTAACATTACACGTAACCTCACACAGCCTACCACTCCAACACCAGTACCCCCATCATTAAAATCTTCTCTCGATCAACGTCTTTTGGCACGTGGTGGAGGGATTTTTGATTTTGCTGACTTCACTGCACAAAATTGTGATGACTATATCATTCGTTATCGAGAACTCTTAGATGAAGTAGAAGACGATCTTAAGGATATTACTGACGAACTTGCTGAAGAAGAACGCGATCTTCAAAAAGCACGAACTGATTTACAGTCAGCTTTAGCAACAAGTGATGAGCATACTATCGACAGAGCCAGAAGAGATGTTGATGATGAGCAAGAGGATGTTGACTATGTTGAAGACTTAGTTGATGAGAAGACTGAGTATCTCCGCAAATTAAAACTCATTTTCTCCACCATGAAAGAAGAATGCCCTAAGCTCAAGGCAAGAGCATAGAAAAGTTCTTAATTACTTTCTCTCTGGATGGTGTTATGCATCTCCTTCACCAAACTTACCAAGCACAACGACAGGTCATAGAAGAACGATTAGCATCTTTTTCACGACTTTCTGAAGAGGATATTTTCTATGAACTGTGTTTTTGTATCTTGACTCCTCAATCCAAGGGAAAGTTCTGCTGGGAAAAAGTACAGCTCTTACAGCAAGCAAACTTTAAAGAAAAATCCTTTAATCCACATTCTTACATTAAAGACATGCGTTTTCACCATCACAAAAATAAGTATCTGCTTGCAGCAAAACAAGTTTATCCACAGCTTCGTGAGCAACTGAACCTTGAGCAAGATCCTGTGCAATTACGGGAATGGCTAGTTCATAACGTCCAAGGATATGGATACAAAGAGGCTTCTCATTTCCTCAGGAATATAGGCTATAAGAATTTAGCTATCCTAGACAGGCATATCTTGAAGAACCTTGTTCGACATAATGTCCTTCCAGAGCTTCCTCCAACTTTAACTAGAAAACGTTATCTGGAGATTGAACAACGCTTTAAGGATTTTGCGCACACTGTTCAGATTCCCATGGATGCTTTGGACTTATTGTTCTGGAGCACAGAAACTGGAGAGATCTTCAAATGAAACCAGCGCCTATTGAACCTGTTATGAAAACACTTTTAGCACATAAACAAGAGTTTCAAACTACTGCCTTAATGAATGTTCAAGAGCATTATAAGACTCCGTTTCATGTTTTAATCTCTTGTATTCTGAGTTTACGAACCAAAGATGCAGTGACTGGACCTGCTTCACAGCGATTGTTTCAGTTAGCAAATACTCCAGAAGCTATGATAAACGTGGATGTCAAAGCTATTGAAAAAGCAATTTATCCTGCTGGATTTTACAAAACAAAAGCACGAACGATTCAGAAGATCTGCAAGATTCTCTTAGAAAAGCATGGCGGTCAAGTGCCAACAACTCATGGAGAGCTTCTGGCATTACCTGGTGTTGGACCAAAGACTGCTGCGATTACGATGGTCTATGGGCATGGAATTCACGAGCATATTCCTTGTGATTCTCACGTTCATCAGATAGCAAACAGACTTGGCTGGGTGAAAACAAAAAAACCAGAAGACACTGAGCATGCACTTAAAAAAATAGTTCCTAAACAGTATTGGAGGGATTTGAACGATCTTTTTGTTCAATTTGGGCAAAATATCTGTGTTCCTGTATCTCCTTGGTGTTCAAAGTGTCCTGTTGCAAAGTATTGTCCGAAAGTTAGTGTAACAAGATCTCGATAATTTCATGGTTTTCGTAAACTTTACGGAAAAATCACAGCAACTTATTTAAAGACTACCTTCTTTCCTGTATCATTAAGTGTAAGAGGTATGCAAACCATGACCATAACCAATGATGTTGATGCTCGAAAAGCAACACAATTAGTTAGGGACTATTTTATGGAGATCCATGGCAATTGGATGCTGATGTTCAAAGTAGAGAACGTAGAAAAAAATACAGATCCTTTAGTGTGGAAAGTTACTTGTAGCTTCTTTACTTCACCAGGGCAATCAAAGCCGCTCACCTATTTTGTCAAAGTCAAAGATGGCAAGATCCTTGAGGTTAAAGAAACCAAATAATATGCTCTTTGACTTACACCAAGCACTTCAGCAACAACAGTTTTACGCTATTTATATCTTATTCTCCTAAGAAAGACGTGCAGCGATCTCGTTAATTTCTCTAATACTCATTTGTGGAGTTACTCTTATTCCTCTTTGGCTAAGATATTCACAACATTTTTTAGTTACTTCTTCAGGTTTATAGGGGAGCTCTTTTCTGATATCCTCTGGTACAGTGATCTCATATAGTCGTACTATTCCTGAGAGAATACATAATGCAAGACGGTCTTTTTTTGTAGGATCTGTTTCATGCTCCATTGTATTTACTGCAGTGACAAGGCTTCCATGAGCCCTTATCATATTTAATGCTTCTTCACTGTGAAATGTATCCCTCATTATCTTACATTATTCTTTATCATTTATATACTTTTGTAACTACTTCTCCTCTACAGAAAACTATAAAAGCAACTCTCTCTTTCTTCTTCTTGAGGTGGTTCTTATGGCGGATGTCCGTTTTATTAACTTGAGAACATTTGACGCAACTGAAGTGAGCAGAATAAAAACTATAGTGAATCCTTATGTTGAGAAACTACGCAGAGACATTCGCAATTGCTCTATTGCTTTTTATGGCAAGAAATATGATCTTGCTGGACAACGAGCAAAATATTCTTTTCATGCACGTCTTGAAGGACCAAGCTATCTGCTTTCTGCGCATGCTTTTGACTGGGATGTCAATGTTGCAGCCCATAAAGTGATGAAGAAGTTAGAAAGTGAGATGAAACGTCGCTTCAAAACTGAAGGACAGCGGCAAGGCAAGATCCATCTCAAGGAACGAGGACGACAACAGAAACGACGCAAACGATGAAGCAAGTGATTTTGGTCAGACAAGACCTCAAGATGGATAAAGGCAAGTTGGCTACACAATGTGCGCATGCGTCAGTGGATGCTGTGCTTGCTTCTTCTCCTGCAAACATAAAAGCTTGGAAAAATGAAGGCATGAAAAAGGTTGTTCTTAAAGTGAAGGATGAAGCTGAACTTAAACACTATTTACAACTGGCAAAGCAAGAGAAATTAGTTGCAAAGTTGATTACCGATGCTGGACATACTTTTTTCAAGAAACCAACTGTGACTTGCCTAGGGATTGGACCAGATGAGGATACACAGATAGATAAGATAACGAAACACTTGAAATTGCTCTAATTTTACTACTTTTTAGTTACTATGACAGAAAGACTTATAAACTTCTTTTCCCTCTTTTCCCTATGGTTTTTGACTCCTCTTCAGAAGAAGATGCTCGTTTAGAGCAATATCATGTTTCACGCACTTTAGTCGAGACGATCAGCAGAGCTGGTTCTCCAGCAGATATGGACAAACCTTGGAAAATTAGAACATTATCAGCTTATTATGGAGGTTCTCGTCTTCGTGGAAAGCCATGGACAGAACATGATAATTCGCGGCTCTATAGCATTCTCATGCGCGTCTGGCGAGAAGCACGAGCATTTGTACGAGACTTTGAAGCTGCACGCACCCAGCCTCGACCTGCACAGGCTCGTCTTCCTTCAACTCCCTATCCTGCACTGCATGATGGACTGGATGCTTTAGTTGCTACCGGCGAGCTTACTCCGGAGATGGCAGAACGCTGTGTTTGGAAAGATTATATGCGGGATCCTGGCACTGATTAACCCCGAAAGCTTTATAAAACACTTTTCAAAGTAGTTTTCTGTGAACGGTCATAGCGGCTTGGTCCTACCTGATCTCGTTTCGATCTCAGCAGTCAAGCAAGCCTGCGTTTCAGACTGTACTGCTCTACTGTGAGCGGGAACCCTGATTCGCTGTTCACACCTTTTTTATTCTTTTTTTATCCGCCATAGATAATCCTGGTTATGACGTCGTTTAGCTCTAACCACGTAATGCCTGCCACAATCACAACCATCAAGATCATCACTAGAATAATCAACAGCTGGAGATACTTGTTTGTTCTTCGAATTTCTTTGTTTGTTCTTTCCAAATTTTCCTGGCTAAATCCATACAACATTTTACCATCCTTATCCTTATATTGCATAGTTTTCGACCCCCATGCCTTTACACTCCCCGATTGGCTATAAGCTTTTCGCCTACTTTGTTACTACCTTAATCTTACAATTCTTTTCTAAGGTTTCCTGATTGGTTTGCACTATCTTATGGACATGATCCAAGGGTGATTTATAGAACGCTGTTTTCTGCTTATTCAGACCTACAAGGTCCTGCAGTTGAGAAACATCACCAAACCAATAGAGCAGATCATCTAAACTAAATTCTGCTCTTCTTGCATAGGTGAATGACTCATTATAGAGATATGCAGCATCGAGAATATATCTTGCTTCTGCGCAGCTAAATCCGTTTTCATCAGTCACTAGCCCTATATCCCCTATCTTTTGCGCCAGCTGAAAATTCTTTTCCGCCAACAGCATGTCTTTTCTAATGGCTATAAACCGCACTAATGCTTCTTTATTGTCACTTTCCTGTGCTCTCTGAATATTGCCCTGCATCAGGTCCAATTGCTCTAGAAGAGGATCAATGTTGTCTAGAGGAACCATAGTGCTATTTAACTGTTCATTCTTGAATGAGGCATTATGCGCTGTATCAAGCTTTTGCAGCTCTGCAAATCCCTCAGCAAACGTGTAGTCTTTTTTTCCTGCATTCGTACAACTGCTGATTACTATCAGAATCACAAGTACTATCCATAATCCTATTTTCATCTCTTTTTGGCAGTTTCACCTTTTCTTTATAACGTTTTCTACTCTTCATTAGCTTTTTATAGACCTTGTGTATCGTTCTTTTATGGCACGACTAGTTTCTTCTGGTAATTCTTTAGTCTTGGAGAGAATTGAACAGCTGTTTGCGCAAGCATCACGCTCTTTTGCTGCACATCCTGAACGGAGCAATAGCTATGTACAGATGGCTAGACGGCTGAGCATGAAACACAGGACACACATTCCTAAATCTTTGAAACGGAGATTTTGTCATCACTGTCATAAGTACTTACAATCTGGGAAGAATTGCACGGTGCGGATTAGAGATAAGAAATTAGTGATTAGCTGTTTTTCTTGCAAACATCATACGAGGATTTTATTTCGATAATTTATAATCCACTTCTAGATCTTTTGCTGATTTTCTTCATTAAGAACTCTCTGATTTTTTCTGCTTCTTGCATATCTACTGCAGGTATGTATCCTTCACTAGCTGAAGCTATTCCACCACGACTATACCCCATAGAGCTATAACCTGCAGTTTGAATATTGACTGCTGAGAAACCAAACATTCTCGCTAGGATACCTCTCAAGATGTCTACGTTTTGGACTCTTTCGTAGGGAATATTTGAATATCTTTTCCAGATGATGCCCTTTTCAATTTTCAGATTTGTTGTTGTAAATTCGTAAAACCATCGTGTATATGCCATTTGCGCATAGATTTCCCCAACAATAATAAGTATTCCTATTATAATTATTACATTTATCATCAGATCATAGACATTAAATTCAGTTATATTTCTAAAAGATATAAACAAAAAGATAAAAATACCCAACATGAAAATAGTTCTATATGCATTCAACCTCAATATCCATTTTGCACCTGGATGTAAGTGTGCTTTCATGTTCTTTTTCCCTTCTTTTCTCTTTAAATTGCTTTCTATTTAAATAACACCGACCACATCGAACGACGTCTGATGATTCTTGGACGGGGCATTGCTTTTTCTGGACACAATTCTTTATACAGGGGTAACCATTCATTTTTGTACCAGGGTTTTTCCTGCTTTAATGCATAGGAGAATCCTTTTTGAATTAGAACTTTATCAACCACACCGCCTTTATGTGGATGATCAAATTGTTTAGGTAAATGTGAATGAAAGCCGTGCATGTAATGGACAATTTCGTGGGCAATGGTTAGTTTGATGATGTCTTCTGGGACTCTTAGATCCTTGAATAATTGGTTGATGACTATTTCAGATCCCTGCTTGGTGGTTCGAATATGGCCGAACTTGTTTTTCCATCGCCCTTTCCAGCGAATGGAGACGTTTTTCTTTTCCACTTCGGGAAAGAATAGAGACCAGATCTGTTCAAAGCGCGTTTGGAGCCAGAGATCGTCCCTCATTTTGAGAAGAGAAGTTTAAGATGCTTTAAAAATTTATGGTTCTACTTCTGCAGGACAAACCGCACCCATAGACCCTAAGCATTTAAACAATCTTACAATATCGTCTTGTACTCTTTTTAGAATAATCTCGATATTATTTACTTTTTCTCGAACGTCTTGAGCGTTGTCAGTAGGGCATTTAGCTATAACTAAATCAGTAATGTTCTGTCCACAATTAAGATGCCTATTTCCATCAATACAACTATCTGGACTATTGATATCATAAGAATTAGCATATGCTTTAAAAGTATGGCGATAAAGGTGGAACCCAGGAAGTTCTAGAGGAAAAATAAAAGTTTTTCTCTCATTTTCTGCTAGAGAGAAATTCACAGATTGCTGGCTAATATCTAAACTTACAGCTTGCTGACCCATATCTAAACTCCCTTCATGATCGCTTACGGTTAGGTAGACATCACTTATAGCAGCACCTCTATTAACTACACTAACAGTAGCATTAAAATAAGTTTGACTACAATTTAAATAAGAGGGCTCAAATTCAAAACTATCAACAAGGACTTCTCTAAAAAGCCTTACACGAGCATCAATATTTGATTCATTACAATTTATAGATTCGTTATTTCGCTCATAGACTTTCACATAAAATCTAAAATTGTGGTTTTCATTTGAACCTGATGGTAAAGAAAAACTCATAGATCTACCACTGCCAATATACCTACCTCTTTGATCTACACTATAACTTTTAGTATCATTAAAAACTATCTGATTAGTATCTAAATCAATTAAATAGCTTTCAGCAATAACCTCAATAGTCTGATTACCAGTGTTATTTACCTTAACTTCCCATTCAATCAACCCAGGATTATTTATATAGGAAATAACAACAGGATTACTTATGCGCATTTGTAATATATCAATAACTCCAACACGACCATTAGAACAGTAAGGATCTGCTAGTATAAACAATGGTGACAAAATGACGACAATTAATAATGAATATAAAAATTTCATGCTTTCTTAAATCTCGCAGCCATATCAATCAAGTCAATATGCCCTAAGAACAATGCTCTGCAGCAGTATCTGTCCAAGCCTAGATCATCCATAGCCTTCATCTTCTCTTCACCTTTGGCGACCTTCTCATTGAAGGATTCCCATAAGTGAGCTACTGGCTTACCGCAACTGAAGCACCTGATTGGTATGATCATGGTTAGTAGTTAGAGTTTTTAGAGGCTTTTTAAAGGTTTCTCATATTGTCTGAATTAACTCTTTTCTCTGCTTTATGGATGTTTTTTGGTTATATTCTTCTTCTATCTTATCCAATATCATGTCAAAGATGGTTATTAACACTCTTACTTCTCGTTTCACTTTGTTTATTTTGTATAGTTGGGCGCCACTCACTTTTCTTGTAGGAAGGATAAACTCTTCTTTTTCTAATTGCTCTATGACTCTGTAAGTTGTTGCTCTGTTTAATTCTGTTGTTTCTGCTATACTCCCACTGCTGAAATCCATCTCTCTGCCTTCTATAAAACACTCTAGAACACGATTTCTTGGTGTTACGCCGAGTATTTCACAAAACTCTTCTGAGCTACTTTTGTCTTTCATTTTTTAAGCATAGATTTCTTTTGCATTTTCTTCTGTCATTATCACTAATGCCTTCTCTTTCCCCATTTTTCTAAGCTTTAAGAACAAGTCATATTTTTTCGCTTCCTCGAGATCGAGATATTCTTTTTTGCATTGAGGGCATTTGAGTTTTATGAAATGAAATGTAATGGCACCATCAAAGAGACTTTTATCCTCCTTATATTTTATCATTTCTTTCTTGCAGTACAAACAAATACTTTTATCTACCTGTAATTTATTCGCTATTTCCAGTTTCTCTTTGACTTCTTCATACACTTGTTTTTTCATTTTTTCCTATTTTTATTTCACTTCTATTAATAACTTCTTTTTCCCTATCTTAGAAATAAGTACATCCTCATTTCCTTTTAGACGCATGGTTTTTTCAATATCTGTCGGGATACGCAACATGGTTCCGCGTGCACTTCTACTAAATTTTCTATGCAATTTTAAAGGCTCTCCCCAGATTCCGAGTCTTTTCGCTATGGTAATAGTTTTCTGCGACTGCTCTTCAGCAATAAATTCCTCTCCACATTTTGCGCAACGCTTTCCTTTTTCAATAAAGAAATACCCCTCAATTTCAGAGATAATATCCTCTACTGGTGTTAAGACTCCTTCTTTACATACTGGGCATTTGATCATTTTCCTTCTGCTCCTGAAATAACTATTATTATATTTTCCATTTGCTGATATGCAAGAATAATTTTTTTGGAGCCATTTTTCCGTACATACACTTCGTATTTTTCTTTTCCTACCTTATCTATGTGATGCGCCTCTTTGATTGCATTTCTGAGATCAATCATATCCCAGTTCCATTTTTTAAGATACTTATTTCGAAAGTGTTTAGTCACTATGATAGAGCAAGTGTCTATTTCATATTCTGGTTTGTTATTCACTGCTTTTTCACCATATTATCACTATCTTTTCTATATAAACTTTTCTCTTTTGAAAAAACAATAGGAGAAGAGCAACCCCCCAGGAAAGTCTCTCTGACTAGGACTTGATTAGCAGCTCTTCCTTGCCTATAATAATAAAGTCTTCACCGATGACCTTAGCCAATGGATAGTCTGGTCCTTTCTCACGATGTAATCTTAATACTTTGAGTGCCATACGGTCACCTCCAGTTTGATATTGTTTAGAACTGGTTGTTCTTTATAAACGTCAGGGGGGTCCGTGAGAAGTAAGTATATACTAGAGAATATGGGTTTGAGGAGAACCAGTTGAACTTTTTGAACACTAATGATAATTTAGACTATAGAGTAAACTAACCGATAGGTTTATATACTACTATAATATACTATGATATATGGTGATATAATGGTTAAAATACAAATAGATTTAGCGGATGAGGAAGATAAGACTGTTGAGGTCTATAAACTAGTTAATAACTTAAAGACTAAACAAGAGGCCATTAAATCGATGGTGCGATACTTTAAGGTTGAGATAAAACCTAAGAACATAAAAGAAAAAGACTATTTCGAGGTATAACATGGAAACTAACACTATAATTTGGATTAGCTCAGGTATTGTTGGAGCAGTAGCTTTATTCTCATTAACAAAAGGATGGATCACTGTTTACAACAAATTCATTTATTGGAGAAATAAATTAGACGAGAAGTTTGCAGGTATAGATGTTATTATGCAGAGGAGATTAGATATGCTTCCTGCTCTCGCACAAGTCGCTAAAAAATATAGTATTCATGAATACAAAACGATCAAAGATACTATTGAAGCAAGAAGCCGATGGACCAAAGATAGCCCTCTCAATGAAAAAGTTAAAGCTGCTAATGATCTGGAGAATAATTTTATTAAAATTCAAGCAGTTTTTGAAAGATATCCAAAGGTCAAGGCAGATAGATTATATCAACAAATAATGGGCTCTAGCAATATAAGTAGTATTGAAAGAAAACTTCAAAAGTTTAGATTAACTTATAACAAAGTTGTTCGATATTATAATGAGCGAGTTCAAAGATTCCCCAGAAACATTGTAGCCATGGTTCATGGATTTAAGATTGCAACTTACCTTAATCTCGGTAATAAGATAAATCAAGAATCTCAAGAGGATTACGATCCGAAAGGACTTTTCGATGATTGAGGCTAAAAATGGGTATCTTTTCTAAAAACATTAAACCTTTCATAATAGGTGTTTGTGGTAGGAGTTGCTCTGGAAAATCAACTGTTGTTAAAGAATTAGAAGAAAAATATGCGGGTAAATTTTTACACATAAACCAAGATAAATTTTTTAAAGTTAAAGCAGAGAACTGGGAACGACCTGACGCATTACGATTTGATAGACTGATTTATTCACTAAAAAAATTGAAGAATGGAGAGTCTACACATATACCAAGTCATAGATGGACTGAAGTGTTTGATAGAGAAGTTAAACCTCATAAAGTTATAATTATAGAAGGTTATCTTCTTTTTGTTAATAAAGAATTAAATAAACTTATAGACAAAAAACTTTGGATTGACGTTTCTGATTTAAATCTGCTTTATCGAAGGTTAAAACGATTTAATGATCTAAAAGAACTAGACAATATAATAAATGTAGTAATTCCTGAGTCAAAAACCTATGAAAAATCACAAAAGAAAGAAGCGGATCTAATTATAGATGGTAATAAATCAAAAGAAGAAATAATAAAAGACGTTGAAAAAGAGCTAAAAAAATGGCGCATTATCTAATCGAGTTTAGATTTCAATCAAAAAGAATTAGGGCATATCTGAGAGAGATGATTTATAATCTAAATAGAAAATTTCACGTGGGTAGAAGAAAACATATCCCCCATATAACTTTAGTTGGCCCATTTACTACACATGATGAAAAAAGATTGATCTCTGATTTTGGAAGACTATGTTCAGAAACGCCCTTAATGAAGTTTAAAGGAAAAGGATTTGGAATTTTTGAATCAAATAGAGTTGTTTTTGTCAATATTGTGCCTAACGAAATACTTAATGAATTCAGAGTAAATCTTTCTAAAACACTAAAAGAGTATTGTAGATTGCCGACTCATAATAAAAGAGAAGAAATAGATAAATTTGGATATCATTCGACATTAGCTATGAATCTGAATCCGAAAGAATTTATGTTAATAAAGAAACATATTCAAGATAAATCTCCGCCTGATTTTACTCAAATCGTAATGAGGGTTACTTTACTAAGAAATGGAAAAATTCTAAGAGAATATGACTTCTTACAAAGAAGATTACTTAATAGAAAACAAGCGTTAGATAGAAATCTTTTAAGAAATAGCAAAAGCTTACTTAAGGAATTTATGCATGGGAGACATAATCCCAATTCAAGATTAAACATACTACACACTCAAGAAGAATATACTTATATTCATAAAAATACGGTTTGGAGTAGATTAAAATCATTCTTTGGTCGTTGAATTAAATGATAAAAAAACGAAGAAGGGGAACGGTAATTGTCGAAACTCCAAAAGGAATCTTAATAGCTTCGGGAAGGAGAAAAGTATTTTTATTGCCTGGTGGAGAAGCCAACAAACATGAATCTAGAAGAAAAGCAGCTATGAGAGAATTAAGAGAAGAAACTGGACTTCATTCTTTATCTTCTCATTATTTGTTTAAATTTAAAGGAGCAATCCACAAGTCCTATAAGGGAGGACATTTTCAAGACTATCATAAAGTATTTTTGATAAAAACTTATGGCAAACTAAGACCTAGACATGAAGTAAAATATGTTGCTTGGTATAAACCAGACTCTAAACTAAGAATATCTGGAATAACAAAAGAAATAATAAGAAAATATTATTCTTTAAAACATCGACACATTTAGAAAACCGTAAATCTTCCGAACTTTCCGAAAAACTTCTAAATAGATATTAGAAAAGTAGTTTACTTCTCACGGACCCCTGAAAGGCATTTATATAGGACAGTGATTTTTGTCTGGATGCAACAACAGTATTTAGATGTCTTGGAGTATCTGCCTGAACGTATTCTATCACAAGATGGTCAAGAGTATCCTTTGCGAGTAGATATGGATGGAGAACTGCTTATGTTAAGTTATAGCACATCTTTATCCAACCAGACTGGTGTTTGTGGCACTCAGGAATTCTCTTTGACCATGCCTGAATTTTTGCTTAAGAACGAACGAACTTTTGAAGTCTTAGGGCTGTTGCAGGCTGAGATGGGTAAAACACAAACAGGTACTCTTTCTTTCTCGAATTGTGAACCTAAACTGATTCATCATGTCATGCGCTGGTTTGCTGAAGAAAAACTCTTGAATTTTGACCAATGGCGATGGAGCATCAAATTGAATATGCAGGAGCCTCTTGACCCTGTCTACAGGCAACAGATAGAACAGAAAGTTATTGACTATTGGCTGTCTAAAGCTAATATTGCTTCTGACAAAAGATATCCTAAAGCGGTGACCTATGTTAAAGAAACACATCATACAACATTAAAAGAGCATTATTATGGCACATTGGTTTTAGAATATAGAAATAACTTGTTTAGTCAAATTATCAAGCGTTTTGTCAAAAAGATTACTTATGAAACTGTGCTCACTTGTGAATTGCCTTTGATTAGGGGATTCATGAGAGGTATTATTGCTGGCGACGGTTGTGTGAATGACCATACTATTAGCCGTCATGCTAACGTCAAAATAACAGCAGTACAGGAAAATGAAAGAATAATTTTTCAGCAGTGTCTCGCAAAATTAGATATTTTATCAAAAATCTATAACAATTATAAGGATCTAGTGATTTCACAACAATCAAATTTAATAAAACTGCTCAACCAACGATTACTCACATTATCTCCTTTTAAATATGCAAAATTTCTCTATATGATGCAACGTTTTCCTCACATAGAAGAAATAACTTCTTATTTTAAACCTAAAGGTCAGAATGTTTGGAATAAAATACCTCCAGAAAAGATTCAAAATATTTTACAATTATATCAACAAGGAGCCGCTCGCACAGAAGATATTGCTCAACAAGTAGGTGTTAGTCAAATTAAAGTGCAACGTGTTTTGAAAGAAAATAATTTAGGAAAACGTGTTGTTAAAACTCAAGAATCCTTAAGAAAAGAAATATCTCTTTATGCTCAACAAAATAAACACTTAACTCAGTTACAAATCGCAGCTCATTTTAGTGTTACTGATAGTACTATTCGTAGAGCATTAAGAAAATATAATTTGTCTTACAGCCCTTTAAAAGCCATTTAGAAAGCCTGTAACTACAAAACAGCGCACATCATCTATACGATTTTTGACGAGCTGCACGTGGCTTAGAATCGTTCGGTTTATGAGGTTCGTTGCGTCTCACGTCAGCTACGAGTAGGTTTCTGTCGTAGTCTAAAAATTCTTGTCGCAATTGCTTGCTTTTTGAGAATTGAACTAATCCTTTTGCGATAGCGAGACGTACAGCTTCAGCTTGTCCTTGCTGACCGCCACCATTGACATCTACATCAATGTCTACTCTTTTAGCGACTTCTGCACCCAACATGAGTGGTTCCATAATGCGCATTCTTGCCATTCTTGGCTCGTAGGTTTCCAACAACTGATGATTCACACGAACAATACCCCTGCCTTCAGCTATGGTAGCACGTGCTATGGCACGCTTTCGCTTTCCAGATGTGTGAGTTGGTTTAGTCATAGTTCACGAGGATCTTTACGACCCATCAGATGACAGATTTCTTTCACTGAAATGTATTTAAGATTTTGCATTTTGCTCACATGAACGCCTGATAATATTTCTGTCTTTTTGTCTTTGAATTCCGGAGGAACACCAATGTAACATTTAATTCTTTTGAGCGCGTCTCTTCCTTTAGCTCTCTTATAGGGAAGCATGCCTCTAATAGCGCGCTTCACGAATAAGCTTTCTTTCGTGTAGAAGAATGGACCTGTTTTTGGCTGACCACGATAGACTGCACGATGTCTGTATTTGGCAATAATTCCTTGTTTATCCCCAGTGATGACTGCATTTTCCGCGTTGATAATGGCAATTTCCTCACCGAGAATAGCACGCTTTGCTACTTGTGCTGCCATTCTTCCCAAAATCAAATCTGTCGCGTCGATGATCATTTAACAAATCACCTTAACGTTTTTTCCTTTTGGATTTTGCTTGAGTAGATCCTCGATAGAGATTGCTTTGACTTTTTTCTTTGCTGCTTCTGAGAAACGCCAGGCTGCGACTGTCACATCATGATCCATATCACCTGTTGCCAAGACTTTTCCTGGGACAACGACAGTTTCTTTCGCGTTGGTCACACGATTTAGTCTTGCGACGTCCACTTCACGTCTGCTGCGAGTCTGTCGTTCTAATTCTGTCGCAACCTTCTCCCAAATATCCACGCCTTCCTTATTGGAGGCAGTTTTCAAAGCACGAATCAAGCGCTTCAAATTTGGGTTTGTTGGACCTGTACGTTTTGCCATGGTTGACTATGAAATGCGGATAACAGGAATCGAACCTGCGCAGGCACTAAGCCACTAGCACCTCAAGTTGGCCAAGTTTTTTGAACTTTCTAGCCCGTTTGACCGCTCCGGCATATCCGCTTTCTATTGATTTGTGGGCATACCCTTTTTAAGCATTTCTTTTCTTTGTTTTAGTGTAGTCTTGGGTGGTAAAAAGCCATATTTACACCATATTTTAAACTTTGTTATGTGTTTGGGATTTTTTGATCCTATAACTTTAAACCATTGCTTAACGTTTATTCCACCATCAACAACTATTTTGTATTCATCCTTTTTATTGCTCTCTTTTGAACTGTTCTTTTTTAGTAAATGTTTTATTTTTAAAGCGTTTAATAGTCTATTAACTTCTCTTATTAATTCTTTTGATGTATTTGTTATACTTGTTTTTATCTTCGTATATTTTATTGGATTTTTTAGACTATAATTTTTCTCACAATATACTGAACCGTCTGTATCAAATAAACCTCTAAGAAACTTTAGTGTATATTGTTTATTGTTTTTTATCCATCTTGGAACTATTAATTCTTCTTTCTCTCCAAGGGGAATACCTAAATAGCTCAATTTTTTCTCAATCTTAGAACTTTCTAGAGCAATACCGTAGGAATTATTCTTTTTATCTTCTACTGTACTAACCTCTCTTTTGAAGAGCGGACTCATAACTATTTTGTTAAAAAGAGGAATTATCCTTTGCTCATAATGGTCCCTGTCTTCAGTTCTATCTCCTCGTAACTGAAAACGCCTAGTTCTTTTATCTTTTCGAGGTATAAAACTACCATCTCCAAAACTTAGTCCAACTAATTCTGCACTATTCTTATCTCTTTTAATGGTTATCACACCAACAACTTAGAAATTTTTCTTTATAAAGATTGATAGGCTGTTTGAGAAGTGACTATTTTATTTTCTTTATGAGTTTGTTGAACTCCTCTAACTTTTCATCGAAGATTTTCATCGCCTGCACGAGCATGTCTTTGATAGACAATTGACCCCAAGATTCTGCTGTAAATATAAACTCTTCATCACTGTAGTCTACTTCAAGACCATTCTTCTCACAGATTTCCTCATATGCTTCGTTCCATTGTGTGATGTCCTTGATTTCAGCACCAGAACCTTTTGCAATGAGCGCACCCTTACATTCTTCGATTGCTTTCTTTACATTTGCATTCTTTCCAGCTTTGATGGATGGGTAACCACGATAAGTAACTAGACCAGGTGAAAATTTAGCGTGCATTTTTCCATTACTAAGAATGATAATTCCTTCAGCTTTCACTTCTTGATCTTTCAGGAGCTTTACAATCGGTAGCTTGGGAATTGCTGGCTTGATTTTTGGATCTTTTGTTTCGATGTTTTCAGCATATACTGTTCCTGGACCTTTGCCTTTGAATGTGAATACTAATTGACAAGAGGCACAACCTGCACCCTTGCACTTGCATTCTTCTTTTTGATTGTATGACTTCAAATCTGTGACTAAAGGAACGAGCCCTAAACGTAAAGCAATCATTTCATCATAGAGCGCAGAATCATTTCTACTGATTTCTACTTCTTCAATGGCCAATGTTGGCACTTGTTCTATGACATATCTGCGAATAGCGTTTGCTACTGCGGGGTTGATGCCACTAATTATGAATACTGTTTTTTCTTTGTCTTTCTTGATTACTTTGAGATCCATGGTTATACCCTTCTTCCTCTTTTACCGCCTTTCTTTCTACAGCGGTCTGTTGGTGTAGCAGTAATTTCTTCAATAACGCCCATGCGTAATCCTGAACGAGATAATGCGCGGACTGCTGCTTGCGCTCCTGGGCCTGGACTATTTGGACCATTGTGGCCGCCTGGAGCTCTAATTTTGACATGAATAGCATTGATCCCTTTTTCTTTAGCGACTTCTGCTGCCATTTTTGCTGCGCCCATAGCTGCTGTTGGAGATCCTTCCAAACGGTGAGCCTTCACAATCATACCGCCAGAACCTTTGGCAATAGTTTCTGCACCAGTGATGTCGGTAATGTGGATAATCGTATTGTTATAACTAGAATAAATATATGCAATACCCCATCGTGTATTATCTTTCATCATTGTCTTCTGCCTCTACCGCCGCCTCTTCTTTGGTCACGACGTTCTCTTTTTTCTTTAGGAACAGGTTCTTTTCTTTTTTTCACTCGTTCTGGATGTTCTGGGTCTTTTAGAGTTGATGTTTCGTGAAACTTAATTGCATTTTCCTCTAAACGTTTTACGACATATGAAGGAATATCAATGAGCGTTCCATCGACTGTGATGTGACCATGCACAATAAACTGTCTTGCCTGACGCATGGTCTGCGCCAACTTCTGATTGTAGACCATGCTTTGTAAGCGTCTCTTCAACATGTCATCAAGACTTAATTCTAAAATCGCGTCCATGTTGGATCCTTGTTCGATCATGCCGATGCTGTATAATTTAGCTAATAATGCTTCTTCCTCTTTCTTGCTTTGTGTGTCAGTACGTGCGATCAGTGTTTTTGCCTGTGCTTTGAAACTACGCAACATAGACTGCATTTTCCAGATTTCTTTTTTATTTTTTAAACCAAAAGAACCGAGAATTTTTCTCTCATCTTCAATGCGCTTTCGCTGCCATGGATGTGATGGGCCAGAATACTTGGCTCTGATTTTTCTTGGGTCTCCCATATTACTTCTTACCCGTGTCCTTCTTACCTGTATCTGCTTTTGCAGCAGCTATCCTTGTCGCTTTCTTCACGACACCAACTGCCTTACCATGCCTGAAATGAGCTTTTGTACTTTGACCACGCACTGGAAGACCAAGTCCGTGACGGATACCACGATAGCTTTTGATTTTTTTCAAACGTCGAATATCAAATTCTTGTAGTAATCGTAAATTAGAACCTATTGCATGCACGTCTGCTCCAGTTTCTGTCTCTTTCCTTCTGTTTCTTAACCACGCAGGGATTTTTTCTGGATGAGCAATTGTCGCTTCGACATCTTTTACTTCCTTCTCATTGAGGGAACCAATTTTCCTTCTTCTGTCGAGATTTAAGATTTGGCAGAGTGCATTTGAGAGACTGTAACTGACTCCATAAATATCTGTTAAACCATAGTAGAGTTGCTTTTTGCCATAGATATCTGTATTTGCAATGCGGATTAATTCTTTAAAGTCAGCCATAACGGTTTGGGATAAAAATGGCTTTAAAAACCTTTCTCCTTTTAGCTGTTTTTCTGGCTTCTCTTACATGCCCACGAAGAGCGCATACTTATCTTCGCCTTTAATTTCTGCTAATAGACGTTTGATAATGGCCTTTTGCGGATCTGGCAATAGTTTTACGCGCTTTTGCATATCCTCAAAGCTTTCAAAGGGTTTTACCTGGCGCTCTTCGATGATTTCCCACATGTGCTTCTTTCCAATACCAGGGATGAGCTCCATCTGGTGACGACGCATATTGATGGGGCCAGCAGTATTAAAAAAATCAACAAATCGTTTTTCATTTAGCTTTACTTGCAACCCTATAAATTCCTCTAAAGATGATTGGGCAGTCTGCGTTAATTTCTCGAAGGGCAATTTTCCTGTAATGTGATGAATCTTGTCTCTTTTACCTTCACCAATATATACTTCTTCATTTGGCTGCAAGAAAATACCTTTCTTTGGAACGAGCTCTAACAAAACGAAGTGTTCCTTACCAACAGCTTGCGCTATTGCTGTCTTCATGTGTGCGGGACGGGAGTCGAACGGATATCCATTTGGCAAAAAGTCTAGTACCATCGCTTTCTCTTCGCGTGATTGACGTTTTTCCATTTTTTCCACAATCCTGTTCTTCGAAACTTTGAGCGTGAGTTACTTTAAGCATTCTAAGATCTTACCTAGGTCTTCCTGTTTTACTGTTATGTTCTCTGTTGCCAAGATCATCTTCAGACTTTCTGCATCTGTAGGCAACAGATCAACGATTTTTGTGATGACTTTTTCTTTAAGGCGCATGATGTTGAGCTCTTCTATTTTCTTCTTTACTTCTGCTGTTTCTGTTGGTTTCTGCTTTACAAAGAGTTCAGTGTATTCTGTGGTTTTGTTAGCACGGAAGCCAAGCTCCGCATTCTTCTTGATGCTGGAGAGCATTTCCTTTACTTCGGATAATGTTAATGGTTTTTCGTTGCTGATCTCAATTTCTGTCATCTTATTTCACTCCTCGCAAGTGGACTGGATGCACAATCAACGTCTTCCGTAGACTGCCATCTTCAATTTGTACTTTGTAACAATCTCCTTGTTTTCCGATGACTGTAGCTGTTCTTCCATGGAATCTTGGATAGTACATTCCTGTCTGGACTGCTGGTTCAGCATTGAGGTTAACGTAATCTCCCACTTTGAACTGTTGGAGATAGTTCCTTATGCTGATTTTTCCTTTTGTTCGCGGTGATTTTTTTAGTTTATCACGCGTTTTCCTGCGGAAACCGCCTATACGCTTGGTCATGGCTTATTTTTTGCCTTGAGGCTTTATAAATATTGTGCTGTTTCCTCTGCTTCTTTTTACGCTTTTACATAAGCTTTATAAATGCTAGAGAGTATACTTTTTCTTAAAGAGGTTATTTGCATGCGTATTGAGCTCCGAGCCTTAGGGCCTGTTTTACTTGTTTTATTGGCTGGATACTTAGCCACATCTTTGCATGATGCAGATTTCTCTTCAGAACTTTCCTTTTTGACTGGTGGAGCTATTACCGATCAAGGAGGAACACAGGCATGCGCTTCAGACAAAATTTTGTTCAGAGTTTCTGGACCTGGCAATGCACACGCAGCTTTAGCAACTCAAACCCAATACACCTATGCTGTCTGCTGGGATGGTCAAGGATCAGCCAATAGACAATGCAATGCTGCAGGTACGAATGTTGTTCTTCGTTTATCTGATGTGGCTAATGCACATGTCGAGAAGAAAGAATTTACTGCTTACCAACAGCGTGCTTGTTTTGGCAATATCACTTGTAGTGTCCAACCACAAGGGCAATGCTCTACTTTAGGACCTACCTGGAGATGCGCAGCTTCACTTTCTGCAGAGACGAATGCCCATGTCGCTGAATGCAACATTTATCCTTTCGATTTATGCTGTTCAGATGGCAGTGCTTCTGGTGGAGGACAATATAGACCAGACACTGACCGCGATGGAGTGTTCGATATTGGTGTTGGTACTTTACGTAATGTTCCTTGTAATCCAAGAGTTCATAACGACTTAACACAATGCGCGGACAATTGTATCAATGATCCGAATGCAAATCAAGCGGATCAAGATGGCGATGGTGCTGGAGATGTTTGCGACTCTTTTGTTGGTGACTCCTGTTCGATCAGGCAACAAAATGATAATTGTCCACACTTACAACAGTGCCGCAATTTAGCTGCACGATGGAGTACTTCCAGTGTTTATGAAGGAGATCCTGCGGGTTTAGTTGTGACTGGCAGCGCAGAGTGCGGTGGCAGAATTGTTCTCTTCCAAGTCTTTGATAAGAATAATCGTAACTTAATTACTATATCTCCACAACCATCCACTTTCACTAATACTAGCGGCAGTATTTCTGCTTCAAGCTCTTGGACAGGTGAATATTACTTGAATCAATCTAATGAATATTATTTCCAAGCCACAGTCACTGGTGGAGGCTCTCAAGTACAGGTTAGCTCATCCCAAACTCAATTATTAACTGTGAACAGACGCGCTCCAGGACATGCAGTCTGTGGTAATGGAAGAGTGGAAGGAAGCAATAATGTATAAAGTGATGATAGCAATACCAGAAATGGTGATGGTTGTAGTTCAAACTGCACGAGAGAAAGTACCAATCAAACTGGAGGAAGGACCTGTCAAGATGATCCTCTCTGCAGAGGAGTGCCTGCCACTTTCATGGTTTGTCAAAGTGACCAGACACAAGCTTACTTCTGTATTACTGGGCCTGGAGGATGCAAACGTTTGAGCAATCCTGTTGCTTGTGGGCGTGACAATGGGGTCCAGAGACTTTGCGATCGCGGGGCTGACAGCTGTCGATCACCCACTTGTAGCTATACACGCCCTCAAACTGCTTGCACTAATGGGCAACTTCAGATTTCCTGCACTGCTACACCTAACCTATCTCATTGCACTTCAGGATGCGCTGGTTATCCAAGGACAGTGAGCTGCACTTCGCCTACTCGAGAAGAGCCATTCCCAGTCTTTAGTGGCGCTAACATAGTAGTAACGATACTTTTATTAATAACATTTTATACATTTAGGAGAGGTGTCCGATGGAAATCAAGATAAACATTGAAAAGAAATATGTTTGGATACTTCTTGTAGCTATTAGTGCTGTAGGTTTAGCGGTTGCTTATAATTATCCTGGTCCTCCTTCTGTCATGGGACATACCATTGGAGAGGTTGACGGAGTAGATCAGAAAGTTACTGAAGTCATGAATGCTCAAAGTGGAACTTATTTGAGTGGCAAACAACTCATTGAAGGGCGACGCTATACTAAAGGCTCACAAGATGCTATTTTTACACCTAGTCCTCCTTTTCAGATCTCAACTTTAGCACAATATACTAATATTTATACAGGAAATAATGATCGTCGTGGTTTTCAAGGATTTAAAGGTTGTTTGCGGGCGATTACTGTATATTGCCAAAATGAAGGATATGCTATAGCTTCAGTTATTTCTACTACTTGCGGTGCAGCATTTGCTGGCGATGCGTCATGTCCAGATGTGCCTGGTTGTAGTATAACTTTCTATTGTTTAAAGGAGAAATAAACTATGCAAATCAATATCACTATTGAGAAAAAGTATGCTTGGCTGCTCATATTAGTCATCTTTGCAGTTGGACTAGTTGTAGCTTTTAATACGAATAATCCCCCGGTTATGGGACATACATTTGGAGAGATTCAAAGCGCAGACGCAAACAATAATGGCATTGTCGATACAGCAGAGAATGCCCAACGCTTGGAAGGGAAAACATTGGCTGAGGTTCAGATGAGCGCAGATTTTTACACCGTTAATATTTTAGAGAATGTGGGCATTAATCCTGGAGGCAGTATGAGTGGTTTTGCTTATGCTTGTGGCTCCGGTGAATACGGTTGTTGCGGTCTTGGAGCTTTAAATTGGTGCAATAAAAAATACCCTGAAAAAAACTACAAATATGCTATTGTTACTGGCAGCTGCGGTGTAGGATGGTGCCGCACTTATCGCAATAATCCCTGTACACATACTATCTATTGTGTCAGATAACTAATCTCTTAGTTCTTTGCTGACATAGGGACCATCTTGCTTGTAGTGTAATTTTTTCTTGAAATATTCCCGTGTACCAATGCCAGCAATGACGAGCATTTTGTTACAGTCGAATTCTTCTTGTGCGATGCGCTCTGCTTCTTGCATCAATTGCAAACCAAGACCGTGATGCTGGACTTCATTGCCTGCTTTTTTTCCGACATGGACTGCCGCTCCATACACATGGATTTCTCGGATGCCTGCAGTTTTGTTCGTAATCTCTGGACGATAGGGTTCGTAGGGAATTCTTAGACGAGTGAATCCTAGGACTTTATCGTTTTTCACATCATCATAGGACAAAAATATTTCTTTGCCTTGTGACGCTGCATAGTCATATCTCTGTAGTTTGACGTTTTTCCATTTGATCTCCATGGTTTTTGGTTCGCGACAGCGGATGCAACGACACACAATTTTCTTTTTTCTCATCAATTCCAGGATTTCTTGCCTTAGGTTTGTCTTCTCTACACCTGCTTCCACCATATATGTTGGAATGTCACGTTGGACACGCATGATTCTGCAATAAGGTTGCACATACTTCTTCAATTCCATAATTCTTTCTGCTGCTTCATAGGCGTCTATTGGCTGGAATTCTTTATTTTCCCATTGCTGATAGAGTTTTGTCCCTTTAAAGACTAAACAAGGATAAATCTTGAGTGCATCCGGACAATACGCTGGATTGCTGAAGAGTTCTTTGAACATGTTAACGTCCATCTCTCTTGTTGATCCTGGTAAACCGAGCATCATATGATATCCCACTTTCAGGAAAGCATCACGAAGTCGTTGTGTGGCATCTCTTGTTGCTTGCACATCATGACCTCTTTCTACTTTTACTAGAACTTCATCAGAGAGACTTTGTACTCCAAGTTCTATGCGTGTACCTCCTAGCTTGAGGATGTCATTAATATGCACTGGCAGAGAACAATCTGGTCGCGTTTCAATGCAGAGCACAGCACAGCGAACTTTACTTGTCTCGTTTCTTCTCTGCTCTTCTTCAAGCGCGGTTGTTCCCTTCATTTTCAGCAATTTCTCATGAATGCGTTTTGTTCTTTCTTGGTCTTTGACATCTGCCGGAAGCTCAAAAAACTGTCTAAATTTTTTAACATTAAAGGTTGGTGTCCAAAACATGTCAGAGAAATCATTCATTGCCTTGAGCATGTATGTTATGAACTCATGACGATAGCGAAGCGGATAACTCGTAAATGTTCCTCCCATGATAATTGCTTCTGTCTTTGAATAATCCTGATTCAGCAACGTGTAATGCTCTAATCTATTGCAGGTCTGCAAATAAGGATCATACTTATTGCGTTCTGCTCTCAAGTGCGCTGGGGAACCACCAGGATAACTTTTTGGTGTGTCACCATAAAACGAGTTTGGACCTCCTGGACAGAACGTACACTTTGCCTGTACTGGGCAATTTAGTGGTGCTGTCATAATAGCAAGAGGAGCAACACCTGAAATTGTACGAGTAGGCTTGGTAATGAAGAGATCTTTATGTTTTTTAATCTGCGCTGCAGAGAGACGACAGAGAATCTCCATATTCATGGGCACCTGCTTGAGATGATATTTTCGTGAAAGTACTAACTTTTCTTTTGTGAGCTGCTCCTGCGTCTTGATTTTCGGCAATTGTTGAATAATTTCTTCGTAAAACATGGCAATACCTTTAAATAGATCTAAGAGCAGTTCCTTTCTATGGATATAAAAAGATTGCTTCGCAAAGAAACGCCTGCACCTTTATGGAAACGTATAGTTGCTTACCTCATTGATGGTGTTGTTCTCTCGATTATTCTTTCACCTTTACGACCTTTGGACACAAATTATACTTCTCTTTCTGCATTCATTTCACACTTGACTTCTTCAACATTTTTTACTTTTCAGTTTATGTTTGTTCTTCTTTTGATTTCCTTACTCTCACTTATTTATTGGGCACTCTTGGAATACCGTTTTCACCAAACCTTGGGCAAATATTTCATGAATTTGTTGGTTCGCAGTGAAGGAAAAACACTTACTCTCTCCCAATGTCTTCTCCGCAATGTAGCAAAATTATCTAAAGTCTTGCTTCTAGCCGATACTTTGTATATGTTTTTCTCTCATCAATCACAACGCTATTCTGAAACGCTTGCAAAAACTGAGGTGATACAGCATGTCTAAACTTTCCGGTATTCTTTTTACGATCCTCATCTTGTGGTTTGTTAGTTATCTTGCCTCTTCTTTTGTCACTACAGACTTTCGTGAAAAGATTGCAGTTATTCCTTTAGAAGGAACGATTGTGGGGAGTGAACTTACTGGGCTTATGCCTTCCACTACCGTTCAATCAGAAACTATTGTTGACTTTTTACGACAAGCAAATGATGATACTACTGTGAAAGGCATCCTTTTAGAAATCAATAGCCCTGGAGGCACTGTTGTTGCTTCAAAGGAAATAGTCCAAGCAGTCAAAGATTCTGAAAAACCTGTCGTAGCTTACATTCGAGAGATTGGCACGAGCGGCGCTTATTGGGTTGCAAGCGCAAGCGATTATGTTATTGCTGATGAACTGTCTTTGACAGGAAGCATTGGAGTTGTGTCTTCCTTCTTGGAATTTTCTGGGCTGATGGAAGATTATGGTGTTACCTATAACGGATTGAAGACGGGAAAATACAAGGATATTGGCAGTCCTTTCAAGCACATGACTGATGAAGAACGACAGATCCTCTTACGAAAAATGGAAACGATCCATACAGCATTTGTTACTGATGTTGCAGCTAACAGGCACTTGGAAACGAAAGCTGTCGCTGACCTTGCTACTGGTATTTACTATCTGGGGAATGAAGCTCAACCTTTAGGACTTATAGATGCGACTGGCTCAAGAGCACTTGCTTTGAATAAAACGAAAGAACTCGCAGAAGCTCCAGATGCTGAAGAAATCACGCTAGAGGAACGCCATTATCTTGGAGATATTCTTGGAAAATTATCTGCTTTTTCCTTTTACCATATGGGATTAGGTATAGGGAAGTCTTTGCAGATGATTAGCTTGGAAGAAAGAAACACTCCCTTTACTCTTTAACGGGCTCTGGTGCGATCCTCTGATGAACACCAGCAGGTAATTGACCGTACGGTCAATATTATAGGCGATTAACTTGCTCATCACTTCGACTTTCTGTGTTGCGAAGCTTCTGGCTCTGATCACAGAGCCATATTTTCTCT
>ORJL011500335.1_pt1 | contig 43438 bp, 62 predicted proteins | sample 1779941 | NCBI WGS metagenome assembly ORJL01 (sample SAMEA104232317, study PRJEB22302) | groundwater metagenome | biome: forest; feature: aquifer; material: groundwater | place: USA | collected 2011-08-07 | depth 5.8 m | reverse complement strand
CATTATGTAGTCCTTCCATGTCTTTTCCAAGATACATTGTACAAAAAAAGCTTTCTTCTCCTCTGCCATCAACAAAGGCGACATAGGGGCTTACAAGACCGCGCTCTGTTCTTACCACTGCACATTTGCCATCAAACTGCATACAAGTAATTAGCTCTGCTTCCACACCTGCCATAATCTAATATGGTAAAAGAAGTAAATAAAGATTTTTTATTCAGGCTAACAATCTGTTGAGACTTTTTATTACCTTTCCATAAATCAATTTATAAGATGCCCTCATACGACCTGATTGCAGAAAACAGGGTTTTTGTGCATCAATTTCGAAATTCCTGCCTTCATATGGCGACTACGTTCGCCTATGCATGAAAAGCCTTGCTTTTCAAAGCATCACACGACTAGAAGTCGTGTGTTTTCAGAAACTTCGAAATAAAGATGCGGGAGGCAGGAGTATGTATAAATAATTACACACATAACTAATCTTATGAGCGACGAATTTGATTTTTATCTTAAAGCTGATTTGAAGAAATATGAGGGAAAGTACATAGCCATAATAGGAAACAAAGTCGTTGCCAGCGGCACAAATGCGAAGCATGTTATTTCAGAAGCCAAAAAGAAATATCCAGATAAAAAACCTACTCTGGCAAAGGTGCCTAAAGAAGAAACAATGATATTGGTAAGCAAACTGATGCTAAAGCGCAGGTGAGCATATGGAAATTGAATTTGGCTTTAGGAAAGAAGCTTCTTCTATTTTTGGAGATATTTTTCGACCTGTTGCTAAAATTACAATTATCAATGGTGAAATTGAGTCTGATGAACTTGTTTATGTAGATTCTGGCGCAGATGTCACGCTCATAAGCAGGTCAGTTGGAGAATATCTTGGATTTAAAATCGAAGATAGCGAGAAAATACAGGACATTAAAGGTGTTGGCGGCAAAGCCATTCAAATTCTCATAAAAAATGCTAAAATTCGAATAGGCAATACTACAGCTGATGCGCGAGTAGCATGGAGCCTAGTAGAAGACGTACCTTTGCTCCTTGGGCGAATAGATGTTTTTAACTTATTTGATGTTATTTTCAGGAAAAATTCTTGCACTATTTTTAAGAAATAATGCGAGAGGCAGGATTTGAACCTGCGAAGGCATTGCTCAACAAAGCGCATAAGGCGCTTGAGTTTCTAAGCCACTAGGTCCTAAGCATTGCCGAAAAACGTACTTTGTACGTCAATCACTAGCCCCTTTGACCGTTCCCACAGCTTCAACTTTTCTAAAACTGTCTTGGGTACCCTCGCTTGCTAGCCTTTTCTTTTCAGAAAAGAAATTACTACGGTTTCTCCACTATAGCTACAATATTCTTTGGAAACAGTTTAAATGCCTTGTCTGAGGAGCCTTTTATGCTGATTATTTTGAATCCTGCTGATTCAAGCTCCTTTCTAAGTTCTGCTGCAGAATAAAGATGATAATATCGTAAATATGTCTTTCCGCCAGTTCTCCATGGCTCATAAATCTGTTTTTTTAGAAATAAGAATTTCGGCTGCCGCCTATTCCATACCATAATCAAAGCACGGCCGCCTTTTTTCATTATTCTTTGCATCTCGTTCACAGCTTTCTGCCTTTCACTTTCTATGCAATGAATAACTGCAACACATACAACGCTATCAAAATAATTGTCTGGAAACGGCAATGCTGTTGCGTCTGCCATTATACCATTGATACTGATTCCTTTTCTTCTTGCTGCATTTTTTGCGTGCTTTATCATGTTTTCAGAAATATCAACAGCAATGTATTCCCTACCCCTTACAAAATTTCTTCCTGTGCCAGAACCTAGATCAAGTATACAGCCTTTCTGATTTTCTAAAAATTCAATTACTTCTTTTATTGGCTTGTTCCTATGATGGCTCCAAGATTCTGCCAAAGCATCCCAGACTTCTTTCTGTTGCTGCATAAAGAATGCTTTCATAGAAGAAAATATAAATTGGTCTCAACAATACACTACATCTATACGTTTTTCAAGATGATTATTTTCGAAAAGAATCTCGGCAACTTTCAGGCTTTCCTTGCTGTTGTTCACAAGAATGTGAATCACTATCAGATCTGCTGCCTCGCGGACTCGAGCCTTCTTGACATTGTGTAGCTTATTTATTCTTTATTTTTTTCAAGATAGTTTTCTTTTGATTTTCTATGCCAAACAAGATAAGCCTTTCAAAGTTTATGAGAAAGTTAGGGAGAAGATAACATGATAATCAAAAATCAAACCTAACGCTAAAAAACAACTGATCCTCAAAATTTTGATGATCCAATGCTTTTATGCCATTGATGCTTGGTGTAACTTTTAATTTTCCTTTTCTTAACGGTACGCCTATAGAGCCTTTTAGATGAGTAAATTCTGAATCGTCTAGAAACATCTCATGATTGTAAACAGCTGCTGCTGATAATTTTATAGGCACATCAAATTCGTGCTCTACACCAAAAGTAAATACATGTCCAGAGCCGTCATTGAACAAATATTCCCATTTGACAGAAGGATTTAATGGTACATCAAAACTAACCCTGCCGTATACATTATTTAGCTTATCTACATCTGTATGCGGTATTACAAAATATCCATAACCTGTAGAGAGGTTTAATTTACCAACTTTTCTTGAATAATCTACAATTGCATCCCATTCATTTGCCCGATTGCGTTCAATATCGTAGCTGCCCCAAAGCGTTAATGTGAACCCTCTGTAGCTTATATTTGTTTCACCCTGAATAACAGGACTATCAATTACAGGAAACCCTGATGGAAAATATCCACCATAAATGCCTACACTACTTGCAACTTCTATTTTTTGAGGGGGGGGGGTTAGACACTTCCTGTGCTGTGGCAGGTATAGATAATACACCTGCAATCAAGCCAGTTGCCAATCCCTTTACATATGTATTTTTCATATCAATCCAAAAACTATACAACACTAAAGTATTTAAGTTTATACTATTCTTTAGTGATAAAAATTAATAGCAAAGCGTTCAATTTTTAAGATATCTCTATACCTCGCATTAAAGGAATGGGGTATAGATATAACATTAAACATTTATAGAAATTGCATAATTACCATTAACAAACATGCATTGATGTACGCCATTTCTTAAACTTACCACACAATACAAATCGTCTCTTATATCATTTCTGATTTTTGCCTTTGAAGAATCAATTGCAACTTGCGTACCACTATCAACAGAAGATGTACCCAAAAAGTCTCCTGTTAATCTTTCTATATCTGTTTCGCATCTACCTTCTGCGTCTTTGACAGCCTTTAGTGGATAGTCAAAAATAACCTTTACCCTTCTTGGTGTTTTAACAACAGGGTAATATCCATCGCCAATTGGATTATTGAAAAATACATAACCATCTGCCTGTGCAAAAAATGGTGGACATAAAGCTCCTGGTGTTGTAATAACCCTTTTTGCCCTTTCAATTCTTTCGTATTCGTTATTGAATCTTTCGTATTCGTTATTTTTAGAGTCAGCTTCCTCAAACCTACCTTCTAGAAGAAGTTTAGCTGACGCTAACAAAGCCCCTGAGCCTTTGCTAAAAGCTGTCGTTTTCCTGCTTTGTAATTTAGCATGTATTTTAAAAAGTCCATTATTAAATTCGTTAATCTCTTCTTGTTCTGAACCAAACCCATCCAAATAGCATGGGTCTATTACAATTAGTTGCCCAGATTTTATAACTACTTCCCCTTTCTTAACAAGTTTCAATCCCGTCATTATTTCATCTTGTGCGTTAATTATTTAAGCTTATACTATTTTCAAGTGGCAAATTTCTAAACCCAAAGCGTTCAAAAACTAAATTCTGCCTATAACCCGGAATTTGTATGCTCCCGTCGGGATTTGAACCCGAGTTTCCGCCTTGAGAGGGCAGAGTCCTATCGCTTCGCTATGAGCTTAGAAGTAACAATGGACTAAAGCATTCGCTTCGATCTTTCATTACTTCAATTCATCACAATTGACCGGGCTAGACTACGGGAGCAATTTACCTAGAAATTTAGATTGAAGAATTATAGTTATAAATCTATTCCAAAAGCAGCAATGCCCACATTATGGCCATGCCGAGCAACAATGCCACTAACTGGGCAATTGCTTTTTTCTTGCCTGGCTCATGGTGAAGTTCTGGGATCAAATCAGAACCTGCTATATACACAAAGCTGCCTGCTGCAAACGGTATTAGGAATGACAAAATGTTAGGAATATAGCTGAAGACAAAAAGCGATATTGCAACGCCAATTATTGCAGTAAGTGCTGTCAACAGATTATAAAATATTGCACGTTTTTTTGTAAAACCTCCATGCAACAAAACGCCAAAATCCCCTATTTCCTGCGGTATTTCATGGAAAATAACTGCAAGCGTTGTTGCAATACCAACAGGCACACTAACAATATAGCTCGCCCCTATTATCAATCCATCTATGAAATTATGGACGCCATCGCCTATAAGATTCATATAAGCAAACGGCTTTATGTCTTTTCTTTTAGCAGGCTTGCATTCTGCATCATCGTGATGGCGGTAGTGATGATGCTTCCAATGTATGATTTTTTCAATAACAAACGAAACAATTATTCCAGCCAAAATAAATACTGACACTTCTGCCGTAAATCCGGCTTCTGCCGCTTCTGGTATAAGATGTATGAAAGCATCGCCCATCAATCCGCCTGCTGAGAATCCAATGAGATAAGTTACAATTTTCCTTAACACAATTTCGTTCAGAGCTAATGCAAGAACTCCTATCAATGACACTAAGCTTACTATAATGACGCTTAGAAAGCTCAAAACAACTACTTCAGACATAACTTATTTTATAGAATTTTTGCCTATTAAAGGCATTTTAATTTGTTTAGTTGAACAGATTACAATGAAGTTCCTTATAGTATTTCTCTTATTTTCGTGCATGGCATTTTCTGCCTTCCCAACAGCAGTAGACGCACAAAGTGCGTCGTTTCCCTCGCCTGTTGGGTTTGTTAATGATTATGCAAATGTCCTTACAGGCGTTTCTGTTTTGGAAAATGAGCTAACAGAATATGAAAAGAATACTACTATAGAAATTACAATAGTGACACTGGCGCAATTACCAGAGGGCCAAACATTGTTTACATACGGAGTGGAGCTTTTCCAGGACTGGCAAATTGGCAAGAAAGGCGAGGACAACGGCATACTTGTTCTGATTGTGCCTAACGGCACTACAGGAAATAGGCTAAGAATAGAATTGGGGTATGGGGTTCAGGGTTACATTACAGGCGCTGAAGCCGGCAGGATTTTGGACGAAGCTTTGCCGTATTATGAAGAGGGAGACTATCAATCGACAGCTAAAACTATAATTGCAGGCTTGAAGGAGCAGCTTGTCAGCTATCAGCCTGGTGTAGCAGTCGAAAAAGGAATTGATCCTTCTACAATTTTCACAATATTTTTCATACTTTTCTATGCATTCATGATAATATTCCCGATGGCATACACGCTGTTAGGCCCTAAATGCCCAAACTGCAAGTCCAGAAAACTTGAATGCAAATATGACGATAATAGCAACTCATACGTCTGCACGTGCAAAAAATGCGGCCATACATTCAAGAAAAAAAGAAGCCATTTTGTCTTCTTGCCAATTGCAGTTGGAGGATTCTCGGGCGGTGGAGGAAGTGGATTCGGAGGCTTTGGCGGCGGAGGAAGCGGCGGGGGCGGGGCAGGGAGCTAAATAAATATTCTGTTAAGCCATTATACTCATGGATTGGACTTCACAATTTCCCAAAAAATTCAGGGAAAATAAAAATTTCAATGATCTGAAAATACTAGTAGATTCTATATCTAATCACGAAGCGATGTTAATAAGACAACCTTATGTGTTGCATAACATGATCAGAGTAAGTTTGGTTTTCACAGTGTGCTTTTATGGAAATTTACTAGCCACACTAAGACACATCATTGAAGCAAAATATGTGCGACATCCATTCTCAATAGATAAAGACAACAAGTTACTTCACCTTTTCCTAGAGCTTTCATCAGGAGAGCTTGCTACAAACAATATTTTTAAAGACGGTTATTCACCCCACTACGTCCCTATGTTAAATGCAGCAAAACAAGCTGGCATCAACACGACTAAAATAGAAAATTTTGTAAAGTTAGTTGAAAAGCAAAATGTAAAAACTATTTGCAAAAATCTAAAATTTTCAAAACCTATAACCGATTATCTTGTATATAGCAACAAATGCACAAAGTCATTGGACCGTTCCTTTGCCACAATAGCCTTAAGGGAAATTACATTATCCATAAATTTTAACATAATACACAAACATCTTCCAAAGGGTTCAAAATATAATGGATATAGAAAATTTCTGTCCACACACATAAATTTGGATATTGGAGAGCATGGAAAATTAATGTCAGAAGCTCTTTCTGAAATAAAAAGTGGTGATGAAATACTGCAAACAATGATCAAATTCTATACACTTAGAAAACTAATATACGACGCATGCCTTTCAAAAGCTCCTATTTTTTAATCTTAAGAACTTATTGGCTTCTTCGCTAAGTATAACTTTATAGTGAACCAACAAAAAACACAACTAAAATTTGTTGCTTCACATATAGCTCAAAAGGAATTAATATACTTTTTATTTCCTTTTAGAGCTATAACAGTCTTTTTCATATTTCAAAGCCTTTCTCTATAGCCCTCTGAAGTTTTAGGCTTGGATTGTAGGTCCAAAGTATGCCTTTCTCACCTATGTGAACCAGCCCTCTGTTCTCCATGTAAGCCAGAATAAGATTTAGCGTCTGATGCATGATTTTTGCAGGGAGCCTTCGTTTGATTTCTTCTTTAGACAGAGGTTCATCTGCATTTTTAAGCACTTTTTCAACTTCTAGCACCGTGCTAAGGTTTGGATAATGTATAATTTCCTGCTTTTGCATATTCATCACTATATATAAGTTTATGTATATATGTACTTATATAAGTATATGGTGTGGAGCAGAGAGGTAGCTTAAGAAGACTTTATTATTATTTTGACCATGCTTGATGTAACAATTTACAAAACTACTCATATTGGAGAGCAAGAAGCTAGAAAACTTATAGATCCAATAGGACAGTCTAACGCATTTGCAATTGAAGCGACTTGCACAGCAGATTGTGCACTACTTATGGAAGCAGATTGGAGCAAACTTCTAGAATCAGGCATGAGCAGGACAAGATTTCTCCAAAAACTTGACGTAATTTTAAGCCAGGAAAATTCGTATCCTCTTATAAAAGAATATCTAACAAAGTTACACGACTATCTTTTTAGAAACAAATGCCCAATATATTATACGGAAAGATTTGGTTCGCCAGAAGATGTTCAAAATTTACACGAACTTGCAGTGGGCGGGAATAAAATATTCTACAATGGTATAGAACTTATAGTCCAAGGATGTAGAGATACTGGAATACAGACGTCTTATGATGGTGCAAGAATGCAGGCTGAAGCAGTACGAGAAAAAGACAGAAATATTGCCCGAAATCTTGAAACAGCAGAAGAAGTTTTGAGAAGAACTTATCCAAAACTTGCACAAAAAGGTCCAATAAAATTAGGAATCCAGATAGGAAGAATTCATAGACCAGAAGAATATTGTTCTTTTCCTGTAACTGTTGAAAGCATGGTTGGAGAATTAAGCCCCAGATATCTACTATTGGATAGAATTGATAATATGGCTATAGACGGCGCACCAATTTATGAAATGGCGCCTTTATTCATGGAATTTGCTTCTATTGGGCGCTAAGCCCTTTTTTATGTGTGTGACGCCTAAGGGCGTCGGTTCGTTCAAGAAAAAATCCATTGGGGAATCTGCAAAGATGAAATCTTTGAGATCTCAGAGACTTCGTCTCTGCAGATAAAAGAACAAAAGCGCTACGCAATATTATTTTAAATAAGCAACGTTTCATGTGATATGATGCAAACTAAGTTTATTGCAATTGGAATAATTGCTTTGATAATACTCATTCTTGTGGGAACCGTTTGGGGCTCGTACAACAGCTTGGTTTCAAAGAATCAAGGTGTTGACAAATCATGGGCTGATGTCGAGACACAATACCAAAGAAGAATAGACCTTATACCAAACCTTGTTAATGTTGTTGAAAGCTATGCAAAATTCGAACAGGAAACACTTACACAGATAACTGAAATCAGATCTCAATGGCAAACTTCACAGACACCAGAGAAGCAGGTTCAAACAGCAAACCAGTTTGAATCTGCATTGTCAAAACTGCTTTTGATAACAGAAAACTATCCTGACTTAAAAGCCAGCACGCAATTCAAAGCGCTTCAGGACTCTCTTGCAGAGACAGAAAACATGGTTGCTGTCGCAAGGACACGATACAATGATGCAGTAAGAAGCTACAATACAGCTGTATTGTCATTCCCTTCAAATGTAATAGCAGGATGGTTTAACTTTGCTGAAAGAACATACTTCAAGGCCATAACACCTGGCGCAGAACAAGCGCCTAAGGTTAATCTGACTGTCTAAAAAGACTCTTTTAAAAAGCACAAACTATAGATATTAGTGATGACTATGAAAAAGGAAACAATAAGCGGATTAACAGCTGTTTACACAAAGGTGAAAGAAGGCTACATAGCATATGTAGAGGAAATACCAGGTGTGAATACACAAGGCGCTGACTTGAAGGAAGCAAAAGAAAACCTTAAGGATGCTTTAAGGCTAATTCTAGAGACTAACAGAGAAATTGCAGAAAAAGAGCTAAATGATAATGCTATAAAAGAAAAGATATCAATAGATTTGTAATGAAACGCAGAAAGCTATAGTAAATGACATAATATTTTATACAAATTGCATGTCATTTCCATATACCAAGTGACTGATATTATGTCTTAAAATTTATGTCACTAGGTATAATAGATCACCTCGTTGCTAATGGTTGCACACTTCTTAGAGAAGGATCAAAACACACAATTTTCTATAATCCTGTTTCAAAAAGAACAACTACTGTACCAAGACATATTGAAATTAATGATTTTCTTGCAAAGAAGATATGTAAAGATTTAGGCATAGAGACTGTCTAATCTATCAAGCCTTTCTTGTGCAAATAATCCAGAATCAATACGTCAACGTGCGAACTCTTTTCCTTGTCTTCATGCACCAGCCAGAATATTTCCTCTACTTCGCCGCTTGGCTTTAGCTGGCCGGTATAATCAGCAGTATAGCACCGCATCCTTACGAAAACGCCTTGCGGCTTGCCATGAGCTTGTGCCTTGAATTCACCCATGAATTTAATTGTTTGCGGAAGAATGTCGACATCCAGCTCTTCTTTTATTTCTCTTATAAGGGTCTGTTGGTCGCTTTCCAGCCTTGTCAAACCACTTATGTCGGCAACCTTTTCACGCTTTCCTCCTGGGATATAATATTTGTCTTTCCACTTTGATCGCGTGCTAAGAAGCTTCCTGTTTTCTATTTCTATCCAGGCAACTTTGTCAATAAGGTCTTCCATTAGAACTCTCTCGTTGTTTTATCTCTTTCAAACGGCTCTTTGAAATTTTTTGCCAGTCCTAAACCTCTTTCTATGTCTTCTTGTTTATTATGCTTAAGCAAAGCGACTTTTATTTCATCCCCTACCTTCACATCCAATTCCTTAAGCTGTTCATTAGGAATAATGAAACCAATAGATTTTCCTACCCTTCTAAGCTTTGCTGAAAATAATTTTGACATACAAATCACCTACTATAATACATTTAATAAACTTAAACATCTTTAGGATAACCACGGTTTTCAAATAAGGGACAATTATAGGCTGCTTCCATTTGCTATTCGATAGAGGGCTTTGAATAATATGCATTTCCAACAAAGCCCTTATTGTGAACTTTGATAAATAAATGGTTAATCAAAGTTCTCAATAGATTATTTTATATGTTTTTTGAGTTCTTTCAAAAATGCCAGTGTTTGTTTTTTTAAAACTTTTATATTACCTTTGTATTTTTTATTTCTGAGCAATTTCTTATCAGAAACTAGAATAGATGGCAATTCCTCATATTTCAAGTCTTTAAACTTTGTTTTGAATTTTCCAGCCATTTTTCCATCGATGCCTATAGAATTATCCTTTGTCAAATATCTCAAAGCATTGCTTGCGCACCTCAAGACAGCGTAAATATACAATTCTGCCTTTTCTTCATCATGTTTGAATTTTAGCGGGAACAATTTCCACTTCATAATACCATTCTTATCTTTTTTCCAGCCGATGTATCCGGATGAGTCTTTGGAAACAAGTTCGATAAGATGATTAACACCTAATGCACTGTTAAGAAGCATTTTTTTAGTAACACCTTCAAAACTTTGTAATTTTTTAAGCGGCTTTCCAGTTACAGGGTTGAACTGCTGCCAGCTGTTTTTGCACAACAACAGCGGCATTTTTCTATAGGATTCTTTTGTGTGCAAAATACAATGAAGAAATATTTCATTTTCCTTAAATGACTTTGGCTTCATAGGTCCATCTGCAATAGCATACAAAACATCTGTTTTTGGATTTGTGTATTTTTTACATACATTTTTGAAAATGTTTTCGATTCTATTGTACTTATCCGATGTCATTGGAATTTTGACAATTATGATAACATCAATGTCCATAACTTTATCCATTGTCCTTTTTCCAATATGTTTACCAATAAGTGAAATAGACTCAATGAAATCCAACTCTTTTAGTTTTGAAATTAATTTCTTATAAGCAGACAATAGAACTTTTTCCATTTTATTTTCTGCCATAATCACACACCTCTAATAGAGGACATTTTTCACAAACAGGCTGCTTTCTGCAGTGAACTTTTGCATGCTCAACAATTAAAGCATGAAATTCCTGAAATAATTTTGTGCCTTTCTTTATTGAAGTTTCAAATAGCTGCCGAATTTCGTCATAATCTTCATTGCCGCTTATTATTCCAAGACGAGAGAAAATTCTTTTTGTATAGGCGTCAATAACAAAAACAGGCTTATTGCATGCATAATTTAGGATGGAATCTGCTGTTTCTTTTCCTATACCATTCAGCGAAAGCAGCTGTTCTCTTGTAAAATTTTTGTTTTCTAAAATAAATTTAGCAAGAGCTTTCAGCCTTTTTGCCTTCTGTTTGTAAAATCCTGAAGGGCGGATGAGCTGCTCAAGCTTTGTAGTTTTTATGTTAGCGATAGCTTCTACTGATCTGATATTTGCATCAGCAAGATTTTTCAAAGCTTTCTCGACATTTCCCCAATTTGTATTTTGTGTAAGCAGCGCGCCTACGACAATTTCAAACTGCGGCGGGTCAAAATTATGGGAAATTGGCCAAATAGATCCTTTTGTTTTAATCCATCCTTTAGGATGTTGCTTAGAATAATGCTTCTTGAGAAGTTTGTAAGTATTTTTTATTTGGTTCATAAGCAATCTTCTAAGAATGATACATAAAACTATATGTTTTAAACAATTTTGTCAATTTCGTCTGAAGCTTCTTCAGTAAAAAATACTTCACCACATGACGTGCAGACATCTGCATCAAACTTACCCAAAAATTTTCCACGCAAGTTAAAATCAGCCTTTTCCATTTTCATTGCCCCATTACATATTGGACATTTCATAGCTATCATTTATAGCTTCTTAGCAAGCTTCTTGAGTATTATAGATAATTGCGTAACTTAGATTATATAGATTACGCAGTTAGCATATAGAAACTGCTCATAATATGTCACCTATCTATTGCAGTTATCTATATGTGCATGTCTTTTATGAACTTTTTATGAGCCTCATCAGACTTGCCTTTAAGGTCATCATGGGCATGTATGACAAAAACATTGCCTTTTGCAGCAGGAAACTTATTTTCAATAAGTTTCTTATGTTCATTTTCAAAAACATAAATCTTGTCGAAGCCTTTCGCCATTTTTTTGTCAAGCTGCCTGCATAAATGTCAGCGTATTTTTATGCCTGAATTAGCTGCATTTCTCCATGCATTTTTAGACGGTCTATGAGGTTTTTTTACTTCCAACCCTGCAGAGCGAACTACCAGATCTTTTCTTAGATTTTTTAGAATTTGTTCAGCTACAGTCGATCGAAAATGATTTGCTCTGCATACGAACAAGATTTTCTTATTTTTCATCTTTATTATAGACATTTAACCGTATTAATTATTATAGCAAGCCAATGAAACAATCAATATATTAATTCATTGGTTGCTATATGTGAACAAATAAATCGTATCCTGTTTATTTATTTGGTTCACTATAACCTATGAAATCGGGCTCGTGGCTCAGCTTGGATAGAGCGTCTGGCTTCGGATAACCCTTTTGTACAGGTAAACGTACAAAAGGGTTTAAGCGGAAAATAAGCGGAAGTAAGAAGAAACCAGAAGGTCGGGGGTTCAAATCCCTCCGGGCTCATCTACTTTTTAGTAGTAAAAATATATAGATTTGCCTATTTGTGTAGATCCGAGTGCATAGCATTAAATATCCTGCTGACTAATTATATTTATGAAAAGCGATACTGTAACAATACCAAGAAGAGAATATGAAGATCTGAAAACAAGAGCAGAAATAGATGTTGAACTGCTTACGCAGCTTATGGAAAGTTTCAAAAACATAAAAGAAGGCAAAGTTAGAAGGGTAAAATAATCAGTTCTTCTTTGCTAGTTTTTCTATTTCTTCCCTGAAGAAGTCCATCAATAATCTTATAGTATTGATCACTTTCTGCTGGTCTTTTTTGCCGCTTATGCCGACCATGAACACAGACTGAAGATTACCATAGACAAGAAAATAAACTCTGAATTTCTTATGCTTCTTTTCCCTGAACCACTCAACACCTAACGAGTCGCCAGCATATGGATTTTCTGTTAATTGATCTTCTATTTTATCCAACCAACTTTTGAAATCATTATCGAACTTCTCAAGCTCTTTGTCAAATCTTGCAGAATGATAGATGGCATATTTGACCATAAGTTTATTTGGGTTGTTTGTATTAAATATCTGTGAATTGACAATAAAATATTATCTTATTCATTCATAACAAAAGAATCCCCTGACCAAACTTGAAAGTCGTTTGCCTCCGGGCTCATCTATGTAGAATCTCCTATGTTTCATGTGGAGAATATGTGTTTTTTACACTGTTATCTTTGCGCTTCTTCTTTCAGCTCTTTCAATTTCTTTATGAGTTCCTCTGTAATTTTTTCATCCATATCATCCATTATAATTTTCATTCTGGATGTAAAATCTCTTGCATCTTTTATCATGCTTTCCGCTTCAGAATAAGACATAGAAATGCCATATTGCGCCTTTTCCCTTTCTCTTTTTGCTTTCCACAACTTGCTTATGTATTTGCCTGCTATTGTCAGATTCTCTATTCTATCCTTCATTTCCTTTACTTGATGAAACTTTTTCAAAAATTCTTTGCTTATTTCTTTTCCAAAGAAATAGTCAAGAGACGACACTGTTGCAGTGTGGTCTTTGCTTTCAAGCCCGATGCGCGCAAGCAACGCCATGGCAGAATGATACATTGCATAATATGCTGTTATTGCAACCCAGTCTTCATGGCCCAGCTTTTGCAAGTCTGTCATTACAACAAGGTTATGGTCAGATTTTTTCGTGTGACCATCACTCAAGTCAGAATTTGGGTTGCTTATTCTAATGCCCCTCTCCTTGTTGCTTCTTTTCATTATTTTTATTAGCATTTCTTTTGACTTCATTTTTCAAACACCATATTTACGAATTTATCGGCGTTGTAAATAATGCAGTGAGATTTTATTATCTCCTTTATAATAGGTTTTTCTTTCTGCTTCTTAAATTCATCCTCTGTCATATTTACTACAGATATTTCTTTGCCGTATTTTGCATAAATCTCTTTCACAGCCCTATCTACTTCAATTTTATTTTTTGCAATCAAAAGCACATCTATATCGCTTTCTTCTGTTTCTGCGCCTTTTGAATATGAACCGAAAAGCACAACAGTCATAGACTTTGTTTTAAGAAGATTCATAAAATCTTCAAGCATTAACTTCAGTTGTTTATTTTTTCCAAAAAGGTCATCTTTTTTTTCAAGTTCAGCCAGCTTAAGCATTGCAAGAGCCTTTTCTGAAAATTTTAGCGAGCAAAGAAATGCTTTGCCAGCCTTTCTTTTTGTTATAACGCCTTCTTTTGCCAGCCTGTTAATTGTCCTGTAAATGTAAGAGTAGAATTCATCCATTTGCACGGATAATTCATGTATTGTTAACTCTTTTCCTTCCTTTGCAAGGAAGTCTACAATTTTAAGCTCGAGCTTCATATTATCACTATTTATGATAATATTATCACTTTTAGTGATATTTAAAGCTTTCTTTCGACTTTCACTAGGTTTTTCTTAAATTCGTCTAAAGGCGTTTCAGACAACAAGTTCCACCGCCTTTTATGTGGTAGTGATTTATAGTTAACCAAATAAAGAATCAGGTATTATAATTTGGTTTGCTATATGTGACCAACTTAGGTTATATAACAAATATTAAGTTGGTCAGCTATAAGGACATTAAACAAAAAGAAATAATATGTCTAGAATAAGTCTTCGCGAGAGGGCTAAAAAGGTTTCACTTAATAGGTCTAAAAGTTTGATTTGTGTCATTGAACATCCAAAATATATTGATAATCTAACAGGAATAATTCGAACAGCAGAAGTACTTGGAGTAAGCAAAGTATACATAATTGATGACGGACGGCTGAAACTTCCAGATTGGCAAAGCATGCGCAATGATTCAAGACTTGTTAAATTAAGTGCTTCTGGAATTAAATGGCTTTTTGTGAAGAAATTCTCTTCTACAGCTGAATGTCTAAAACATTTATCTAAAAAGAATTTTACCAATATCGGGACATCTCCACATATGCTGGGAAAAAAGAACTTTGACCTTTCAGAGGGAAAATACACACAGCATCATTTAGCAGTATGGTTTGGCAATGAAACTATTGGTCTATCAAAAGAGGCTTTAGACGCATGCGACTTCTGTGTTCAGATACCGGTTTATGGTATTGTAGAAAGTTTGAACATTAGTTCATGCGCCGCAATTGTCCTTCATCACATCGTGGAAAAAAGACGGACATATACTAAAGTTAAGCTTCAAAAACGACGAAGTTAAACCTTGCAGCTTGCAATTTTCATCCTGGTATGGCTTGCAGTTTATTATTTGATTTGTTTATGTTCAAAACAACAAAAGAATCCCCTGACCAAACCTGAAAGCTGATTGCCTCCGGGCTCATAGTGTCCCTTTCTTTGACAAAGAAAGCGATAAGCTGTCGGAAAGAAACTTTAGGAGTGAATATTATGCAGAAATATGCGTTTTTGGATAGAGATGGCACATTTTTATGGGAGCCAGAGAAGCCAAAAGGTGTTGATACGAGAAATGCTTTTCCCCTCAAGAGCATGAAAGAGTTCAAATTTATGAAAGGCGCTATTGAGGGCATGATCAAATTGCACAACAAAGGATACAGACTCGCTATGGTAACAAACCAGACATTTCTTGGCACAGACAACCATCCAAGAAAAATGTTTGACAAAGTCATGGAAAAAATTGACAAAGAGTTAGCTAAAAACGGGCTTCACTTCGAATACAAAATGGTATGTCCTCACGGTCCTGATGAAGGATGTGAATGCCGCAAGCCCAAAATTGGAGGTCTTAAAAATTTTCTCAAGACTCATAAAAATATTGACTTGACCCATTCTATAATGTTCGGCGACAGGGATACAGATGAGGAATTTGCAAAAAATCTTGAAGTAAGATTCGTCAGAATCAAGACAAACAAAGAATTTGTCGCCCCTGACGACATTTGACAATTATACCTAGTGACATAAATTTTCGGACATAATATCAGTCGCTTGGTATATGGAAATGACATACAATTTGTCGTAATATTTATGTCATTTACTATACTTGCATATTCGGTAACCCTACAATGAGGCGTAAATTGCAGCCTTATAAATCTCTAGTTCTATAATTTATTAGTGGTATTATGGATTACATCGAGAAGAGACTTGAGGAGATGGAAAAGGAAATAAAAAAGATGAAAGAAATGCTCAAAAATGGCAAAAAGAAACCTGTTTCTTTCAGTGGCATGGCCAAGACCAAGCTAAGCGACAAGGAACTTGATGAAGAGATAAGAAAAGCAAAGAAATCTTTGTTCAAGCATGCAAGTGATTGAAATGTATGTGGCGGATACTCATGCATGGGTCTACTATCTTCTTAGAAGACTTCCTGAAAATCTAAAAGAAATCTTTACTAAAGCAGAGAATTTTGAAGACGTTATTTTTGTCCCAACAATCGTGCTTAATGAAATAATATGGATGGTTGAAGGAGGAAAAGTTACTCTTGATATCAATGCAGTGCTTTCACGCTTCGATGAGGCAACAAATTTTGTTATAGTGCCGCTTGACCTGAATATCACAAAGAAAGTTGCTGAGCTTAAAGAACTTGAATTACACGACAGGATTATAACAGCCACTGCAAGCATCCTAAATGCAACATTAATAACAAAGGACCCAGAAATTGTGGAGTCTGGTTATGTAAAAACTGTCTGGTAAATTTCAGATGGAAAAATTAATATCGTCTGAGGAAACCTGAAAGGCGGTTGGGATATGAATATGTTAAAATGGAAAATTGGAGACGTAGAGATTTTTCAGATAGTCGAAATTGAAGACTGTGGAAAGTTGATTCAAAGTATCATAAAAGATGCGACATCTGAAAATGTTAGAAAGATAAAATGGCTCTATCCGCATTTTGCAGGCAAGAAAGGAAATTTGAAAGCTGCAGTGCAGAGCTTTCTAATAAAATCTGGTAAAAACAATATTCTCGTTGATCCATGCAATGGCAACAACAAGATTCGTACAGACATTTCAGAATGGTCTAATTTGCAGACAAATTTTATCAAAAATTTAAATAAAATTATAAGAGAGAAAGAAATAAACATTGTAGCTTGCACTCACATGCATTGCGATCATGTGGGCTGGAACACCATGCTTGAAAACAGCAACTGGGTTCCTACATTCCAAAATGCAAAATACCTATTTGTAAAGGAAGAATATGATTACTGGAAAAACAAGCCCGACAAAGAAATAGCGGACGACAGAGCAGCTTTCAATGACTCAGTTGTTCCAATAATAAAAGAAGGATTAGCTCAATTTGTAAAAACTGATTATAAAATTGACAAAAACATCAGTCTTATTCCAACACCAGGCCACACGCCTGGTCATGTTAGCATTCTTATAGAGTCAAAGAGAAAACGAGCAATAATATCCGGAGATATCCTACATCATCCCTGCCAGATTGCAAATCCAGAATGGTCAACAGACTCTAGTTTACCAGATATCGCAAAAGGGACACGAAAAAGAATGTTGGAAGAAATAGCCGATACAGACACATTGTTCATCGGCTCTCATTTTTCAAATCCAGTTGCAGGGAACATAATTAAATCTAAAAAAGGATTTGTTTTCAAAATATAATTATTTTTTCCTTTCATACAATCCGATGAGTTCTGTTTTTTCAAGAATATGGCCTTGCATGGCTTTCTCCACCTCTTTCTTTGTAGAATTTTCGCTTATGCTTAGTTTTGCATCCAGTGCATAAAGCTTGAAAAAATAGCGATGCTTCCTGTCCGGAGGACACGGGCCACTATAATTGTGTTTTTTTGAGGTTGTTAGACCTTGGGTGCCTGGCACAGAGTCTTCATCTATATGGTCCAAAATAGGAATATTCCATACAATCCAGTGGTCCCACATGCCGTCTTCTCTTAGGTGTTTAGGAACATCGGGATCATCCACAACCAACACAAGGCTTGCAGTACCTTCAGGAATGTCTTCAACCTGCAAGGGCGGATTAATGTTCTCGCCGTCGCACGTGTACTTTGAGGGTATCTCTCCGTTGTTTCTGAAAGCAGGACTCTTGAGTTTCACAAAAATAATTTATTTTCAAATTATAAGATGCCCTCATCTACGCGCTTCATGATAAATGGAATAGGTTATTGCAATAACAGTAGTTATGAATATGTTAATCAAAACCAGTTCCACAACATTCTTGCTGAACAATCCAGAGTTTAAAGCCGCAAATGCCAAAACTGCAGCAACATAGCCCCTGGGAGCTATCCAAACCAACGAGCTTACGCTTGACTTATAAATTCCATCTATTCTGGACGCAAACATGCGCACAATCACATACCTGCAAATAAATATTCCTGCCAAAACTCCCGCAGAAGAAATTATAAGCTGGTTGTTAATGTTAAAACTGAAAGCCATACCAAGGAAAACAAAAAATATTGTACGTACAAAAAATGATACATCAACCTCAACCTGCCTGACAGCTCTTATAACTGAAGGCGTTAATTTTTTACTTAACCCATGTTTTATCTTAAGCCGCTTGAAAATATTCAACGAATTGCCGATAACAAGACTGAACGCCAATACAACAACAGCTCCGCTGCCGCCAACCAATTGCACCGCATTGTACAAAATAAACAAAATACCAAGTGTTGCTATGTAGTTAAGATTATTTTTACCTAAAAATTTCCCTATTACAAAAAGCCAAAGAAAAGCGACAACCATACCAATGATAAGAGATATTGGTATCAATAAAATCGAGAAAACGGCAGATAAACTGTTGAACCTGGAAGTTTCGGCAAAACCCAGCAAAAGAAAGAATGCTATTATCTGAAAATCATTTATAACAGATTCCATAACCAAGAGTTGTTTTGTCTTCTGCGTTACATGCATTTTTGAAACTATTATAGTTATTACATCTGTCGTGGTTCCAGAAAGTACCAGTGCAATTATCAGGGCAAGCAAAATTGGCAATCCAAATGTCAAGTTCAAAACTAATGTGATGGTTATAGCAGTAGCAGCCATTATTGAAAGTGAAAAGGCAATTGATGACTGGAGCGTCTTTGCTATCTTGAAAATGTCAAATGAAAGGCCGTTGTCCAGCATAACAACTATGAGCATCAAAGACGCGATCAAAGGACCGTAAATCAATATCTGAGATTCGCCGACTATTCCAGTGACAGGACCTATAATTATGCCGACTAGTATCAGAAACAAAACTTCAGGGATTTTTGTCCTGCTAAATAACACATTCCCTGCAAAGCCTATAAGCACAACGATTCCAATAATCAATAATCCTTCTGCCATTAGAGTTTAGTGTTGACGACGGCTTATATATTATAGCTGACCAACTTAATATTTGTTATATAACCTAAGTTGGTCACATATAGTAAACCAAATTATAATACCTGATTCTTTATTTGGTTTGCTATAAGTTGCTTAATTTGTGAATTACTATATTCCAATTCCCAGAAGCTTTAGTTTTTTTGCTGCTATGGCAATGTCAAAACCAAAACTTCCTACAGGAAGATAATTCAATGCAATAAGAACTAACGCAAATTGAAGCGCAAACTTTCTACGGCTTTCAATATCACCTAATCGTGCCTTATTTCTGCGCAAAACATGCACATAGTCTGACATCAATGACTCGTATTCTCCGATATAGCCTCTGTCTTTTATTTTTTCTGCGCCTAACAGGAAATATTTTTCATAAAAATCTGCAAAACTAGAGTCAGAAATTATATTATTCAATTATTTTGTTGTATAATTATACTATTGCTTTAGCCAAGCGTCTGCTGATTCTAGAACATTAGGATCTATTGCCATGAGAGTTGTATAACTGTTATGTTATTTATTACTACTCTTATGCTGCATATGGAAGCCTTTCGGAAAATAATTCATAGTTTCTGTCGTCCATTATGCCCGGTATTGCCAGTCGGACGCCATCAATTGACGTTTCACGTCTTGTCGAGAATATTGACAATGGCATAGTGAACATTTGGGATCTCAGGAATTTTTCAAAGCTCCCTCTTACAGGCATGTAGAATATTCTTGCCACAGTGCCATCTGGGTTTGTTATCACATACTCAAAGCCATTTTTCTGCAGTTCTTGTTCGGCACCAGCATATCTGTCCCTGTATCTTTTGATATAAGCCCGCATCCTTGGGTTCAATTGCGGATCTGAAAGATAATCTGCGACAGCATGCTGGATTGCAAGGCCTGCATGAGTGAATTGGTGCCTGTGTCTGCTTCTAAAGTCTTCTACATCTTTGCCTGAATACATTTTTCTTAATTCTGAATAGCGTTTTTTGATTGCATCGCTTACAAATGAAACTGCAATTCTTTCGCCTGCTAGTCCAAGAAGTTTTGAAAGACCCAGTGATAAAACAACATGATCACCATACCTAGCCGAGTTTTCAATAACATTTCCATCTTTCCAATCTCCTGCATCATAATCCATGCCCAGATATGCGCCGTCTTCGAGTATATTTACGCCATGTTTGTTCGCTACTGCAGCGATTTTTCTGTACTCATCTCCATTGAAGGATGTTGAACAGGGATTGCTAGCAGACGACCAATGAATGTGAAGAGGACGTTCAGGGCTTGTACTTCTCGCAGAAATTATCAAATCTTCAATATTATCTAACCTACTTCCCCTATATTTTCTCAAATCAACAGGAACAACTAGCTCATTCAAATCAAAACCAAGATCGTCAAGTTGATCAGGCACTTCTGCATATACAGGCTCGAACAATAAAAGCATTGGGTCCAATCCATGCATGTGCTCGTATACTAAGCGTGTCCAATTCATGTGATTCATTGCCATTGCCCCTGGCTCAACATAAATATTTTCAGGCTTCGCGTCTGTGCCAAAATTTCTATTCAAAACATCCGCGCTTGCAACCTTTATCCTGCTTATTCCTGAAAATTCGTCATAACCTTTCCTTTTCATGCGTAGCATATGTTCGGCTGCAGAATTTGTTACTTCTTCTGGGGCGTCCTGGCCCGGATGTCCCATGCTAAGGTCAACAGATTGAAAGGCACGACCTCTCATGCCTTCTTCTATCGCCACTCTAATATCCCTCACAGCCGTGAAAGAATCAGGTTTTATTCTTTCCAGTGTGGCTGTAACAAGATTCTGATATAATTGATCATCCAAAGGGTTTAACACTCTAAAATAATTTCATAAACTAATTTAAAGCGATTATTGTAATGTTATTATGCAAAAGAAAGTTTATTTTTACAACAGCAGGAAAGAAAAGTTGTGCGGCATTCTGTTTAGGCCTAAAGGGCCTGGCAAAGTCCCTGGTATTGTATTTTGCCACGGTTTCGCCAGTTCAAAAGGCTCAAAGATAAGCATCGCAAGAAAAATATGCAAAAATGGTTTTGCTGTTCTTATTTTTGATGCATCTGGACATGGAGAAAGTGGAGGTAAGTTTGAAGACCATACAATTACAAAATATGTTGGTGAAGTCAAAAATGCCGTTGAATTTCTTAAGAACCAGAAATTTGTTGACAGCAAAAGAATAGGAATAACAGGAACAAGCCTTGGCGGCATGGTTTCTGTTATATACGCATCTAAACACAAACCTAAGGCAATAATATCTGTATGCGCGCCTACTGCTCTAACTAAATTTATTGGTAATGAAAGCCTGATGCAGAAAAATTTTATTGAGGAATGGAAAAAGAAAGGATTTGCGACATTTGCTGTTAGGATAAAAGAAGATAAGAGAGCACCTAGAATACTATCTTATAATTTCATGAAAGACGGAATGAAATATAATCTAGCTAAAACAGTTAAAAAAGTCAGGTGCCCTATCATAATAGTTCATGGAAATGCTGACAAGAATGTGCTTCTAGACCACGCATACATACTTTTTAGAAATGCTAACATGCCAAAGGAAATGGTAATTATTGAAGGCGCTGCACATACATTCAAAGGGGAATATGAAAACATACTCGCAAAAATTATAATTAACGGATTCAAAAAGTTTTTATGATGCTTTCAAAGAGTTTTTCTTGAATTTTTTCAAAAGCTTTGTCAGGTCATCAACATCATTGACAAAATAATCCATAAAATTCCTCATGATAGGGCCCATCTCGTTTGTTTCTGCTACTCGCAGGCCTATAACAGGTTTTTTGTGCGCTTTTGCAAAGCCGGCTTCCAGATATATGCCCCTGCTGTTTGAAAGTATGACAATCACTGCCTTGGACTTTTTTATCGCATTCATATTGCTTTCTAGAACTTTTTTAGACATCTGTTTCTGGTTTGTATCTCTCTGGGGAAAGTATACTTTAACGCCTGCAGACTCGAGTTTTTGGACAATGCGCAGCCCTCGCTGCATGTAATAATCATGGTCTTTGTTATTCATGGGAGAAGCAATGTAGAACATTATAATCATTTATTGTTGAAAGGCTTATTTATTGTTGTTCATTTTATTTTTTTGTACATTATTATGTCATCCATATATTTTCCATGATGTTTGATGCCTTTTGGAATCGTGCCGACATTTTTGAAGCCTAATTTTTTGTAAAGAGCTATTGCAGGCTTATTTGGACTGTAAACGTGAAGTCTGATGATTTCTGATTTTATTTGCTTTTTTGCTTGCTTTATGGTAAGATTCATAATGAATTTTCCTAACCCTACGCCGCGATAATCCTTTGCTATGGCTATACCAAAAACACCAACATGGGAAGCTGCCTGTTTGTCTTTTTCCACTGTTGCTGAGCCAACAACTGCATTGTTATTCAGGGCAATAATATGAACATAGTTTTTTGTTCTCAATTCTTTTATTTTGATTTTCAGCCATACTTTTTCTTGCTTAAGCTTGAATTTTTTCTGATATCCAAGGTATGCTTTTTCTTCTATAAGGCTATTGATAAATTTTAGCAATAATGGTGCATCAGAAAGCTTTGGCTCCCTGAATAAAACTTCTATTTTCTTGCCGTTCTTCAGGAAAGTCTTTTTGAATAGCATGCGCATCACAATTCTAGCAAAAATTTCCAAGCTGGTTTAACATCTATGCCGCCTATTTTGTCGTCTTGGTTTAAAGTAACTATCGTGCCTTTCTTTAGTTTTAGCTCTTTCATGGCTTCTTGTAACCCTGAAATTTCCCTTTCTTTATTGTCTTCGGTAATACTATAGCATACTTGCACTGCTTTTATTATTTTGCCTTTATCTTTTATAAGAAAATCACATTCGCATTTTTTCTTAAAATAGAAAATACTCTTGTATTTTTGCCTTAATGCCATAAAAATAACATTTTCTAAAACCCTTCCAAAATCTTCTGAAAGCGAGACAGAATTTGCATTCACCATTCCTGAATCAATGCAATATATTTTTTTAGGATTTACAATTTGCTTTTTGTAAGAATAGTCAAATCTTGGCACTGTGAACATAAAATAACTGTCTTCAAAATAAGAAACATAACTAACTGCCGTATTAGTAGAGCCCAGATTGAATGTTTTTGCAAGGCTTGTGTATGAAAACTCTTTTCCAATGTTTGACAATAAAAAAATTGCCATTTCTTTTATTATTTTTGCTTCCCTAATTCCATACCTTACAACTATGTCGCGCATAATTATATCATTAAAAAGATTTTGCAAAATTTCTGCTTTTTTATATTTTAGAAATTCTGGAAAGCCGCCGTTTTTCATATACTCTTCAAAAGATGATGTGGACGGCTTTAGCGAGCAAAAGGCTAGCATTTCTGTGTATGAAAAAGGAAACAGTTCATATGTAATGTGCCTGCCTGTTAGCCTTGTCCCAAGTTCCCTACTCAAGAGGGACGCATTAGAGCCTGTTATTACAAATTTATTCCCCTCGTCCTGCTTTTTCCTCACAAACCTTTCCCATTCAGGCACATTTTGTATTTCGTCAAAAAAATATAGCTTGCATTGCCCAAACTCTTCGTGTAAAACGTCATCTAATTTCTCATAATCTGACACATCAAAACCTGTAATGCGCTGGTCTTCAAAATTGAAATAATAAAAATTTTTGTACATTTTCATAATCTGGCGTAGCAAAGTGCTCTTGCCGCATCTTCTTATGCCTGAAATTATTGCTGCCTGTGGCAACTTCATACCAACACATTTTAGTGCAGCCCTTTCTATGCCTATTGCAATCGATTCTATTTGCTTTCTTTGGTCATTTGCTACAATCTTTAGCGTGTCTTTAAGCAGCATAGTTATTAGTTAGTATTATGCATATATAAAGGTGTGCATTAGTAATGCACACTTCTGTGCACTGCCAATGAACACTATTGTACATTAGCAGTGAACACTATTATGGGTAGGCTCTGTTCATCATTCTTGGGAATGGTATGACATCCCTTATGTGTTCCAGTTTGCAAGCCCATCTTATGAATCTCTCTATGCCAAGGCCAAAGCCTGAGTGCTGGACAGATCCGTATTTTCTGAGATCCAGATACCACTCGTAAGGTTTCATAGGCATTTTGTCCTGCTTCATTCTTGCAACAAGCTTGTCATAATCTGTCTCTCTTTCAGAGCCGCCTATCATCTCGCCGTATCCTTCAGGGGCAAGAAGATCTGCATTTAGCACTGTCCGAGGATCGTCTGGATTTTCCCTCATGTAGAATGCTTTGACTTCTTTTGGATATTTTTCAACAAAAACAGGAACTTTTTCATCTGCTACCAATAAGCGCTCGTCTTCTGTTCCAAGATCGTCGCCCCATTTTATTTGCGAGCCTTTTTGCTGCAGAATTTCTATTACCTCACTGTAATCCAATCTTTTGAACGGTGGTTTTACAAGCAAAAGATCTTTTGGATCTCTACCCAAAAGCTGAAGTTCTTGTTCCATTTTAGCAACAGCATGACACATATAACTTACAAGCTGTTCCTGAACCTGCAAATTTTCTTTATGACCTACCCAAGCCATTTCAGGCTCCAGGTGCCAGTACTCTGCCAAGTGCCTTAATGTGCGGGATTTTTCTGCCCTGAAGGAAGGAGTAATAGAATACACTTTTTCCAGATTGTAAATCAAAGCCTCCAAATACATCTGTGCTGATTGCGACAGATAGGCAACCTGATCAAAGTACTTGAATGAGAATAATGTTGAGCCGCCTTCACATGCGTTTGTTGTAACTATCGGAGGGGTAACCTCATAGAACTTATTTTTTGAAAACCATTCCCTGGCAGCAGCCATTGCCGTGGCTTTGATCTTTAATATAGCACTCTGTTCCTGAGAGCGAATCCACAAATGCCGCTTGTCAAGCAGAAATTCAACCGACTGGTTTTCTGCAATTGGAAACACGTCTGCTTTCTGATAGACTTCCAGTGCAGAGCCTTCGATCTCAAATCCTCCAGGAGCCCTGTCATCTTTCTTTACTTTGCCTGTGACTGCGCACGATGATTCAATAAGCAAAGCGTCAGCTGTCTTGTAAAAAGGAGAAGCTGCAGGGAAAATGCACTGGACAATGCCTGTGCTGTCGCGCATTACTATAAAAGCCATGGCCTTGCCAGACCTGGATCTGTATACCCAGCCTCTGACCGATACAGTTTTTCCAATATGATCTTTCAGCTCGTTTATAGACGTGAATTGCATTTTGAATAGATGATTTTCAAGGCTTATAAAATGAATTGGGCATTTAATTTTTCTTTAGACAGCTCTTACAGATATGGCGTAAACTGTATCGTCTGGTATTTTGCCATTGTAGAAATGATATGTGTGTTTTTCCTTATGCTCTATCATAGCCTCGTAAGTATCGTCTCTATTCTTGCTGTGAGCTATAAGCTTAACGTTAGTAAACCTATTCAATTTGTCCTCTTCAAGAACTTCCACAAGCACCCATTCATCCTTGAACTGCTTTTTTATTTCTTCTATTTTCATAGCCATTGCCTGTAATTGGTATTGCCTTGAAAGTTAATAAAGTAATTTTTTATTTTGGCAATTTTTCAGCGCTCAAAATAACTTTCCATGTATTTCCTTTGTCAAGGGACTGCCAGACATATCCTTTAGTGCCGGTCATGTATACAACATTTGCGTCTTTATGATCCCAGACAAAATTTGTAACCTTGATTTTGAATGAAGAAACTTCTTCGGGTGCATTTAACGGCATCCATGTGGCTCCTGCATCATTGCTTTCAACAACCCATCCCTGCCATGGCGAATAGCCTAGCAAATGATTGCCTGTCGTATCGTGAATGTCATATCGCCCGACATGTATGTATTGGCCTGTCTCTTGGAAAGTTTCTCCGCCGTTTGTTGAATAGAAACTTTTTTGTTCAACGCCTTGCGGCACGCCAGACCCGAACAAGAACGACCTAGCTATTATATGATCGAAGTTATGTTTGGAAACATCTCCATCAAACAAAAGCCTGCGGTCTTTCGGCAGGTTTTCTGCCAGCGCAATCCATGTCTTTCCTCCATCACTTGACTTCATCGGCCCGAACTGCTTTTCTATAGGCTCTTCTCTATATGCGCCACCGCCAAGCTGTATGTGGTCATGAGACTGCGTCAACAACAATATATTGTAAGGACTTTTTTCATTAATAAATACAGCAGTGCCCTGGGTTCCGGTTAGTACGCCTGTTGGCAGCTCTTCCCATGTTTTGCCGCCATCAATTGTCTTGTAGAGGATGCCAATTTTATTGAGCGACTCTTTTATAGGCGCTTCTGCGAAAGTTGGGTAGTCAGAATTTACGCCGTAATAAATTATTTTTGTATTCGAAGGATCAACAGCAAAAGCTCCTGTGCCTGCAGTATTGAGCCCGCCCTGCATGATCTGATACCAAGATTCCCCGCCATTCAGAGATTCCCATACGCCGCCAGTTTCTGCATATGGCCAATCTATATAGCCGCTTGACATGTCTCCTATTGCCATAAACAAATGTTGTGAATTAGCCTGATCTATAACTATTTTCTTTATATCATAGAAACAAGGCTCGTCAGGATTATTTCTGTCCGGATATACGAGAATTCCTTTCACTATTTTCCTCCAATTTGCGCCTTTGTCTGCCGACTTGAACACGCCTTTTCCTTCAACACCGACGTAAATTATATTAGGATTGTTGGCATCGACTGCCAAACTATTTTCTGTGCTAAGCTCATTTTCTGTTGTGCAATCAATTCCTTCTGCCAGCAACCTTTCTGAAAGCCTGGCTAAATTAGGGTCAACGGTTGACTTGACATTTGTACTTTGTTGTTCAGTAAAATCATGTTGATCAAAATTTTCATTTTGTTCCTTATGTATTAACGGCTCTACTGCGGGCTCGTCTGTTACAGGCAATTGAATTGAACTTCCGTAGTTAGCGCAGCCAGAAATAATAATAAGCGCTGCGATCAACAGCAACATTTTATTTGGAAATATATTCGATTTCATTTGATTGTTCATAATTTTCATTTATCTTAAGAGGTATAAAAAGAAGAAGTCATTTTTCCTATTCTTTATTCTTCACACAATATTACAAAAATTTAGTTATTTATATAAAAGAATACCGTTGCTCCATATTTTTATAATTCTAGAATATTACTAAAATTAGTAGAATCATAAAAAAGAAAGAAAGCAGCGGCCCTTAAAAGACGTGCATGAACGCGGTTGTTTAAACCTCGCACATTTTGCGCCTCTCTGCCGCATACCTTCTTTGGGGTGTGGTCAGTGATAGTAAGCCAACAACTTAATTTGCTGACTTAAGCATCCTAGAAGCATCGGCTTCCAGGAAGGAAGGTTTCGTAATATTGTGAAACCAAATTGTTTTCTTTGATACGGTAACTTTCTTTTCCAAAAAGAAAGCTAGCCATGGATCATCTCGATGCCCAGTTCGTTTACTGCTTTGCTTGATGACGCTTTTGCCAGTGGGCCTAAGATGGATGATGATTTAACTCCAGTCACTATTGTTATAACCTGGATTTTGTGAGCAAATTCTGGAACTACTCGTGCTCCCCAGATGCAAGGCGCGTCTGGCGAAAGCTGAGAAGACACAGCCTCGCCTATCTTTGTTATCTGATCTAGTCTCATGTCAGGACCGCCAATAATTTGTATTAGAGCGCCTGTGCCGCCTGATATGTCAACATCCACAAGAGGATTATTCAATGCTTTTGCAACTGCCTCTTCGGCCATGTTGTCAGATTCTGATTCGCCTACGCCTATAGCAGCTACGCCTCCCGCTCGCATTATTGCCTTGACATCTGCATAATCTAAGTTAACAAGAGATGGTTCTGAAATTGTTTCGCTTATTCCTTTGATCATTGTTGCGATAAGGGTGTCTGCTATATTAAATGCCTGTTTCAATGGCCGATTACCTGCCATTTCCAACAAGCGCTGGTTTTCAATAACTACAACAGTGTCAGCCACTTCCCTAAGCTGTGTAAGACCTTCCTGAGCTTTTTTCTGTCTTGCACCCTCAAGCTTGAAAGGCAAAGTAACTACACCTATAACGATTGCTCCTTGTTCGCGAGCAATTCTTGCGACAACCGGTGCTGCACCTGTTCCAGTGCCACCACCAAGTCCGCATGTAACAAAAACAAGATCAACGCCTTCCAAAGCAGTTCTTATATCATTCCTGCTTTCAAGCGCTGCATTTTTACCTACATCAGGGAAACCGCCAGCGCCGAGACCACGCGTAAGATTCTTGCCTATGAGTATTTTCTTGTCTGATTTTATCATTGCAAGATGTTTTGCATCTGTGTTGAATGCAATAGTCGTTGCACCCTTTATTCCAATGCTCTTTAGTGCATTGATTGTGTTATTTCCGCCCCCGCCTACGCCTATTGCGGCAATACGGGCTGCTTCTACATTAAAATCGCTGGCATTTGAAAAATCCATCCAATCATTCCTCCAATATTATTTTATTTTGGATAGCAAACTATCCAAATATTCTTTGAAATTATATATTTCAAAGTATATTTTTGACAATCGAAAAGCCTATTAAAGCTCTTTAACTATCTTATATTGTTCAAGAAAAAGTTTTCAGTAAATTGTCCAATTTCGCTGAATGCTTTTGTCCACGCGATTGTCCAGATCGCAAAGATCATATATTTCTTAACTCTAAAGGGAAGTTGTCCAGACTTCTCTTCAAATTCAATTTATTCTTTATCTCAGACTCTATTAAAAAGCTTTTGTATTGGGCAGAATATGTGTTGTAGAAACAATTTTTGAGGCTTTGCACAAAAAGTAGCAGGCTGAACAATAAGTTTCCTGTTGGTTTTGGACAAAAACCAATGATTTCCACGCCATCTGTTACCTAATTTCTTGCTTTGTAAAAGCTGCATGCCTAAAGACAGCATGGACAAAGCGAATGAAATAATTTTAAATAAGTTTATGTTAATATAAAATAAGGTGAAATTATGGTAAAGGCTATTGTAGAGCTGGATGAGCATTCCAATAGAATAATCAATATAGTCAAAGCAAAATATGGTCTGAAAGACAAGTCAGAAGCTATAGAACAAATAACCAAAGAATATGAACAGGAATTATTGGAACCAGAATTCAGGACAGAATTCGTTGAAAGTGTTTTGCAGGCAAGCAAAGGAAAGTTCAAAAAGGTAAAAAATGTTCCAGACCTATTCAGGTGATTTTTTGTACTCTTTGGAAATATCAGAAACGTGTGAAAAAAACATACAAAAGCATAGTAAAAACAACAAACCCCTTCAAATTGCTCTAGAGAGATCAATAAATAAAATATTAATGAACCCAGAGCACTTCAAGCCGCTAAAAACGCCATTGCAGAATATGCGGCGCGTGCATGTTTTGAGTTCCTATGTTTTGATTTATGAAATTAAAGGAAATGTTGTACGTCTCATCAGGTTTGCTCACCATGACGAAGCTTACCACTAAAAGACTTTTTGTGCAGAATGGGGTTTTTGTGCAAAGCTCATTTCAAGGCTTAGATGTTTTCCAGAGGTCATCAAAAAAAGCATCATAGTGTTCATAAGTTATTTTGGACTTTATTACAAAGGCAGTAGGTTTTTCGAACACTATTGTCATGACATGATTCTTGAACACGAAAATTCCTACAGGAATCTTCTGGTCTGTAAACCTGCTTTCCATGTTTTTGTAAGAGTAATTTTTTTCAAGCACATCTTTATATTGTATATTGCTTATTCTTTTTACACGAACGCCCTTCTTAAGCCGTATTTTATGGAAATCATCAAAAAACTTTTTCACTTTTTTTTCAGCCAATACATTGCTTATAACAAATGCCTTATATTCACCGCTACTGCCTGTTACATCAAGCATGTAGTTCATAGCAGCCATAAGACCTTCCATCGATTCATAAACAACAGCTTCCTGCTTGTCTTCTGTCAGCTTTCTCTTTTTTTCTATTTCAGGTATAATTTTTTCCTCAAGCTCTTCTTTCTGCATCCTTATCGCCTTTTCTTTTTCACTAAGCAACTTTACAAGATTTTTTGGGTCAGAAGCCTGGAAATGCTTGACATTATTTTTTATAACAAAACTTGTAAGACCTTTTTCCTTCAGCTTTTCAAGTATAGAGTATATTTTTGAATCTGGCACGCCTGATTTCTCTATTATCCTTCCGACCGTGCTTGACTCAAGCTCAAGCAATGCAAAATAAACCTTTATTTCTCCTTCTGAAAGGCCTATTTGCTTCAGTACAATCGTATCCATATTACCCCTACTTAAGTAGGGGGTTAAAACCTTATAAAGGTGGTTGGGAAGCAAAAAGGATACTTGTAGGTGGAACACATGTCAAGATTTGATAAAAGCGATAGATCACCAGATGGGAAAAATGCAGTGCATACGCGGTTTGTCCCAACAGATGGTTATTACACAGGTAGGAAAGTAGCAGCAGTTGAACGTGCAGATGGAAGTGTGGAAGTCAGGTACGATCAAGGTAGACAATTAGAAGGTAAAAGGTATCGAAATATGCAAGAATTTGAAAGAGATTGTAGGTGACAGTTCATGAAAAAATTATTAACAGCAGCAGCCCTTCTAGCTTCACCATCTGCAGCTGCACAGGAAAAACTCACTACATATGCAAATGGCAGGTACGATGACGACCATGTTTATACGGGATCTGGCTTTATTTATGATCATCCAAAATTTACTGTTTCTGCAGAAGAGCAGACCCAAGGCAGGAATTTAGATTTAGGGTACGCTGTCCAGGCTAGACAGGGGCCATTTTCTGTACAGGTTGATGGAGATGACAACAAAAATGTTGAGACAAAGCTTATTGTAACCAAAAATAATTTTTCTTTTATAGCAGGCGGCGCGCATTTCGAGCAGCAGCAAGATGTTGATAAAGATGACATTGCGTACGCTGGTGCAACTTGGTCATTGCGAAAGCTGCAGGATGATAACAACATAGGTGCTGGATTTGTTTACAGCAATGGAGACAGAAGAAAAAGCGGATATGTATTTGGAAGATTATTTGGCGTATTTGCAGGCCATAATTGGACTTATGATGGAAAAAGAAAATTTGTAATTAGCAGGCCAAGCGAACAAGGGCCTTCGGTCAGATGGCTTGGCATTAGAGATGATGATTTTTCTTATGATCAGCTTAATTTCTCATTAAAGGCAGAAGTGATGGGTGGCGTTGATTCTGTAAGAGCGCTTCAAGACCAAGTAACATCGCCATCTGAAAGCATTGCTGCTACAAACATCAATCCGCTAAGATTTGTTGCAAGAGCTGATCAGAGAGGCTCTGGTTTTAATGTTCAAGCAAGCAGGACAAAAAAAGGCGGAACGACTTCTTATGGAGCAGAAGCTGATGTTTATGTTAAAGGAAACTTATGGTTAGGAGCAAACTACGACAATTCAAATGGCGATACATATGGAGTTGCCGTTGGAAGAACAGAACATCCAAGACTTGGACCAGGCAGAGTGCCATTCAGCGTCAGAGGAGATTTAAAATACAACACAGACAGGAGAAATATTTCTGTTGGACTGCACGTTGCCAAAAGATGGAAGTTTTAGGTATTTAGTTGAGCCTTGATTTTGCAAAATCAAATAATCTTTCCGCATGTTTTTTAGCATTTTCGGCTTCATTTTTTCCAGTCAGCCTTTCGCCGTATTCTGCGTCTGTTTTGATGCTAAGAAGGCTTGACAAATGTTTTACAGACTTTTTAATATCTTCGCTTTCTGGGTCTATACTCATAAATAAAACTATAGAATCGTTATGGTTTTCACTTGCATTCCTCAGGCCTTTTTTGAAAACACAGAAAGCGTCTGCTGAAGATATTGCACAGTGTATTGCATTAATAATACATGCATTATAGTCGCCAGCATCAAATGAATTGCTCATTGCATGCTTGCATTCTTCTGCTCTTTTGAGATAGTCTTTTGCCCGGAATCTGTCTACAGCTCTGGTTTTAATTTAATCACCTTTCAAATAATACAATACCTTTATTTACGTTTTCAAGAAATTTTTTATTCTTAGGATTTGTTAAGTCTTTATATGTAAATATATTGGGTGAAAGTTTATTGCCGAACATTGTTATATAACTCTGATTTAAAAAACTTAACCAATTCAAAAGGTGCTCATTTTTTCTCTCTTTTTCATTTTCTACCACTATGAATAAATCTATGTCACTGTTAGGCAATTCTCTGCCTTCGGCTACAGAACCATAGATTACAGCTTTCTTTACAGTAAATTCGTGTATCTTATTATCTAATTCACTTAACATTGTTTTTAGTTTTTCTAACGGATTCTCTTTAATCGCATTTGGAAAATCGCTAAGAAGTTTATAACCATAGCTGCCCTTGTTCAGATGCCAAGCCGTAACATTCCCAACTCTCATAGGTGCAATAATATTTTGATCATTAAGCTCTTTCAGTGCCCTGTTTACAGCTCCATGGGAAACGCCTATCAGCTTTGCAAGCTCCCTTTCGCTTGTTATGGCTTCTTCACTAAACAAAATACGCAGCAGCTTCACTTTTACTTTGGAGCCCAACAACTTCTCTGCAAATTCGCGGAATTGCATATAATTATGGTCAATTGTAACTATTTAAAGTTTACAAATGTCCATAAAAATAGACACTATTATGGCTTTGCTACCCACATTCGCTTATTTCCAGAATCCTGTCCACCCTGAACGTCCTGTCGTCGTTCCTTGAGTAGCAGAAACCTTCCATACCTGTATATGATTTTCCCAGGTATGCCATTTCCCCCACCTTCTTAGGCAATACAATTCTCTTGGATTTCTGGTCATTTGATTTTAGGTAGACTATATTGAGTTTGGACTTGTTTTTTATTGCATTCTCTATCATGCTTATTTTTTCTTTCAAAGAAAGCGCTTTTTCAGCCTGCTTGTACTGGTATTTTGTAATAAAGCTCACTATTTTCCAGTCTGTAAAAATGTGCTTCTTCTCTATGGGCTTTTTCAGAACAATGCCGTCCAAACTGGTGCACCTGCTCAAAGCAACATATGCCTGGCCGTGCACAAATGTGCCTTTGCCGATATCGATGATAACCTTATCGAATGTCTTGCCCTGTCCTTTGTGAATTGTTACAGCCCATGCCAATTTTAAAGGGTATTGCGTGAAAGAACCTACAGTTTCTGAATCAAGACTTCTTGTTTCTTTATTATAAAGCATCTTGTATATTTTCCATGTATAAGGCGCGATGTCAACTATACGGCCGTTTTGTAGTTCTGTTATTATTGAATCTTCTTTCCCTTTTCTTACGATATTTGCGACCTTTCCAATTGTTCCGTTTACCCATCTTCCTTTAGAATCATTATTGAGAAGCATTATCTGCGACCCTGCCTTAACTTTCAGGCAGATGTCTGTAGGCAGATATTTCTGGTCAAAATTTCCTCTGATGCGCCCCTTGTAATAGAACAGCTTTGTTTTGAGTTTTGATAATTCATTTTCATTCGCATGCAGTGCCATGTCGTTTGTCGTTGTGAGATTTATATAGAACTCCCCGTTAACAGGCCTGAAGTCCGGCAAAAGTCTTTTGTTTATTTCCTTAAGCTGGCCGGGCAAGACTGAATTATTGCGGATTGCATTAAGGATGTCTATGAAATTCTGGTCTTTCTGCCTGTATATTTTCTCTAACTCCAGCAATTCCATTTCAAACGCGCCAAATACATTGGAATCAAAAAAATACTGGCTTTTGTAATGTGTCCTAAATATTTCCTTTTCTTTTCCCACAACCACAGGCGGAAGCTGATACAGATCGCCAAAAAACACCATTTGAATGCCGCCAAAAGGCCTTTTATCTGTGCGATTCAGTCTAAGAAACCTGTCAACGCAATCCAGCAGGTCAGCCCTGACCATTGAAACCTCGTCTATGACAATTGCTTCAACTATATTGTAAAGCTCTTTTTGCTCGCCTTTGAAAATCTTTACCTTGTCCGGCGTTATATCAGGGCCGAACCCAAAGAACGAATGTATTGTTTGTCCATTAATGTTGACTGCTGCAACCCCTGTCGGCGCAAGCACAGCAACCTTCTTTTTTGTTGTGTTCCTGAAATAATCCAGAAGCGTGGACTTGCCTGTTCCTGCCTTGCCTGTCACAAAGACGTTCCTGCCCTGCTCTATGATGCCAAGGGCTTTGCTGAACTGCTCATTAATTTCCACGTCTGCTGCTTCCATCAATCTAATTATAGCTATTACAAATAAAAGTTACAAAAAGATGGAAATTCTGATGGTTCATTTGATACTGTTTTACCTTTTTATTTTTCAACAATAGAATACTGGAATGCAAAACCCTGAAAAAATATACATAGATACCAGCCTTCTTGTCGGTTGGTTTGAAAAAATGATGAGTGATTCTAAAGACAAGACAGATACACAATTTATTCAATTCTTATAGTTAACCAAATAAACAATCAGGATATTATTTATTTGGTTCACATATAGCTGCCAACAAAGTTATAGCCTGAATATTATGTTGGCGAGCTATAATTGACCATCCCGAGATCAAGCCTTTCATATCAATATTTACAATTGGAGAATTAGTAGAGCATCTGCTGCATAAAACAAAAAAGGTTCGAAAGTACCAGATAACACTTGAAACTATACTAGGTCTAGCAGATGCATTGAGGAACACATTAGGGTTTAGAATAATCGAATATGAAAAAGAAGACAAGGAAACTGGCATATTCATCTCACCAGAAGTTGTAAAATTTACATCAATTTGCGGAGAACTAAAGGACGCTGCTCATGTCTGTATAGCAAAGCATGAAAATTTGATGTTTGTAACTCACGAAGATAAAATGCCCTCATACTACCTGCGGTTAAAACCGCAGGTTTTTTGTGCATCAATTTCAAAATTCCTGTCTTCATATGGCGAATCTTATTCGCCTATGCAGGAAAAGCTCTGCTTTTCCAAGCATCACACGGCTAAAGCCGATGTGTTTTCAGGAACTTCGAAATAAATTAGGAAAACTGAAAGAACTGTATCCGAATATATGCACAGATAATCATTTATTCAAACTCTTTGAGTAACTTGCGTATCTTTTCCCGTCCTTCTTCAAAAGGTATTCGTTTGTCTGGCACTATAACTACGACATCATGGTCGTTAAGTCTCATTAATTCCCTCTTACCCCGCAATACAGAGACTGGCTTTGGTTCTTTTGACATGTTATCACTATTATCAATAGGATTGTAAAAATATAAGGCTAGTAACATGCTGCGAAAAGATGAAAATTCTAACTTTTAATCCCTTTTGGTCAAATCACAATCTATGTCTACTGTCGAAGCGGAATTTTCAACACAAATATATACTATAAAACACGTCACGCCTGAAAAACTAAACAGTCATCTAACAGATGTTCATTTCACTCCATTTTCTCTTATTAGAGGCCATATAGCAAGATTTGATATTGAGTTTGCTTACTGCAGAGCTATTAGCTTGCAACCAGCTGCAGGCGATTTAATAAGGCTTGCTCAACAGGATGATGAAGTGTTGCAATCCATGCTTCAGGATCAAACAGGATTTACACCTAACGACTATAGATTAGGATTGGTCAGAAATATCCGCTACATGGATATGTTAGGCGTTGCAACTATAGACTGGGTTAGCGTGGAAAAACTTTATCCAGGGGCAGCAAGCATTGGTATTAAGCCTGATGAACTGTCATCAGACTCTTTTCCGCATGATAGAATGGGTTTGAAGGAAGCTAGAGCTATATTTTCTAGGTATTAATCCCTTTCTTTCAAATGTTACTCAATGAGCAGACTGGATTTTCTTAAGGATGAATTGGACAGGCTGAAGAAAGAGAATCTTTACGTGCAGATGCCTGTGCTAGGAAGCGAACAGAAAGCCCACGTAGTTCTTAATGGCAAGCCTGTCATTACGCTTGCTTCCAACAACTATCTTGGATTTGCAAATCATTTGCGCCTTCGGCGCGCTGCAATAGATGCTATACACAAATGGGGCTTTGGCACAGGCGCCGTAAGAATGATAAACGGCACAATGGACATACATATTGAATTTGAAAAGCAGTTGGCTGCTTTTAAGAAAGAAGAAAGCTCGCTTGTTTTTGTTGCAGGCATTGCTGCGAATAGGGGAACAATACAGGCACTTATGGGCGAGGGTGATATCATAATTTCTGACGAACTTAATCATGGATCTATTATTGACGGTGTGAGATTGACAAAGGCTGAAAGGAAAATTTATTCGCACATGAACACGGATGAATTAGAGAAGTGTTTGAGAGAATCAAAAGATGCAAGACGCAGGCTTATAGTTACAGACGGAGTGTTCTCGATGGACGGAGATATTGCTCCACTTGATCAGATAGTAGAATTAGCTGAAAAATATGATGCAATGACAATGGTTGACGATGCCCATGGCGACGGCGTGCTCGGAAAAGACGGCCGCGGCATTATTGATCATTTTGGACTGCACGGAAGGGTTGACATAGACATGGGCACTTTGTCGAAAGCTTTCGGCTGCCTTGGCGGCTACATTGCAGGAAGAAAAGAACTAACAGAATACTTGACGCAAACTGCAAGAACTTTTTTGTTCACGACAGCTCATCCGCCATGTGTTATTGCTGCTTGCAGCGAAGCAATAAAAATGGTGCAGGACGAGCCGCAGCATTTGCAGAATCTGTGGAAGAACGGAAATTATCTCAAGGACCAGCTTCAGTCAATGGGTTTTGACACTGGCAACAGCAAGACACCAATTACACCAGTTATTATAGGCGACAGCGGCAAAGCGCAGCAGATGAGCAAAGAGATGTTTGCAGACGGCGTGTTTGTCAAAGCTATAGTTTATCCATTAGTTGCAAAAGACAAAGCTCGCCTCAGGGTAATGCCAACCGCACAGCACACAAAAGAAGATTTGGATTTTTGTTTAGAGAGATTTGAAAGAGCTGGAAAGAAATTAGGAATTATCTAGAGCCATTTTTTCTTTGATGTATGACGCCTAAGGGCGTCGGTTCGCTCAGAAAAAATCCCTCGGGAAAATAAAGAAAATTGAAAATAGAGGACTTGGAAAACTTGACTTTAGTTTTTAAGCATCTGTAACCTTCAGAGTGTCGACTAGAGCAGTTGTTTCTGATCCATGTTTCCAGACATCTCTCAATATCATATAAACTAAAATTTAGCTCGGAAAAGACGATTTTTCTGCCCTGCTGCTGATTTGTTGGTCAAAAGCCTCCGTATTGACGCTTGGAGGCTTTTTGCTGAAAATTAGCTTGCCTAAGTTTTCCATCTACTGGAATATTATTAAACTGTTTGCATGCTTCTTGCAATTCGCAGGATTCTTACGTCATCCAAAGCGCCGTTAAAGAATGCGTCAAAATTCTGTCCTGTTCTTCCAAAGTAAATATTAGTGTCAGAATGATCCATGACAAAATTAGGTTCGATCTTTGAATCTTTTAGCCTGCCGTTAAGATATATTGACATTTTCTTTGTCTTATTATCAAATGTTGCTACAAAATGATACCATGTTCCAATTTCAACATTGCCTGCATTAACAACAATTTGATAGCCTGTAATATTTGCCAATTCAAAAATAAGCTGATTGGTCGAGTGTTTTGATATGCTGTAGTCTGAGAAATTTTCTGAGTGTGAGTTTTTTTTGAAAATGATAAACTGCTGTCCTGTTGGCGAGCCGCCTTTATTTGTGCCTGTCAAGCTGTTAAATTTGAACCATGCTTGCACTGTTGTGCTATAAGACTTCAGTTCTAAGGAATCTGTTACATTTACAAAATCATCCATGCCGTCAAAATTCAGAGCTTTTTTTATCTTGCCATCAACCCATTGAGCGCCGCTTATTCTACCCTCGTTATTTTTTATACTTGAATCTTTAGCTGTATTGCCTGACCCTTCATCGAATTTCCAGTGGCCTACAGTGTAATGCTCGTAAAATGAAACTATGCTTTTAACTTCTGTATTGGCCACAACAACCTTTAGTTCTGCCGGGTCTGACATCATTGAAAGCTGACTGTCGTCTAAAACAATTTCACCAATTTCTTTAGGGGCTATTATTATTGGCGCTATTTTCATTCTGACGTTATTTACGTAAACATCCATATTTTTCAATTGTATGTTTCCAAGATTTCTAATGAAAACCTTATTCTTATCGGCGTAGTCTATCTTGAAGCTCGTGCCAATCTGTGCCAGAGTCTCCTCTAAGCGCTCCTCTCCAACTTGCGCTGCAGCCGACTGTGTTCTGTTGAAAAAAAGCGATGCCATCCCAACTAGGCTTATTGTTATCAAAACAAGCAATATTGTTGCGACTATTTCTGTTATGCCTTTCATAAATATAGTTGTTTAGAGGCTGTTAATAAGCATTATTTAATCACTTGTCACAAATAAAATTATGGAAAAAATATCTGCAAAGGTCATTGAAAACAGGATGGAAACTCCAACTGTTTGCGTGCTAAGGCTTAAGGCTGACATCAAACCGCATGCAGCAGGCCAGTATGTAATGGTTTACGTGAATAATGAGATGAAACCTTATTCTATCGCAAACGTAAATGAAAAAGACATAGTTGAACTTTGCATAAAGGTTGTGCCAGAAGGCCATGTTTCAAATTTAATGGCAAAAATGAAAAAAGGCGATGAGCTAGAAATATCGCAACCTATGGGACCATTTCGGCTGCATGAGGATACAAAAAATAAAATCGTATTTACAGCAACAGGAACCGGTGTTTCTTCTCTGAAACCTATGGCAGATTTTCTGTTAGAAAATGATAGCAGAGAGATCTGGCTGTTTCTTGGTGTGAAGGAAGAAAAGGAAATCATCTACAGGAAGCATTTTGAAGGGCTGCAGAAAAAGCACAAAAACTTTCATTTTGTGCCTGTTTGCAGCAGGGATAACAGCTGGAAAGGCGAGAAAGGATACGTACAAGATGCGATAAAGAAAAAGATAAAATCACCAAAAGAGTTTGACGTTTATTTATGCGGCGTCAAAGCCATGGTTGATGAGCTGAAGACAATTGCAGAGCAGATGGGCTTTGCAAATGTTTATTTAGAGAAGTACGTTTGATTTATAGCGAACCAACAAAAGAACACGACTATAAATAAGTTTTTGTCAACTTAATTTATGGCTGAAAGAAGAGCGAACTATGCGGAAAGATTTTTTAGAAGGATATTTCCAGGACCAAGTCCTGAGGCCGAATTCCATGCTGTTTTTGGCGACTTTACTAGAGCAGTAGAAGATGGTGGTTACGAATCATTTGGAATTGGTTTATATCAAATTGATGATCAGTACCTCCGAAAGTAAGTTATTGTCATAAATTGGCAATAGTCCGCTGAGTGAAATCATGAGATCTGCCTTCACTTTCGGAGGTACTCATGATGTTGCTAAACGACTTCCTTACGGCATGAGAGTTAAAGATGGCAGAACATACAAAAGCGGTGACAAAGGGTTGGCTGCTATTGAATGGGGAAGAGCTGAAGCGGATGGCGCGTCTGCAATTGAATATAGAACGCGGGCATTTGTGAGAAGTGCTGCTGGCGGACATATACACTTTGCGTATGATCCTACACTTTTACAAGACATGTGTATTGATGAAAGAGGTTTCAAAGCAGAAGTATTAAGATCAATAACAACAGTTTAGTTTCTTTTTATTTTCTTCTAGCAAAGCTTTATTATGCGTATAACAATACTCCTTTCTGTGCTCATGGTCCTAGGATTTGTTTATGAGCTCTTCTTTGCGCCTGATTTGAATGAACTGATCAATGTATATGGATTTTCAGGCGCAAATTTCTTTGCCAATCCAGTAAGCATATTTACTAGCATTTTCCTGCATGGCGGAGTTGATCACCTGCTTGCAAACCTGTTCGTCCTTATTTTCTTCGGACATGCTGTCGAAAAGGACATAGGGTCTTTGAAACTTTTGATAATATTTTTCTTAGGGGCATTTGTTGGGGATCTGTTTTCTTTGTTTGTTTACCCTTGGGACGCGCTATCAATAGGAGCTTCTGCCGGCATTTTTGCTTTGGTAGGCGTTGGTATGTTAGTAAGACCGGTCGATCTTTCATTTTACCCGTTTATTGTTCCTGTGCCGCTGATATTTTTGGGCCTGCTTTATGCGCTTTATAATGTTTATGGGTTTATTTTTAATGCAGAACCCAATGTTTCGTACATCGCACATTTTGGAGGGTTAGCTGTCGGCCTGTTATTCGGATTTCATTACGGCGGATGGAAAAAAGGAATAAAAACAATATTGATAACTTTGGCTATAATGGTACTGATACCATTGATTTATCTGATGTTTTTAAGGTAATAAAAAGCTGGCTATTACTAAAAATTAATGTGTAGGAGACCTATAATCCTGCTCGAACTGTTTTTTGGCATTTGCTCTTGCTTCGTTTTTTGCTCCTTCGTTAAAATAATCAAACCATTCTTCCTTAGGATTATCATCCACGCAAATTTTGTATGCTCCTCTACCAAGACCAATTTCTAAATGTACCAATTTTGCAACTCCACATCGTTCAATAGTTTGTTCTCTCATAAACTAACTATCAATGAAAACTAATTATATCGCTACCGGTGACGAGCCGGCGTGCCAGGACTGCCTTGGCCTTACTCGTATCTTGTAGATTCTTTCGCTGTTGTCGTCAAGCAAAATAGCAGTTCCTTTCAGTTTCGGAAGCTCGTTGATATATTTTGCTATGTCAAAAAGCAAATATGTCTGCATCACAGATTTCAGCGCTTCTATATCAGATTTGGCTGTGATTCTATGAGACAACAAAATATCAGCCTGCGACAATGCTTCTGGATGCAATCTTTCAGGCCGCTGCGTTGCTAATACTAACGTTATGCCAGGCTGTCTTCCTTCTTTTACAATCTTATTCAGTGTTTCTGTCGCTGCAGTCGTACTGTCAGATGGCAAAAAATTATGCGCTTCGTCAATCATAAGCCATGGCAAAGGCGTGCGCCTCACTGAAGAAATTAATTGCACATCTGCAAGTTCTTCCTTACGCCGCGCTATTATTCTTTCCTGCAATAATTTGCGAGAAATAAGCGCAACTAAAAGAGCACGCACGCTTTCAGGGGTTAAGCTAACGTCAATTATGGACATTTTGCCTGGCACTAAAACATCGGGCGCTTTTGACTCGCCAAAAATTCCCCATTCCTCTGCAGAGAGAAACATATTTTCAAGCGCTGGTTTTTGTTCTTCCCAGCCATGTGTTGATTTTATTGCTGAAACAATGTCTTCAAGAATGTAAGGAGGCCTCAAATTTTTTATTACTTTCAAAAGCAGCATGCCCAAAGGCTTGTTTGAGTCCAAACCAAATACATTGATCCAGTCATACGCTGTCAATTCGTAAGGCGCAAAGCTGAAAGAATCATCAAATTCGACATTTGCTTTTGAAAACACTGCAGCCTGTCCTTGGGGCACATAGACATGTGCGTTAAATCCGATAGGCTTCAACTTCCACTCGTCCAAAAGCATGTAGTCTTTTTCTGCAGGCGTTTTCATTGTCCAAAAAATACCTTGAGTGTCAATAATTACAGAACATAAATTTTTCGCGATATTGTCAGGAAGTTTTGTGAGCTCTTCTGCTATTGTCGCTAAAGTGTAACTTTTTCCAGATCCACGTTTGCCGGTAATAACAATAATATGCGGACGAAGCGCATCCAAAAGCACAGGCGTTGTAAGATGCGCATCCTCGCCTGTACCAACGATATGCTTGCCTAGTGCAAGCGTGCCTTTTGCACCGTATTTTTGCAAATCTTCTTCGTCCCTGCCGATAATAATTGGCGGTTGCTTTGCTATTTCAAATGGATACTCTTCTTCATCGTAAGAGTGCGCGTATGAAAGCGCCGCAGGCGCTTCGGTTCTTTTATTTTGCATAGTAATAATAGGTTTATACAAAATAAATATATCAAATGACATAAATATTACGATAAATTGCATGTCATTTCCATATACCAAGTGACTGATATTATGTCCAAAACTTTATGCCACTAGGTATAGAAGTAAATTACACTTTCACTATTTTGCCAAACTTGCCGACAGAAAGCTGCAATGCGCCGTTCCATTCTTTTACAAAACCGTTTTCTATCTTCAGCTTGTCTCCGATTTCAAATTCATTCGCCTGCGGACCCCAAAGGACAAGAACAATGTTTCCAGACTCATCTTCAACAATAACTTCACACACACTGTTTGGCCCAAATTTGGTATTTACTTCTCTGACAGGCTGCTTTTCTATAACTGTTGCCTCAACATTGACTTTTGATGCTCCAGGAACAATCTCACTTATTTTCATCCTTAAAATTAGAAGATAAAGCTTTTATACATATCTTCAGCATATTTTTGTGGTTTTATTAATTTATTTACTTTATCACGTGCAGATTGAGGCATCCTGATCAATATTGTTTTGCTTTATGACTATGGGATCGTCCTTGTTGCATTTTGTAGATAATGCGCATGTTGTTGTATTGAAAGAGCCTACCAACCGGATGTCCCAGTCACACTGCGTTGGCTTGTCATTAATGAATATTTCCAGTTTCTTTACGTCCATAAGCCCGTAGCCTATGTTTCTTACAACCAAAATGTTGTCATGAGCGCCTACTATTTTTGCATTGAAGAATTTCGTGCTTTCCTGAAGATTCTCCTCCCCTTGAACCAATGTAACAACGACAAATCTTGTTGAATAGAAAAATATAGCCTGTCCTATAATAACAGTAAACAGCAGTAAAACAAGCACTATTATTGCTGTTCGCATGATAAGAATTTGTTTTGATAGTTAAAATATCTTTTAAAGCATAGAGTTCAAGATTATTCGGAGGCTAGGTTGGGGAGTTAGGCGTTCCCTCTACTGCAAGCCGTCTACAGCAGGGCCGAAGCTTGAGGGCGGCATATAATATTAAAGCAGCCCGACCCAGAGCGTAGAAGCCCAGCCCTGCGGGACTGTATTTTGCAGTGAACCGGGCCAGGTCCGGAAGGAAGCAACCCTTATCTGTATGTGCGGTGCTCGCAGGATCACTGGGTGGAGCTATGGCGTCGGACAAACTGTTTTAGTATTATATGTCCACCAATGGCGTGCCTCCAATTAATCCTTTCTTTTGCGACTTATGGATTTTGCCTGCAAAGAAAGCATTAATGGAAAGAAAATAATATTACTATAACAAAAAAAGAAAGTAATATCATTTGAAATAAGATGCCCTCATACGACCTGCGGTTAAAACCGCAGGTTTTTTGTGCATCAATTTCGAAATTCCTGTCTTCATATGGCGAATCTTATTCGCCTATGCAGGAAAAGCTCT
>ORJL010437495.1_pt1 | contig 43489 bp, 24 predicted proteins | sample 1779941 | NCBI WGS metagenome assembly ORJL01 (sample SAMEA104232317, study PRJEB22302) | groundwater metagenome | biome: forest; feature: aquifer; material: groundwater | place: USA | collected 2011-08-07 | depth 5.8 m | reverse complement strand
GAACCGCCCGCAATCTCCACGTTCTCTGGAACTTTGTTGGCTGTGTCGCCTACTTCGATATTAGTAGCCCTTACCGTGGCGTTGACTCTCACATCCTGGTCAGAGACAATGCGGATTACCCCATCTTTACTCTCCACTCTGTTGGCGGTCACATACCCTTCTAAGTTAATCGCCTGTCTGAAAATCCCGCTGACACTGTCCGCGTCCAAAATAACCGTGCCTCCATTGTTTTCAATGGTGCCGGTATTTTTAATCTGATCGGTAATGGGATTCCCCTGAGAATCTACCACACTTGAGGCGGTCTCTTGTTCGATGGCCACTGAGATCAAACCGTTACCGCCAATGTCTAATCTCACCGCGTCCCCTGAAGCCAGGGCCACCGTTCCCGCGGTGGCGATAATCTTTCCCTTGTTCTCAATTCCTCCCGCAATGAGCACCCCAAAACCTCCCTGTTGGATGGTGATGGTCCCTTCATTAAGCAAGAGTGTATCCAATTGTTCCTGGCTTAATTTTTGGAAAAGGTAAGTGCCATTTAAAAAGTCCGCGTTGTTAATGTCTCTGGTAGACATGATAATGCTGGCGGCATCAATGGTGGCCTTGGGCCCAATGTAAATGCCGGAAGGATTAACTAAAATAAATAATCCGTTCGAAGTTAAATTTCCAAGCAGCTGGCTGGCGGAATTTCCAAGAACTTTGTTTAAGATTCGCGAGTCCGCGGAAGGAAGATTGATAATGACCGATTCGTTTTCGTTAATGTTGAAAGAAGAATAATTGATGATGGTGTTGTTATCCGCTGTTATTTGAAGAGTGGTATTGTTGGGCTGGGAAATTTCCGCGCTTCCGGAAATGACCTCGTCTACCTGCGGTAAACTAAAAGAAAATTCTTCACCGCAAAGTAAGAATATAAACCCGCAGAGAAGAATGGAAATGACTTGAAAATTAAATTTTTTAAATTTGCGTAACATTTTCGGCACCTGGCTGCCATGTCCTTTTGGGATTTAGGCCCTGTAGTTTTGCCCCGCCTTTCCATTTTTTTATGGTGGGCGGGGTCCCGCATTCCTTATTTTTCAAGATTTGCGGGACGCCCCCGTATTTCTACGAGTTTACCTTTATCGCTGATGTACGCTCAAAGATGTGTGATTGTTTATCTTAAAAGAGCTCTTTTCTTCCTTCACTTAAAGTATAACATATATATAGGGGTTGACAAATTTTTCTTAAGTCTCATGAAAAATTGGTTAATTTTGAGAAAACGGTTGCTTGGAAGTCAGTCAGAGCGGACATTCATTGAGTCTATTTACGTCGGAGAATTTGTATTAGCCGCCAATTTGGAACATTTCTACTTTGTGAGGGATGTGGTGGGTGGAGTAAATCTGAGAGCGCCGTTCTGAGTACCTGTCTTCCCGTTGAGTCCAGATTCCTCCAATGAGCTCAAGAAGCTCCTCATCCGATGCTCCCTGGCGTAAAGGTCTTTTGAGGTCAGTTCCATGATCCGCGAATAAACAAGTAAATATTTTTCCATCCGTTGAAAGCCGGCCGCGGGTGCAGCTGCTGCAAAAGGGCTGAGTGATCGAAGAAATAAAACCAATCTCCCCTTGGCCATCAACAAATTCATAACGTTTGGCTACCTCGCCAAAATGAGTTGGCTCCAAACTTTTTAAAGGATAGCGTTCATTAATTTTTTTCAAAATCTCAGCGGAAGGTACCACATATTTATTCTGCCAGTGATTGCAATTGCCCACATCCATATATTCAATAAAACGTAAGATGTGAGAACTCTCGCGGAAGTATTCTACTAAATCAAGAATCGTATGGTCATTGACTCCCTTTTGCACGACCACGTTAATTTTTATGGAATGGAATCCCGCTTTTTCAGCTTGCTTAATTCCTTCCAAAGTTTTTTGAACATCTCCTTTACGGCCGCTCATATATTTGAAGACGCGTGAATCTAAGGTATCCAGGCTCACAGTAAGTCTTTCTAAGCCAGACTTTTTAAGGGTGTCCGCGAATTGGCCTAGAAGAGTCCCATTCGTGGTTAAAGCAAGGTCTTCTAATTCTTTAATTTGAGCCAATTGTTGGATGAGTTGCGCAAGGTTGGGCCGCAGAAGAGGCTCCCCACCGGTTAAGCGCACCTTTTTTACCCCTGCCTTGACAAAGAGTTTAACCAGGCGTTCGATTTCCGCAAAGGTCAGCCACTCTTTTTCTTGAAGAAAAGAATAGTGCCTGGCATTTTCTTCCGGCATGCAGTAAGGACAGCGGAAATTGCAACGGTCGATCACTGAGATTCTGATTTCGTGGAGTGGGCGGTTAAGTGTATCAAATATGGGAATCATTTTATTCAGTACTTACCACTTTTTCCTTCTCTAACGCCCCCTTCATCGTATGCCAGGCCAGGCTGGCACATTTGACTCGTGCCGGAAAATGCCAGACGTGAGAAAAAACAGCCAATTTCCCTAAGGTATTAGAACTTTTCTGCGGATTAAGATCACCCTTAATTAATTGATGAAACTGCTCAAAAATATTTTTCGCTTCCTCTATTTTTTTCCCTTTTAAACTCTGGGTCATCATGGAGGCTGAGGCCTTCGAAATCGCGCAGCCATCTCCCACAAAAGAAATATCCTCGATGATCCCTGCTGCCGTGTTGACCGAAAGATAAACGGTTAAATGATCCCCGCAAAGGGGATTGTATCCTTCAGCAAAGTGCGTTGGCTGGTCTAACTTTTTAAAATTGCGCGGTTTTTTATTGTGTTCGATAATCACTTCTTGATAAAGATCGTTGACAATGTCTTCAGGCATTTTCCCCTCTTATGATTTTTCGAATACTTTGATGGCCTTCTTTAAGGCCTCGACTAATTTATCCAATTCTTCTTTGGTGTTGTAAAACGTCAAGGAGGCGCGGCAGGTTGCGGGGACATTAAAAAATTGCATGATTGGCATGGTGCAGTGATGCCCCGTGCGGATCGCGACACCTTCCCTATCAACGAGCGTTCCTACGTCATGCGGATGGACACTGGGCAGAACAAAGGAAAAAATGAGAACTTTTTGTCTCGCTGTTCCAATAAACCTTAATCCCGCAATACGCTGTAAAGCGCTCTGGCCGTATTCTAATAATTCTTCCTCGTATTCTAAGACATCTTTCCGATTAAGTGTGTTGAGATAATCGATGGCCGCCCCTAATCCAATCACATCAGCGACATTGGGTGTGCCAGCTTCAAATTTATACGGCAGGACGTTGTACGTTGTTTTTTTTAAAGTAACAGAGGAAATCATATCTCCCCCGCTAAGAAATGGCGGCATCTTATCTAAGAATTCTGTTTTTCCGTAAAGGACACCCACCCCCGTTGGGCCAAAAAGTTTATGTCCGGAAAAAGCAAAAAAGTCGCAGTCCAATTCTTGAACATCAATGGGAAAATGGTTAATGGCCTGAGCTCCATCGACAAGAACAGGGATTCCTCGCTCATGGGCACGTTCAATAATTTTTTTGACAGGATTAATGGTCCCTAAAGAATTTGAGATGTAGACAATTGATACGAACTTCGTCTTTGGGGAAAGCAGTTTCTCAAATTCTTCAAAAATCAATTCCCCGTTTTTATTCATAGGGGCTATTTTAAGGATACAGCCCTTCTCCTGGCAAAGGATCTGCCACGGGACAATGTTCGAATGATGTTCCATGGCTGAGATGATAATTTCATCCCCTTTCTTAAGAAAAGGGCGGCCGTAACTGTACGCCACGAGATTAATGGATTCCGTGGTGCCGCGAGTGAAGATAATTTCATGGGCATGACGGGCGTTAATAAATTGACGGATTTTTTCACGCGATCCTTCGAAAGCGGCGGTGGCCTGTTCGCTTAAATAATGCACCCCGCGATGCACGTTCGATGTCCCTGTTTTGTAATGTTTTTCGATTGTGTCAATCACGCTTTGCGGTTTAAACGTTGTGGCGGCATTATCGAGATACACCAGGGGCTTGCCCCGAACTTTAATGTGTAAGTTGGGGAAGTCTTTGCGAACCTGTTTAACATTAAACGCTGTCGTGGTCGCCATCAGATGGCCTCGAATGCCGGTTTTAAAAAGGCATTCATTTTTTTATAAATTTCTTCATGAGGAATACGGCCTAACACGTCATCGACAAATCCTCTGACCAGCATCTTTGTAGCGGTCTTTTTAGGAATGCAGCGTGTCTGAAGATAAAAAATTTCATCCTGGTTAAGCTGACCGATGGTCGCCCCATGGGTACATTTCACATCATCCGCGCCAATCTCAAGCTGCGGCTTGGTATCCACCCGGCACTCTTTTCCCAGAAGAAGATTTTTATTTAATTGATAGGAATTCGTTTTTTGAGCGATCGGGTGCACAATAATTTTGCCGTTAAACACCGCCCGCGCGCTGTCATTTAAAATTCCTTTGTAAAGCTGATTGCTGACACAATTGGGGAGACGATGATCCACGCACGTATGATTATCCACCAACTGCGAGCCGTAGGGGGCGTATAAACCATTCAAGAGCGATGAGCTTCCCTCTCCATTTAAAAAGACATTGAGATTATTACGGGTTATCGCGCCGCCTGAAGTTAATAGAAAGCTATTAAAATTAGAATTGGCTTCCTGAGTCACCCGAGTGGCGTTAATATGAAACGCCTTAGCACTTTCTTTCTGAGCTTTGTAGTAATGCAAGGCCGCGTTCTCGGCGATGAAAATATCGGTTAAGGCGTTAGAAAAATACAGGTCATCCTCGGCAAAAGAAATATGGCTTTCTAAAACGGTTGCCTCCGCGCTTTTCCCCGCGTTAATAAGAATGCGCGGTGATGTAATGAGCTCTTTCCCATTGGCGCTCGTGATATAAACAATATGGATGAGATCGGAAGAAATAGTCTTCTCCGCGATATTGATGTAAATTCCATCATTGGCTAAAATTCTGTTTAAGAGAACAAAAATCGATTCCTCAGCAGGCTTATAGGAGGTCAATATTTTTTGAAGAGACATCCCATTGGTATTCTGTAAGGCCTCTTTTAAAGGGCTGATTTTAACGCCCGGGTTATTATTTTTAAGGCGCGAATGTTCGACGGAAAATTGGCCGTTAACAAAAACAATGAGAATGGCATCCTTTTCGGTATAGCTTTGAAATTCGGCGATCTCTTTTAGATGAGATTGATCCGGAATTTGATAGGTTCTTTGTAGAAGAGCGGTGATATTGGTGTATTTCCAGTCCTCATTTTTGGTTGTAGGGAATTCCAGCGTATTAAAACGCTTTAAACTCTCTTCTTTAAGTTCGTTAAACCAAGAAGGAGTTGTTTTACTGGCCTTCTGGTTAAATTCCTCAAATTTATTAATTAAAGATAAATTTTCTTTCATAAAAACAGCCTCGTTCTATTTATGGTAATGTCAAAAATAATATGAAAATAACCAATAATCAAGAGACAAGAAACAAACAAATTTCAAATAAACAATTACCAATATTCAAATGTCGTCGATGCAATGAAGTCGTTTTGGTTATTGGATCTTTGCAAAATTGATTATTGTTTGGAAATTGTTTCTTGTTGCTTGGTTATTATAACAACTTTTGACAGTACCCTATTTATTCTTTGGCTAACCAATCATATCCCCTGGCTTCTACTTCGAGAGCCAGCTCTTTGCCTTGGGAACGCACAATCTTCCCTTTGTAAAGAATATGAACAAAATCAGGGATGATGTAATTCAGAAGCCGCTGGTAATGGGTAATCACCAGAATCGCGTTGTCTTTGCGTTTGAGTTTATTGACCCCTTCCGCCACAATTCTTAAAGAATCAATATCCAATCCGGAATCGGTTTCATCCAGGACAGCCAAATGGGGATTAAGGACCGCCATTTGCAGGATTTCGTTACGTTTTTTCTCCCCGCCGGAGAAATCCACATTTAAAGGCCTGCTCAGAAGCTTCTCATCCATGCTTAAGAGTTTGAGTTTCGTCTTAATATATTCATCAAATTCAAGAGGATCTAACTCTGGCGCTCCTTGATGGCGGCATATTTCATTAAAGGCCGCTCGTAAAAAAGTGGATGTACCGACCCCAGGAATTTCAACCGGGTACTGGAAAGCTAAAAATATCCCCTCTTTGGCGCGCTCTTCGGGTTCCAGCTCCAGAATATTAATTTTTTTGAAATTCATTTCGTAAATAATTTCCCCCGCGGTGACTTCATATTCCGGATGGCCCGCGATAATTTTAGCCAGCGTGCTTTTTCCTGAACCATTCGGCCCCATGATGGCATGCACTTCTCCTGGATTGATCGTTAAATCAATTCCTTTAATAATTTCTGTGCCGTTGATGCTGGCATGTAAATTTTTGATTTCTAACATTATCCCACGCTCCCTTCGAGTTTCATTTCCAGAAGTCTAACGGCTTCGACGGCAAATTCCATCGGCAATTCTTTAAAGACCTCTTTACAAAATCCGTTAATAATCAAGGAGACGGCTCCTTCCATGTCCAGGCCGCGTGAGCGTAAATAAAATAACTGCTCGGCATTGATCTTAGAGGTCGAGGCCTCGTGCTCCATGACCGCGGTTGAATTCATAATCTCTATATAAGGGAAGGTATTAGCGCGGCATTTATTCCCCACAAGCATGGAATCGCATTGAGAAAAATTGCGCGCGTTATCCGCGGAAGGTAGTATTTTAACCAGCCCTCGGTAATTGTTGTTGGATTGATCGGTTGAAATCCCTTTGGAAATAATTGTACTTTTCGTATTCTTTCCGATATGAATCATCTTGGTTCCAGTATCGGCCTGCATGTGATGATTGGTTAAGGCGACGGAATAGAATTTCCCTACGGAATTATCGCCCTGTAAAATAACGCTTGGATATTTCCAGGTGATTGCCGCCCCCGCCTCTACTTGAGTCCAAGAAATTTTAGAATTTTTTCCCGCACACTTTCCTCTTTTGGTCACAAAATTATAAATCCCTCCCCGCCCATTCTTATCGCCCGAATACCAATTCTGCACCGTCGAATATTTAATTTCGGCATTATCCAGAGTAATCAGCTCAACGACGGCCGCATGGAGTTGATTTTCATCCCGCATGGGAGCGGTACAGCCTTCCAGATAACTCACGTAACTGTCATCTTCAGCAATGATCAATGTCCGTTCAAATTGTCCTGACTCTGCCGCGTTAATTCGGAAGTAAGTGGACAGCTCTAAGGGGCAGTGAACGCCTTTAGGGATATAGCAGAACGACCCATCACTAAAAACCGCGGAATTAAGGGTGGCAAAAAAATTATCGCTGTAAGGAACGATCGATCCTAAATATTTTTTTACTAAATCGGGATGGTTTTGGATCGCCTCCGACATTGAGCAGAAAATAACGCCGACTTTGGCTAGTTCCGATTGATGGGTGGTGCCAACGGAGACGCTGTCAAAGACCGCGTCAACAGCGACCCCGGTCAAACGTTTCTGTTCGGTTAAAGGAATCCCTAACCTTTCAAATGTTTTTAACAGCTCTGGATCGACTTCCTCAAGATTTTGCAGATTCTCTTTCTTGGATTTTGGCGCGCTGTAATAGCTGATGGCCTGATAATCAATCGGGCCATATTCAAAATTTGGCCATTTGGGCTCTTTCATCGTTTTCCAATGTTTAAAGGCCTTTAGCCGCCAGTCGAGCATCCAGCCGGGTTCTTTTTTCTTATCGGAAATAAACCGGATCGTGTCTTCGCTCAGGCCCTTGGGAGCCTGGTCCATCTGGATATCGGTGTAAAATCCATATTTATAAGCGCGGCTCGAGAGCATATTCTCTTCGATCGTCTTTTCATTGAGTAATTTTTCATCCACAGCTTTTGACATTTTATGTCTCCTTCAATTGAGCCGCCGCGACGGGTTTGCCGCGAATATCTTTTTCCCCTTGATGCTTTGATTCAATAAGGTCAGTGACCACGATTTGGGTGAATAATTTATTGATCTTTTCGTTGAGATTCAGCATGGGAGAAATAATATTGCAGCTCCCCGTCACTTCACAATGCGAATAGTCGCCATGAAAACAATTGGTAATTTCAATAGGGCCGACAATCCAGTCCGATAAATTCCCCAAGGTAACTTTAGAGAGATCCTTGATGATTTGATACCCGCCGTGGGCCCCCTGCACGGCTTGTAAAACTTCGTGCTGGGTGAGAATCTGCAGAACCCGGGACGTTGGATCAAAGGGGGTAAAATAGATATCACAGATCTCCTTGGCCGAGGTTAATTGCCCGGGGTGTTTGCGGCTCATGTGCCGCAAGGCAATGAGCGCGTATTCGATGCGTCGATTGATTTTAAACATTTATTTTTTCACCTCCGCTGGCACTTCGTTAATCTTAGCTGCGAGAATAAAATCATTTTCCGATAAGCCTCCCAGCGCGTGCGTGCTTAAATCAATCCGCAGCTTTCTATATCCTGTCAAATGAATATCAGGGTGATGATTCTCACTCTCGGCAATCTCGGCTATTTTGTTGATCAGCCTTACCGCCGCCATAAAATTTTTCATGCCATATTCTCGCCAAAGATTTTTATTATCCTCGCTAATTTGCCAACCGGCAACTTGCGGCAAATTGGCTTGAGCTTCTTCTTTGGTCATGGCCCGGCCAATGCCTTCACAGGGTTGGCATTTTTTTTGTGTTAATGGATTCATATTGGACTCTCCGCCAACTCTACAACGACCTCAGGATTAAATTGATCCTTTAAAATGTTTTCAACAGCCCTTAGCGTTCCCATCGCTGAGCTAGGGCAAGATCCACAAGCCCCCTGATAAAAGACTTTAACGGTGTTATTCTGATATTCAACGACCTGAATGTCCCCTCCGTCCATCTGCAGAGCCGGGCGCACGGTTTCATCGAGAATAGAATTAATTTGGGCAATCTCCGGGCTCTTGGGCATGGAATCTTGCGCCTTAGGCGTTTTGATTTCTTCCAATTTAAAATTAGGATCATGCTCCTTAGCTTTCTCTAATATAATCTTACGGATTTTTTCTTCTAATTCATCCCAGTCCGCGGTGCCGTCTTGGGTTATCGTGATGTAATTATCGAAAAAGTACACTTCCTTAATAAAATTGCTTAACTCAAAAATAGTTTTCGCCAAAGGGTTCTGTTCGCATTTGTCACCTTTTTTATAGGTAACGTTGCCTTCCGTGCGCACAAGGACATTTAAGACGAATTTCAGCGCATTTGGATTAGGCGTACTTTGTACCATCAATTTAATATCCATAGAAAACTCCTTTAAAACTATCAGTTTATGATTATTTACCCACCTAAAGTATACTACATTTTATAGGGAAAATGTCAAGAAATGCTTTTAAAAAAGACTTAGTTATATGTTGAAAACCGTTTTCAGGATCTAGCCCCTTAGGGGTAATTACAGCAAAATGTGATTTTTGACCACAAATTCCGCGAACGGAAAGGAGCAGGTAAAGGCGGGTGATACGGCATTGAGGATATGGACGCTATTTTGGTCCCCTTCCACCACAAAATCCTGGACCAGGCTAAGGGTCTGTTTGTCCAAAAGCTGAGCGCGGATGCCGGGTTTGGTATATTCAGTAAAGCCGCTGGGATCGATGTGCTGGACCATTTTTTCCGCAAGACTGACAAAATAGCGTTTGTTGTATTTTCTCATTTCTTCGAGAGCCAAATGGCGGAAACCAAAGGCATTTTTTAAAAATAATTTTGTCTCATAAAACCCAATATTTAGGAATTCCTTGAGTTGGAAATGAGAAGAAAAGTTGTAATTCTCCCGCCACAGGGCTGGAATCGCAGTCGGCCCTATTTTGATCTCCCCTGCCACGGTTTTGGTAAAGTGAACTCCCAAGAATGGATTTTTAAGATTTGGCACGGGATAAATATTAATTTTTATGTCCGTCGTATTTTTCGTGTATTTTAAATAAAGCCCTTTAAAGGGAATCATCGTGTAACGCTGGCCGAACCCAAAGCTCTGGGCAATCGTATCGGCATAAAGTCCCCCGCAGTTAATCACTTTATTTGCGGTGAATTCCCCTTGAGTCGATTGAATGGCCTGTCCTTGATGCGAAAGATATCGGGTATTAAAAAGGAATTGGACGCCTTCTTCAAGGAGATCCTCTTTTAAACAGTGGCAGACCTGCTTAGGATTGACACTGGCTGTATCGGGCGAGTAAAGGGCTTTTTTAAAAGTTTTGACATTTGGTTCAATCTCGCGCGCGCGAGCTTCATCAATGATCGTGACATTTGAGCCGTTTTTTTTGCCACGCTGCTCTAATTCGTAGAGTTTGCCAAGTTCCTCTTCATTTTGAGCGACAACTAATTTTCCGCATTCGTTGACGGGGATATTTTTACCGCGGCAGTAGGCCTTCAACGCGTGATTTCCTTCAACGGTAAATTTCGCCTTTAAGCTGTCAGCGGTGTAATAAAATCCGGCATGCAGAACCCCGCTGTTGCGGCTGGAGGCGTGGTAAGCCTCCCCCCCCTCTTTATCGATAATAAGGATATGGGCGTTGGGCTGGCATTGTTTAAGACTGCGGGCAATGGAAAGGCCAATGATACCGGAGCCGATGATGAGGTAGTTGTATGTTTTCATTTCTCCAACAAATACATTCCAACATTCGCCAAAAGATTAGGCCAGAGGTGGATTTTTTTATTATTAGCAAGGCCTTGTTCTTTTAAAATTTTAATACCATTTATCCTGCAAAAATGACGGAAATCTCTCAGACTTAAAAATCTTAAATTGGGCGTATCATACCATTGATGGGGTAGTTCTTTAGTGATGGGCACCCTGCCCTCAAAAAAGATTTGCAGACGCGCGCGGATATGACAGAAATTAGGGATCCCGACGATAACCTTCTTCCCTACTCGTAAGGCCTCCAAAATAACCTTTTTAGGATGTAAAACTTGCTGGAGACTTTCATTTAAGATCACGTAATCAAAACGCTGACTGGAATAGTCTGAAAGGCCGCTGTCAATATCGCTGTGGGAGACAGAAACTCCTTTGGCCACGCAATTGTAAATCGCCTTTTCATCGATTTCTATTCCCGCGCCAAAACATTTTTTCTGTTCCATTAAAAGGGAAAGAAGCGTTCCATCCCCGCAGCCCAAATCAAGGACTTTGGATTTTTCACTCACCCACTCTAGAATTAGTTGGTAATCTATTTTATCGTCCATGGGTTTGTTTGTGCGCTTGAGCTAGAAAATGAGAAATTAATTTAGACTGCCCTTCGATCTCGACTAAAAACGCGTCGTGGCCGTAGGAAGAGTTGATTTCAATAAAGGAAACATCCAGGTCATTGGCCTTCATGGCCTTGACCATCTCTTTGGAATGATACGACGGATAAAGCCAATCGGAGGTAAAGGAAATAACGAGAAATTTGGCTAAAGCTTTCGCAAACACCTTAGGCAGCTCCCCATTCTCAGCCAAATCAACATAGTCGAGGGCCTTGGATATATAAAGGTAAGAGTTCGCGTCAAAGCGCTGGACAAAGTTATCACTGCGATGCTTAAGATAATTTTCTACCTCAAAATCGTGCGAGAAATCATAACCTAAATGTTCTTTGCCGATGAGTTTACGGCCAAATTTTTCTTCCATGGATTTTTCACTCATGTAGGTAATATGCCCGATCATGCGCGCGACCGCCAGACCCTTCGCCGGAATCGATTTGCCGTAATAATCACCTTTCTGCCAATCCGGATCGGACATAATCGCCTGACGAGCCACTTCATGAAGGGCAATTTGCTGGGCCGTGTGACGGGTATTGGTCGCAATCAAAATCGCGGATTGCAGTTGGTCGGGATAAAGCAGCGCCCAAATGAGGGCCTGCAATCCTCCCATTGAGCCTCCGGCCGCTGAGAATAATTTTTTAATACCTAAGGAATCGATCAAATATTTTTGCGCAATCACCATGTCTTCAATGGTGACAAAAGGAAAACTTAAGCCATAGGGCTTGCCTGTTTTTGGGTTAATCGAGGACGGGCCCGTACTTCCCTTGCATCCGCCTAAAACATTGGCGCAAATCAAAAAATACTTGTTGGTATCAAAGGCTTTTCCAGCGCCGATCATCGGATCCCACCAGCCGGGTTTTTTATCGCCTTGTTGATATCCGGCGGCATGGGCATCCATCGAAAGCGTGTGGAAAATGAGAATGGCGTTGGACTTATCCGCGTTTAAGCTGCCATACGTTTCATAGGCAAGCGTGATAGGCCCTAATTTTTCTCCGGTTTTGAGCTTTAATTCATTAGGCGGCTGGGCGAATGTAAAATATTTTGTCTCAATAATACCTAGACTTTGTTCAGTCATAATTTAAGAATCTTAGCATAGTGGATGAAGAGTGTCAATGAAGCCCGAGGAATTTTAGGCGTAGGTAAACATCGCCTCGATGCATTTTCGAGCCTTTTGTTGAATCTCATTGGAGATGATGACCCGATCGCGAGGTGTTGGACTTTTAAGCACGCGCAGAATACCTTCTAGAGAATTGGATTTCATATATTTGCACAGGGTGCAGGAGCCGACGAGTTTTTTATCAGGAAACTCAATTTGGAGCCGTGAAGAAAGCCCGCATTCGGTCAGCATGAGAAATTCCTGGGCCTCCGACTGGCGCATAAAGGTAAGCATTTGCTCGGTGCTGCCGACAAAGTCGGAGTGGTCAACGATTGCGGTATTACATTCCGGATGGCTGACAATTTGGGCTTCCGGATATTCTAAACGGATTTTATAAATTTGCTCCACGTTGTAATCCTCGTGGACATAACAGGTGCCGGTATAATAACGAATGTCTTTCTGGATGCCCCGGCGTTGAAAAGAGTTTACTAAATTTTGCCCCATAAATTTGTCAGGAAGAAAATAAATTTTATCATTGGGGATATTTTCAACAACCTTGTAAATATTGGCGGAGGTCGCGCAGACATCGCATTGGGCCTTTACTTCCGCGCTCGTATTAATATAACAGACAAAGGTGTAACCGGGAAATTCCTGGCGAAGGGCGCGCACCTGTTTGGCGTTAATTGAATCCGCAAGGCTGCATCCATCGAGAAGCCCGGGGACGAAGACTTCCTTTTCCGGATTAAGAATTTTAGCGGTCTCGGCCATAAATCGAACCGCGGCAAAGACGATAATATCGGCCTTGGTTTCCATGGCCTTTTTACTTAAATAATAGGAATCACCGACAAAGTCTCCTACGCCATAGATAATTTCGGGGCTGACATAGGAATGCGCCAGGATAATGGCGTTTTTTTCGGCCTTGAGCTCATTAATTTCATTAATCAAGGGAACCAATTCCTCGCATTTCTTGAAGGAATACTGGCAAACAGTCCCCCCGACCTTAATGTTCTTTAAGGTTTCATAAAGTTTCTCAGAGGTTAGGTGTTGGACGGTTAGCATAGAGAAAATATACCGCAAAGAAGAGGAAAAAGCAAGAACTAGTTATTACTCAATACCTAAAACAACTCTCATGGCTTCTTTAATATCTTCCATTTCTTCCAAAGACAATTCACACAATTTTTCTTTAAATCTCGACTTATCGACAGCGCGGATTTGATCAATCACCGCCACAGCTTTCTTCTGATCACAGTTTACCTGAATTGTCAAAGGCGGCCTAATGTTACCCGCTGTGGACAGCGGAATAACAACGACCGTTTTTCTTTCACGGTTAATAGGATTTACCCCCACCACAACGCAAGGTCTTACTTTTTGAATTTCTGAACCTTGAGTAGGATTCAAATCAATCCAATACACTGAGCCACGCGTTATTTCCATGACAGATCGTCCAATCCATCACTGAGCGTGGGGTTCCAGAGGGTCATTTCTTTTTGGATATCTTTGTCGTTTTCCACGGCGCGGGCAATTTCGGCGAGGGATTTCTCTCTTCGCTCAATCTCTTCCTTGAGGAGTTCACTAATAACTTTGCTTCTCTGGCGCTTAGGAATTGTAATTCGAAAAGCGTCATAAATGTTCTCAGGAAGTGTAAAATTAACTCTTACACAATTTATTTTCATTGTTTCTTGCCTCCTTATAGATTCTAAGTTAAGTATATACTACACATTACGTAATGTCAAGTGTGTATAGTAGTCTATTAAAAAGGATATTCCTAGGAAGGAATATCCTTTTTAATTAATGATTTATAATTATAACGTGCTACTGACCGTTAACTCCTCAGGGTCTTTTGATTTTTCGCGGTAGAATTTGTTCTTCCCCTGCTCGATGTCGGTATTATCCGTTGGCGCGTCTTGTGTGTTTAAACCCAACAGAAGCGGAAGGCTCACCGGTGTAATGTTGATAATCACGGGGAAGAACCCTTCAATTTTCATGTCGCCAATCGGCTGCTGGAATAAGGGCAAAGGCACGCCGTTGCCATCGCGTTTGATCTGCAGATCCAAGAGCCTGGGATCGAGATTGATACCACCAACCGGCGTGGCCTGCTCGCCTCCTATCGCCGCCCGGTCATCCGCCTCGGCGGATGCCGAGGCCTCGCCCAATGGGCGGGCGGGGTCGGCTATCCCGTAAACTTTTCTCCAATCTAACCCGCTTGCCACCACTTCATCTTCAATAAAATCAATCAATTGATCAAGAGTTGTAAATTTACCTATTTGTTCAAATGCCGTATCCATTCTATCTCTATCTCCATCTAGACTAAATTCAAACTCGTCCTCGATATGTAGGATAAGCTCGGGTATATCTAAAGAATCGAGACCAAAGGCAGATAAGGAAACACCTGTCCCTGCCTTTACCCAGTCACGAATAACATCGTTGCTCTCTAATACATTTTTAAGGCGTTGACTTGTTTTTATGTAATCCCGAAGTTCAGATGGTATCCCTATCGCCGCGGGGTCGGTGGTTTCACGCAATTTTTCTTTGGCCTCCGCTTCCGGGTCAAAAAACTGTTTACGGGTATCCGAAGCGAAACTGAGTCCAACATCATCTTCAACCGTGGCTGGTTCTGCCACAGTAAGAACAACCTGTTGAGTTTCCTGTGTTTCTCCTCGGATAATCTGCTCCCCTGCCCGCAGAAGATCCTCTGTCCTTGACTCGTCTGTAACTTCTACGTAAAGTTTCATTATGGCAAATTCCGTGCCTGAGGGCCGCATGAGTATGGAATCACCCGACTCAAACACAATTTTAATGCCGTCTTTGGTCATTAAATCTTTTACTTTCTGCTGCTGTAGATTTTCAACCTGACGGACAACGGTTCGCTGGGCCAGAGCAACTCCTCTCTCTGTTTCTTCCCGGGCGAGTTTGGTTCGGGCATTAGCCGCATCTTTAATAGAATCATCCGTGCCTTTAATATTTTCGGCCTTATTGTAAAATTTCTTGCCAATGGCTGTTTCGATTTCCGTCTGATAATCGGATAAACTTTTCTTGGTTCTGGCAACTGTCCAAAGTGCCATAAGGCCCATAACCAGGCCGTCATCCCAGGACTTTTCAAATCCCTTTTCCATGGCATGAGCACTCTCCTCGCCAGCCACAAGATAAGATCGGCCTTTTTTAACGACATTCTCCACAAACCATTTAAAACCAACCTTTTCCTCATCAATGTCTAATCCAAGATGTTCGGCCACAGCATTTACAAAATTACTTGTCGCCACCGTCTTGCCTACCACGCCTTTCTCACCTAATTCTTTAGCGCGGAAATAAGTTCGCAAAGCAATCAGGATATTGGCATTAATATATCTCCCGCCAAAATCAACAACCCCAAATCGATCCATGTCCCCATCGCTTAGAATGCCAACAGTGTTGGGCCTTGCTCTAACGGCTTCCGTAAGCGCTTGATTGCTTTTTTCACCGTCAGGACGAGGCTCACCATTAACTTCTTTAAAATCAGGATCATTATTGTTCGTGTGAATCATTGTAAAGAATTCCCGACCAGCATCCTTAGCAATCTCACCGTAAACCGCGCGCATATATTCCACGGCGGTTCCCTGCAGAGGATCTAAAACTACTCGAAAGTCAGGATTAGCTTTAATGTAGCTTACGATATCATCCCACGCGCCTTGCCGTTTCATTTCGGGGATAATATATTCATAAATATACTTTTGTACGACTTCCGTACGATTAATTTCTGTAATTAGCCCATTTTTTTGCGCATTAGCATACTCGAGCCGTTTATACTCGACAGCGTCATTGGCTAACTGGGATATCTCATCCGTGGCCGCTTTATCAGCCGCGCCGCCGTGTCCCGGAGAAAATTTAAAACCGTCATCGGTGGCCGGACTGTGGCTCGCGGTAAGATTCACAACACCTTCGATTTCTTCGCTGCTGCCGGCTAAATAGGCTAAGGCCGGTGTAGGAGTGGATTCTGTAGCTACAATATTAACCTTGATACCATTGCCGGCTAATATCTCGGCAACTTCACGGATAAGCTTTGGGTTATCACGGCGTGTATCGTATCCTAGAAGAATTGTCTTGCCTGGTGTATGCTTATTAAAATAGTCCGCCACCCCTTGCGCGGCCCGGTAAACATTATCCGGAATAAAATCAATGCCGATCCTTCCTCTCCATCCGCTGGTTCCAAACGCAATCCTTGTCCCAGTATCAACGAGCGGTCTTGTTTCACTTATTCCTATCGCCGCGGCGTCGGGTAATTGGTCTGTGTCAATCCTGGCAAAGGTTGATTGAAGAGTATTTCTTTCCGCGGGATCAGCTGACTCGATATCGATATACGTTACGGTATCGCTGCTGAGTACCTCCGGCATAACGAAGGCAGCCCAGGTGTTGTTACTCCATTGAATTTTAATGCCTCTAGGCTTTACTCGATCCACATCCAATTCTGCCAAAGGAATTTGTTTTCCATCAGCCGTGAGAGCCCAGGCATTGGTAACTGTAGGCTGAAAGCCCTGGCCTTGTAAATCCGCGGCAATACTTTCCTGTAATTGCATCAATTGATCTCTGCTGGAAAATAGCCGCTTAACTCTCTCAATAGCTGCGCCTTTTAAGGTTGTAATTTCGCTGGTGTGAATTGTCCCGTCGTTCTCAATTCGAACGTAAATATTGTTAAGATTCAAGCGTCCATCTTGGTGTGGCAGAATGTCGGTATAGCGCTTATCCGTAAGATCAATGACTTTTTCATTTTTATCCTCAGGATCCCCATCAAGAATAACATGCCCAGTAACAATGCTATGCGGTAAATGCACTCTTCTTCTAATCGTCAAAGAGTTTAACCCTCTGATCGAAAGGCGCTGTCCCTTCCCCGAATACCCGAAGGCTCTGTAGTCATTTTCAAGGTCCTGGTAGTAGGGATGAAGCTCCAGTCCCGGCAGCGGTCGATTTGGGTCTCCTTTAAAGATCAGCGAACCTGTTATAAGATCGACCTCAAATAAATCCGTGGCCGCGTAAAGATAATGGTCATAGGTGTATTTTTCCGGCGTAAAAACAAGCGGACGGTCCGCGGGATCAAAATTCACAAAATGAACCAGACGGGTAATACCGTAATGGCGCATTAATTGTTGGATCTTCCCCGCGAATTCCGTATCAGGCAAAGTCATAAGATATTTATTAAGATTGAGTAAAGCCGAGCCCATCGCGCCTTCTAACTGGAAGACATTGACATCGTTCCCGTCAATTTTTTTGGTTTTCGGACTTGTAATGAGATCCGGTGTGGTGATGGCCGCGAATTTTTCTTCACCGACGATGGCCATTAAATCGGCTAAGAAAGAATGAAGCAGGGATTCATTCGCCACGGCGACATTGGTATTAAACAATTGCGTGCCGGGAGTTCCGACACTTAATCCCATTTCGGAAAAAAGTTCTTTCTGCCCTGTACGTTCAGCCTGGGCTGTTTCAAACATCTGCGGGACTCTTTTGCCATCGGCTAAGACTTCGTCCCCGATCAATCCGCCTTTTTTGTCTAAACCCATTTTGGTCGTGGTGAGCATCACAATAGGGATTCGCTCAGCCAGCATCCAGCCTACCACATCTCCAGGGACAAAATTGTTTGTCCCATCTCCATTGTAAAGGACACGGATTTGGTCCGGAGATTGCGGAGCTGTTGTTGCCATTGCTTTTAATGAGGTATTAGCCAGAAACCCATGGCCGCCGGGAACAAAGGCATTAGGATCGTTAGTCACGATAAAATCCCTCGTTGCCGCGTCAATGGTAGGAAGATTCCGCTGTTCAGGCCATTCTTTAGCCAATTCAAGGCCTTGTACTAGAGCAATGACCTGACGATATGTCCTGCGGCTTGTGGTCCTTTGATCCACCCTGTCCCAAAGGTAAGGAGAATCCAAAAATTCATTGATTGGCCCGCGGCTGTCAGGACTGACAAATTCCTCTAGAATAATATTTTTATAAATTCCCTGCCCTGCTAAATAAAGATAATGAAGAACCTTCATTTCCAGGACACTGATGTTTTCTCGGACCTTTACCCGGTTGCCTTGCGCGTCAAAGCCATCAACTTCCACATCCTCAAAATAAGAATCCTGGGATTTGGCTCCTATTCTTTGGCGTCCGAAGGGATGAAGCCGTTCTAATGTTTCTTCTCTTTTAAAAGAAGTGCCTTTGCCGGCATCTAAAGGATTCGCGACCAGAGTCGCCCCTTGAGCCCTGGCTAAATATTTTGGCTTTCCGGCAATGGTTCGGCGGTAATTAACGGCGTTAAAATCTGGCAGCAGCGCCGAAGGCATAAATGTTTTGTCAATTCTCAGCTCTGTTCGGCCTTCTAGATATTTGGCATAAAGAGCCCGAAGATAGTCTTCATCTAGTTGGGGTAAGCCTAATCTAACTCCCCAATAATTAGCTTTTTCTCTGGATATAGTAAGGATTTCTTCCGCCCCTATCGCCGCGGCGTCACCAGGTTCTTGACCGATAAAACTTAAGTCTGTTTTGTTAAGATACGTGTGAACAGCATCGAAAAATTGAGCGACCTCGACCCAATCCACGGCATCCATTTGATTCATGCTTTGGTTAAGGGTAACAAGGATAGCGGCGCGGCCTTCTGTCTGACCTTCTTGAATTTTGGCAAGCGCCTGGACCGTTCCAACGGCCTGGGCTTTTATTTGGATACTGTCAAATATGGGTAAATTAGAATCCACAGGCGCGCTAAATTGTTCAGGAAGGAATACCGACGTAAAACGATTATCTCTGCCTTGCTGAGCATGCTGTTGATGCGAGTGGTTGCGGTCGGGCCCTTCACTGCGTTTCGTGGCCAACCCTAATTGTCTGCTGAGAATGTCTTTCTGAGCAGAGCGCAGGATATTCTCAAAGGCTTCAGAGATATGCGAATACACCGCCAATTCCCCATTGGTAATATTTCCTCTTTTAGCCGCTAAAAGAAGACTGGCCGCGTAAACGGCGGCGGGGTTTTCCATCGTGGCACCGAAGGCCTCCACTTGCGTTTTCAATTCTTCTTCCGTAAAAATTTTGGCTTCAATCAAAGGTGAATAGAATACTTTGATTATTCCCGCTTGAGCGGATTTCCACTCGGGGGGAATCACATCTTTGATTTTCCCTGATTTCAAATCTGCCATAATCGCCGTGGTCGCTTTTTTATAATCCTCAACTCCGGGCTGATTGACGAAATTGATATCCCAGAGAACAGCCATATTGGCGACGGCTAATTGCAGGCCCATCATCACCGCGCCGATGTCATCTTCACTATCAATATTGATATCAAAGACAGGAATTTCTAGGGCCATCGCGGCTTGAGCAAACTCATCTTGAGTCTTTTGTTTGCCGACATTAATACGCACAAACACACGGTGGCGGCTTTGCGGTCCGTCTAAATCACTGAGCTCTAATCCCTCATCGTAATGGACCGTAACGCCTTTCCCATCTTTACCGTTGGATTCTTCAAATAACTGTTCAGCCCAGCGGGGGATTTCTCTTAAGGAAGACGGAACAAGAAAGGTCACCTGGTCCCTGGGGCGCGCAGATTCAGCCCAAGCGTGTAAAAAGGCCCCTAAACGAATATAAGGATCATTAGCCGCTTGTTCGCCAGTATATTTTTTTCTATCCTGCTGAGCGCGTTCAAGAATAGTTGTTAACGCTAAAGGCGCGAGAATAGCTAAAGGTAATAAGAAAATATTTGTTAAAGGAGACGTGAATCTCCCTCCAATATCCGTTTCGCGATTGAGTTGAATATAAAACACATCGTAGGCGGGATCAGCCGGATCCGCTTTAGCCTTCTTTGCCTTCATTTCTTTATCCATGGCTGAATCTGGGTCGGTCATCAGCCAGACATGTTTAACAGGATCAAGAGAAGCCCTCTTGAACGTTTGTTTTAAATAATCGATATGGGACAATGTTTCTGTTGTGGTCCCGGATTTACTGCTGGCGATCACAAGGGTATCCTGCAGAATTTCAGCTAAGTCGATCCCTTCATTTTTAGCGAATCCTTCCAGCATGTTATAAATAGCCTCAGGATCGGTACTGCGCAGGCTGAAAATTTTCACTGGGGAATCGGATTCCTCAAACATAGATTTGACCAGTTCAACACTTAAACCCGATCCGCCCATGCCGCTGAAGATTACATATTTGTATCGGTTATAAATTTCGTCGCCTAGAGCTACCGTGGCGTCAATGGCCTCTTGATCACCGCTTAAAAGCGAATCGAGAACGGAAGGCGCCCATCCCAGACGAGGATTTGGATCAAATCCCAGGCGAGAAAAGGGATTGGCTGTATCCACTTGATCTTGAGATTTTCCAGTGGCAGCTTCTAAATCGGTTAGAAACTTTACAGCGCCACCGGTTTTCATAAAACGGTCAACTTGCTCTTTAATCTCCGTCCCCAGCGCCGCGGGGTCGGATAGTGGTGTAAGATTCGCTCTGACCATGGTCAGGACATCAGCTATATCGAGATTTCCAAGGTATTTAATCTGGAATGCTGTTGGCAGAATTTCTTGAGGGCCGCTAAATACTGTTATAACTCGACCGTTATAAGTAACCCCTATTCTGTGCCTGGGTTCTGTGGATACAACCATGCGGCCACCATTTTTAAAGGTAATGATTCGGGTTTGATATGTATTCCAGGGATCAGCCGGTGTTAAGTTAGAAGATATCTCAGCAGTCTTTACATTCTCTGGAATAAATATTTTTTTTAGTTCTTCTACCCCTATCGCCGCGGCGTCGCCGGTTTTGCCTTCCGTGGTTCCCCCGGGAAGCAGTGTGGCCAGATCGCCTTTCTGCGCATTTTCTACGATGGCGGTATGCATACTTAAATCATCGCCGTCTGATTTCCGTAAAGCCTCCGCTTGAACCCTTGAAAGTTTTTCCCCCTTGTCGGCTTCAATTTCCTCAAGGCGCTCTGATTCTTGCCGCATGTCCGCTCCACCCGAGAAATATTGCCGCGGGATAATCTGCTGGCTGGCCGCATCGTAATCTTCCTTAATATAGTCGTAAGCGCCCTTTTTAAAGGCTTCCAGATACTGCTGGTAAATTTTTTCCTTGATATTGGGATCCTCAACATCCACTCCCTTGACTTTGTTCTTATCCGCGTATACCTGTCCTAAGAGCGACTCCTTTAAATTCATTTTGTACCAGACCGCTAAAATTAAGGAATTGTGGATTTGACGTAGATTGGCAAAGTTCTTGCCTTCGTTGACTTCTTTTTCAATCTCCGGCAAGAGAACTTCACGGACGACCTCGGAAGAGACTTTGTTAATTTCCCTGGCTTTCTCATCCTGAACCTGATCCAGGGCAATCTCGGTATTGCCTAAATTCTTCTGCAGCGCCAGGTAATCTTCTTCCAGCATAACTTTCAAACTGCTTTCAATGACAAAGACGTTGTTATCTTTCTCGTAGACAACGGCTTTATTCGGGACAATCCAGATTTTGTTAAAGGTGTTGAGTGGAATGTCCGTTGTCCCAAACTTATCTTGCGCTTTCTTGTAGACTCTCTTCCAGAATTCCTTCCCTAAATTATCTTCCGGATACACTAAAGAAGCGGTGAGTTGTTTTAAAACATAATCCTGAGCTAAGAGATCACGGCCCATCTCGGTTATCCCTAATCCATTGGGAATAATCCGATCTTTTTCGTAAGGAGACAGGTTCACCCAGAGATCTTTCTCAGGAACCGTTAAAGACGCTAAAAAGTATTTAATCAGCTTGTTGGCTTCGTCTTTCAAGGCTTCGCCTTCTAACTGTGAGTTACCGGAATTGATCAGAAAGTCGAATTCCAGAGGGTTATCGGGATAAAGGGTAATCCCTTTGATGAGAACGGGATTATATCCAGGCGTAAGGCCAACCATACTTCCGGGAAGAGGCAGATTTAACAACGGCACGACCTGAGCGTAAGAAAGATTCGCGGGAATAAGAAAGTTTAAGGTGATGATGGAGACAAGAAAAGAACAGAAAATGCGGTAAACAAGAGATTTCTTTGAACGGCGTAACGGCTGGATCATGTGGGTTCCTCCAAAGTAGGGAACAGGCATGCCTGTTCCCTACTTGGTTTAAGAAAGCGTTTTCTCTAAATTTGTTCAAAGTATAACATATAAAATGAGGTTGTCAAGGGAGGCTGTTTTTGCTCAAAAGGACATGGCTGGTGGCATCGGTGATGTGGACTTTAATTGTTTGGCCTCGTTGGTAGGGGCCTTTGGGAAAGATAACGACGTGATTGCCGTCAGTGCGGCCTTGGAATTGGTCTGCAGATTTAGGCGTTCGCTCCTCTTCAATAAGGACTTCAAAGGTTTGCCCGATATGGCCTTGATTTTTTTTAAGGGAAATGGCTTTTTGCAGTTCGTTCAGGCGCACGACACGGTCGGTTTTGATTTCTTCGAGAATATCATCGGGGTATTTACGCGAGGCAATGGTGTCTTTGCGCTGTGAATATTTAAAAATAAAGGCGGAATCGAATTCGACTTGCTGCATGACTTTGATCGTGTCTTGAAACTCTTCTTCCGTTTCCGTAGGAAATCCGGCAATAATGTCCGTGGTTAAGGCAACGTTAGGAATGAGCCGACGGATTTTTTCGACTAATTCTAAAAATTCTTCCTGGGTGTAGGTGCGGTCCATTAATTCTAAAATCCGATTGTTGCCGGCCTGTAAAGGCAGATGGATATGTTTGCAGACTTTGGGATTACCGGCGATTGTTCGCAGAAGTTTTTCCGGAAAATCTTTCGGGTGCGGTGAGGTAAAACGAATCCGTTCAATCCCCTCGACTTTGCTGACGGCTTCTAGAAGATCGGCAAAATCGGCATTTTCGTGACAGTAGGAGTTAACGTTTTGGCCTAAGAGCGTGACCTGTTTAAAGCCTTCCTGAGCGAGTTTTTGAACTTCTTCGACAACATTTTCAACGGAACGGCTGCGCTCTCTTCCTCTAGTATAGGGAACAACGCAGAACGTGCAGAAATTGTTGCACCCGCGCATGACCGCAAGCCAGGCATTAATTCCCATCTCTCGCGTTGGATAAATATCGGAATAGGTCTCAAATTCGGAAAGGGTCACGTCGTAGGGTTTTGTAGAGACGGGTTTCCCTGGCCCGTCTTTCAGACGTTCCAGGACGGGCAAACCCGTCTCTACGTTAATCGCGTAAGATTCCTCAATCAATTTTGGTAATCGTTTATACGAATCGGGGCCGGCAATAAAATCAATTTTCAACTTTCGATTTTCGAATAATTCTTTGCGCAGATTCGTGGCCATACACCCCAGAATTCCAATCAAAACTTGATTGGAATTCTGCCCGCCAGCGCTTTGTGGCGAAGAAACTGAATTTCCGCCTTTCGGCGGGAATTGGTTTTTCCCCGTAAGTCCACGCTTGTGCAGAATCGAATGCACGCGTCCGTAAACCTTGCGATGCGCGTTCTCCCGAATGGCACAGGTATTGAGGAGAATAATATCCGCCTCATCCTCCTGGGGCACAAACTGATACTGCGCCTTCGTCAGTATCGCCTTCACGAGCTGTGTGTCGTACTCATTCATTTGACAGCCATACGTCTCGATAAATATTCGTTTCTGAGACGTATGGCTGTCAACCCCCACGCTTAGTTTTGCTTCGTTTTCTGAAGCAAAACTGTGGGGGTGAACTTCACTATTTTTTGAATTGGTAAGCATATTTACTTTACACTACGAATAATTTTCCCAATTATAACACATTTTTAAGAAATATGCTGGGGTTGTTTAGGCTCTTCCTTACAGTTTTTTATAAAATCTGACCACGAGGAGAGCAAGGACGGAAAACGCGGCGAGGCCGGTTACGAACCAGAAGGAAACCATGGTGCCTTCTTGCGGAATAGGCAGGGGGACATTCATGGAGAAAAGACTGACAACCAGCGTCGGCGTCATGATGCCAATGGAAAGAAATGTCAGCCTTTTAAGTTGGATATTGAGGTTGTTGTTAATAATCGACGCCCAGGCATCCATCATGCTCGATAAAACCTCCGAATAGGAATTCGCCTGCTGAAAGCATTGGTGCCCTTCAATAATCAAGTCATCCAAAAATTCGTTAACTTCTTGAGAAAATCCTAATTTTACGGAACTTGTTTTAAGTTTCTCCGTCACCGCGTTGTTGGAGTTAATGGCATCCAGATAATACACCAAACTTTTCTCAATCTTGAACATATTCAAGAGGTCTTTGTTCGAGACCGCTTTGTTAATTTCCAGTTCCAATTCATCCGAGATTTTACGGATCACGCGTAAATGCTCTTCAAAATGCTGGACGCAGTGAAAAATTATTCTTAAAAATATATCCTGAACCGACTGCATTTTAGAAAAAATCCGCCCATCCCAGGCTAATTCATTTTCGCCTAAGACCAGGATTAATTTTTCAGAGAAAAGAAAAAGTCCGACGGAAGATACTTTGAAAAGAAAGTTGTCGTTCGAGACATATCTTTTAGGGCGTTTAATAATCACGGCCAGATGATTGGCTTCAAACTCCAGCCGGCCTAATTCTTCCGGGTCTAAGGAAGAGTTGAACGTATGCTCATCAATGAGGAGTTGATTGATCAGATAGGATTTTTCATTTATGTCAGGATTGATGTAGACATGAAGCTGCGCTTTTTGCGCGTCGGTTTCCGCTAATTTCCCATCCACCAAATGAAATGTCTTTAACATATAGTCATAATAACGCTATCTTGACGAGAGTCAAGCAGGTTTCTTTTTTTTTATCCGCCTTCGCTAAAAGGCTTTCGCGTTTAGCTACGGCGGATGTCGCCCGCGGGGCTCCATATTCCCTCACTAATTTTTCTTTGGCCTCGCGCGTGAATGTTTTTAATTTTCGTTCGGCCTTAAGGGCGTTTTTGTAGTAACGGTATTTTTTGGCAAAGATGAGTTTGACCGGAAGCTTGCCGCGCAAGTATTTCGCGCCGTGGCCTTTGTTGTGCGTTTCAATGCGCTTTTTCAAGTTCGAAGTGTAGCCTGTGTAATACGCCGCGTTTGTACACTCAACCATGTAGACGTAATATTGACCGCGGCGTTTGATCGGATTTTTATTTTTATATTGAGATTTCATTTCCAATTACCGTTTGGCCTTCGATTTTTTCTAATTGGATATTGAGTAACTGTTTGGATAAAAATTGTTCGCTTTTAACTTTAACTCGCACGTAATGGTCCGTTAATCCGGGCCAAAGCCCATCTTTTTTTTGTTCAAAAATAACTTTTTGCCGGCTGCCCAAGAAAGATTCATAAAAAAGATGGCGTTTACGCTGGCTTAAATTACGTAAGATGGCGCTGCGGCGTTGGATCTCATTCGCGGTAGGGGCACGGCATGCCGTGCCCCTACTTTTAGCAAGCATACGTTTCGAATAACTAAATACATGAAAATAATGAAGCGGAGAATTTTTTAGATATTCGTAAGTTTGTTGGAATAATTCTTCGGTCTCTCCGGGGAATCCTACAATAACATCAGTTCCCAGGCAAATCTGCGGTACGCTGGAATAGGCCAAATGGATAAACTCATCAAATTCTTCAAGGGTATATTTGCGTTTCATCAGTTTTAGAATTTCGTTACTGGCGCTTTGTAAGGGAACATGTAAATGGCGGCACAATTTTGATGGCTGGCCCATTTTTCCAATCAATTCCCGCGGAATGGTGGTGGGTTCAATGGAGGAAATCCGAACGCGTTCAAGCCCTTGAATTTTTTCTAACGCCTCAACCACATGAAGAAGAGAATAACCTTCATAACTATACGTCCCAACGTTAATTCCTGTAATAATTAACTCCTTATGTCCGGCACTGACCAGGGCATTGGCCTCGAGAAGAATATCTTCAAAGACCCGGCCGCGGGCGCGGCCGCGCGCGTAGGGAATTTCACAAAAGGAACAAAAGAAATCACAGCCATCCTGAATTTTAATATTGGCACGAGTGTGATGGCGGTCGAGGCCTGCCGTCGGAATTGTAAAAGGTTTGCGAGGGATCGTTGGTGTCATAATGGTAGGGGCGACCCGGCGGGTCGCCCCTACATCATTTTCAATGATCGATTTTAAATCCATTTTAACGGCATTGCCAATGACCCAACGCACATTGGGCCAGCGGGTTAATTTTTCTTTTTGAATCTGCGCCTGACACCCGATTAAAGCCACTCGCGCCTGAGGATTCAGCCGATTAATTTTTTGTACGAGCCGGCGCGTATCATTGTCGCCGTTTTCGGTGACCGTGCAGGTGTTGATCACCACAATATCAGCGGGCTCTTCGAAATCAACGACTTTGTAGCCGTCGTGTTCAAAGGTGCGTTCAATGACCGCTGTCTCGCTCTGATTTAATCGACAGCCTAATGTGTAAAATGAAATCGTTTTGGTCATGGTCTTATTGCAGGGGCGACCCGTCGGGTCGCCCTTACCCAATCAATTGCCTGGCGAAGGCCTGCACAGGTCGCCTTCACACGCAAATCAAAATGTTCGCTCTCTGTATGTCCTTTTTCTAAATGGGCTCTAATTAATCCAACGTTTTTTTCTGCACAAGGATGTTCTAATTTCTCTTCAAACATAAGCGTTTTACCTAAAAATTTTTCGGTATCAAATTCTATCTCATAGCGTAAATATGTTCCATCTTTTTGCCGTTTTGAAGAAAGAATTTTTGCCGTCCGTTTTAATGGAAACCCGATTGTTCCCTCTATTCCATTGCGGACAATAATGGCCGCGGGGAATCCCGCCCGCTCACAGATGGTCAGCATTTTTTCGCCATACGGGGCATGAAAGGCTGAGGCAATTAAAATATTGGCCTTAACCGGATTAACAAAACGCTCAAGGGTAGAGAGAAATGGCCTTTTAATAATTTCTCGACGGATATCCACCCAGCTGTCCATGGGTTTGGAAAGATCCTGTTGGTTAAGAAACCAGCCAAAGGATGGTTTGGGATCGGCTAATTCTTTGGGATATTTTAAAAATTGTAGGGGCAACCCCCCGTGGTTGCCCCTTAAAGAATTAGGGCGGGCACAGGGACCCGCCTCTACGTTGGCGATATCTAATAAATTATATCCTGCCTTGGGCCCGCTATTGCGGCCAACGAGATGGACTACGCGATAACTGAGTTTCTGTAAGAATTCACCGACTAATGGCGTGATCATCGAAGATTGATCGACTCCATCAAAAGGTTCCGCGATTTGAATAATGGGATCTCCGGAAGGCACGGGTTCTTTAAAGGGCGGTTCAAATGTTTCTTCAAGGCTCTCCAGAAGTCCCGCGTATTCATCGGGAGTTTCATAACGTACGCGTAGAATACTGGCGGCCATGCCTCTGGCCCCATCCCCGAGTTCACTCGAGAAGAGAAATCGTCCTAAGCTTTTCGCTTCTTCTTGGGTAAGCGTTTTCCCTTCAAGAAGCTGAGTACAAAAATTTTTCACAAACAACGGCGTTTCTGGACAGAGTAGATTGGTTAGCTGTTTTAAATTTTGCAGGGCGCCGGGTGCGAGCGTTTCCTCCAGACGGCGTTCCTCATCCGTTAAGCCTTTAAGGATCAGCGCGCCGAAAAAAGCGCCTTTCTGTGCGGCCGAAGGTTTGTTTCCCCGTAATTCCTCGATTATTTCATCAATTAAGGCGGAATCTAAAGCGCGGCTTCCTTTTTTGCCGACGCCGACCGCTTTAATGCCGCGAATAATGGGGGATTCTTTCTGAAGCAACATTTTTTGAGCAATGAATGTTAATAGGCACTGCTTCGATCATCAGCGGAAATCATAATCACCAGATGAAATTTATCATCGATTTCATAAAAAAAACGGTAATGACCTATTCGATAGCGCCATGTGGGAGGCTGGTAATCTCTTAGTTTCTTGATATTCTTTCCAAAATAAGGCTGCAGGCTTAATTGAGGATAGACATAATCCTTTAATTTTTGGATAATCGCTTTATGCTGGCCGCGAAAATCCTGGGAAATGTCTTCTAGAAATCCTTTGGTTTCAATAATCTTAAATGGGCTCAATGAGAAACCTTTCTTACGCGTTTGGCTTCTTCATGCCCTCGTTTTAATTTCTTTAATAAGGCCTCATCACCGCGGATTTGGGCCATTTCGACAGGATCCACGTACATCGACTCCTCCATTTTTTCGAGAACGGTATGGGTGATAAAATTAGAGATAGGACGATGTTCATACAGCGCGCATCCTGTTATTTGTTCGTATTCTGTGTCAGTAAGACGTAAAGTAATGGTTTTGCTCATGATGGCTTCTCCTTTCTTTTATTCAATTAAATTCTATCATATTCGTTCGTATTTTGCAAATAAAATGAGAGGAAGGGTTGGGAAGTGTGAAAAGGGACAGGTATAACCTGCCTGTCCCTAAAATCAAGCGCTGTTAAAAATTTAATTTAAACTGCTGACGACTTCTGTTTCGTCTCGATAAAATTTGTTCTTCCCCTGCTCAATTTCGGTATTATCTACCGGAGTTTCTGTATTTAACCCCAACAGAAGCGGAAGACTCACCGGCGTGATGTTGATAATCACCGGGAAGAACCCTTCGATCTTCATATCGCCAATCGGCTGCATGAGTAAAGGCAAAGGCACGCCATTGCCGTCGCGCTTGATCTGCAGATCCAACAGCGAGGGATCGAGATTGATACCGCCAACGGGCTTGGCCGGCTCACTTCCAGGGGCCGATGAGTGAATCTTTTTTTCAACCGCGTCATAGGCCTCATCAAACCTTGAAAGGATTGGTCTTCCACTAACCGCATCCAATCGCTGGACGATTTCGTCAGCTATCGTTTGAGCAGTGACGACCCCCGAGGGAATATCAGGCATAATATACGTTAGACCAGAAGGCTTTCCGTCTTCTTCATCATAAGAGAACGCAACAACCGCGCGTTCCCTGTCGATCCTTACTCTAACTTTTCCATTTCTTAGAGAAGGTACGGATGCTTCAGCAAAATCCCCTATCGCCGCAGGGTCGGCTAAACGCGCGAACTCAATGCCTGGTCTTTGCTCGGCCTGGGCCCTGGTCATCACTCTCACGGGAGCCACAGCATTAAGATCAATTCCTTTCTTTAGGAGGTTGCTTACTTGGTTATTCCACCAGTTGGCTGCTGCTTCATTTACGATAGCAATAGGAGGAAGTTTTGGCTGATTATCTTTCGCGACATCCTGTAAAGGATCAGTTAAATTTACTGAAATGTCTTCAGTTACGTCTCCTGCAGTAGTTTTATCAAAGATTATAAGACGGATTCTCGTGGGAGAAAACATTAAGCGTACCAAATCAGCTCTGGATTGATCTCGTCTATGCCGGCTTTTATAAAAATTTAATCCTTGGTCACTAGGATAAATTATTTCAGTCGTTTCCCTCGTTTCCGTATGTCCATCCAGAAGTTCATCTACAGTGCCATCTCTACCAAGACGTCTTGTTCCACCAAAATGCTCAAATGGCCTAAACCTTCCTTCTTTGAGAAATTCTTCGATTCCGAATATTAAAGCTTGAGCCTCTCCTATCGCCGCGGGGTCGCTGCCACTCTTGGCTCCCTTGCTGCGCAAATAATTCTGCATAGCAACGGTCTTAGCATAATCTAAAGCTGTCTGGCCCGTATGATCCTCTTTTGCGTTAACATTGGCCCCTTTTTCAACTAACAGTTTGACAACATCAAGATGGTCCATATCAGCCGCCGATATCAACGCATCCCCACTGTGGATATTTCCCCCTTTTGCGATGAGTAATTTGACGATTTCTAGATGGCCCGTAAAGCAGGCATATTCAAAGATCGTGCCACCAACATCCATTTTTGCATTAACATCTATCCCTTGATCTAAAATTGTCCGCACTTTTTGGATATTATTGACCATGATGGCTTTTGACAATTGAGAGACAATATCTTCGCCTGGAAGCGGAGCGAGTTCTGAGACGTTTTTTGCTCCTTTGCTTTTCAGATAAGCCGTTATTTCATCCGTCTTGGCCACGTCTAACGCCGTTAGCCCGTTATTATCTTGCGAGTTTATCTCTGCGCCGCTTTCAACTAATAGTTTCACCGACTCAAAAGAACCATAAATGGAAGCTACCATCAACTCTGTTGAGCCACCCATATCTCTCGCATGAATATTCGCGCCTCTTTCAATTAATAATCTTACAACATCAGGATGATGCCATCGAGAAGCCTCCATTAAGGGGGTCGTTCCCGCAACATCTTGCGCATTAACATTCGCTCCCTGAGCCAAAAGAGCTTGAACTCTTTGAATATCTTTTGCCATTACCGCATTGAACAAGTCTTCTGGCAGTTTGTCTTGAGAAATCGAAGGCGGTGTTTCAGCGCCAGCACTTGGAGTCGTTTTTGCTTTTTTAAGGAGATCAATGATTTCTGGTTTCTTTGCCAAGGAAAGAGCCGTTGCTCCTTTATCATCTGTTAAATTGACATCAGCACCTTTAACTAAGAGTGCACGTACTACCTCAGTATGTCCTTGTTGAGAAGCTATCATCAAGGCTGTTATTCCAAATGCACCTTTTACATTCACATCAATGTCTTTAGCAGTTAAAAGAACGCGCACTGTTTCTGTATGGCCAAATCCGGAACTCATTATAAGCGGTGTGCCACCTGTTGTAGGCTCTTTTACATTCACATCAGCCCACTTATCCATCAAAATATGTACTATTTCTGCATGCCCATTTTTAGAAGCCAACATTAAGGCCGTTGTTCCGTTCTCAGCTCTCATGTTGACATTAGCATCCTTATTTAACAGAGCGATTACAACTTCCTTATGCCCATTTTGGGAAGCCTGCATTAAGGCCGTCGCTCCCGTAAAAGGATCTTGTATGTTGACATCAGTAACGAGTGCCAGCAGTTCATTTACTTTTTCAATATCTCCTTTTCCAGCAGCGATGATTAAACTATATTGAGGAAAAATTGATTCAACGGTAGGATCTATTCCAAGAACCGTCGCTGGTGATACTCCAGAAATTATTAAAGTGGTTAATAAGATTTTAGAGAAATTAACCAATTTTCCACCCATCGCCGCGGGGTCGCTGCCGCTTTTGGCGCCCTTGCTACGCAGATATTTCTCGGTTTCAGATGTTTGAGCACGATCTAAGGCTGTCTTGCCTTTATTATCTTTTGCATTAATATTAGCACCCTTTTCTAACAGGGCTTGTATATTGGCTATAGGTCCATTGTATGAAGCCCATATTAAAGCTGTGTTTCCACCATTGTCTCTCAAATCCACATTAGCACCTTTTTCTAACAATGCTTGCACCACATCAATATGTTGGTATTGTAAAGCCATAATTAACGCTGTTTCTCCATCACTGTCTTGCGCATTCGGATCAGCGCCTTTGGCTAACAATATTTGTACAACATCAATATGTCCTCCTTTTGAAGCGAACATTAAAGGTGTTTTTTCATTATTATCTCTTAAATTCACATTAACACCATTGGCTAACAATGTTTGTACAATTTCCGTATGGCCTCCTTCAGAAGTCAGCATCAAAGCTGTGTATCCCTCTAAGGACTTCGCATTGACATCCGCGCCTTTTGCAATTAGTAATTTCACAACATCAAAACGGCCAGAGGCAGAAGCCAGCATCAAAGCTGTCCTATCATCTTTATTTTTTGCGTTGACAGCGGCTCCTCTTTCAATTAATAATTTGACTACCTCAGTGCGTCCTTTTTCTGAAGCCCATATTAAAGCTGTGTTTCCACCATTGTCTCTCAAATCCACATTAGCACCTTTTTCTAACAATGCTTGCACCACATCAATATGCCCATTTCTTGAAGCCATTATTAACGCTGTTTCTTCATACCTAGTTTGTTTTAAATCCATCTCAGCGTCTTTGGCTAACAATGCTTGTACAACACCAATATGTCCATTTCTTGAAGCCAGAGTTAACGCTGTGTCTCCAAAATTATCTCTTAAATTCACTTCAGCGTCTTGGTCCAAGAGAGCCTGCACTTTTTGAACATCACCTGATTCCGCAGCTTTGAGAAAATCGCCTTGTAACAATTGAGGAGCCACTGGACTTTCTTCCCTTTCCGCAGTAATGGTAATTCCTAATTCAGATGCCTTATGAGAAGCACATCCCGGACCGACACAATTCAAAGCAGCTAATCCTGCCGCCAACGCCAGTTCAGCGGTTTTTTTGGCCGACAATCCTATCGCCGCGGGGTCGCCGCCGCTCTTGGCCCCTTTACTGCGAAGGTAATCCTTGATCTCCGGTGTCTCGGCAATATCTAAGGCTGTTCCGCCAGGAGCTTGCGCATTGACCTCCGCTCCGTTCTCGACTAATAATTTTACAATATCAAAATGTCCATTTATAGAAGCGTACATCAAAGCGGTGTCATTCACAATATTTGTAGCGTTAACATTCGCTTCATGTTTAATTAAGAACTCTACGACATCACGATATCCCCATCCAGAAGCCAGCATTAAAGCTGTATTCGAGTTCTCATTTTTTGCGTTAACCTCCGCCCCTCTTTCTATGAGTATTTTTACAATTTCGATATGTCCTTTCCGCGCAGCCTCAATCAAAGCGGTACTGCCAAACACCGGCTGCGAGTTAACTTCTGCACCTTTATTTAGTAATAATTTTACAACATCAAGATGTCCGTAATAAGAAGCTTTGATCAGAGCAGTGACGCCGAGGTGGCCGGCATTAACATCCACTCCTTTATTTAAGAGATCCTGTGCTCTGTCAATATTACCTGCTTCCGCAGCGCTGAGCAATGCTTGAACATCTGCGGGATTTCCTTTTTTAACTCCATGACTTTTTAAATAAGCTTTTATCTCCGACGTTTCAGCGAGATCAAAAGGTGTTAATCCACTCCTAGTTCTTGTATCGATCTTTGCTCCATTTTCAATTAATATTTTGACAACCTCTAAATGGTTTCCCGCTACAGCAGACATTAAAGGAGTAAATTCTAAAGAACCACCTTTTACATTGACATTAGCCTCATGTTCAATTAACAATTTTACAATATCAGTATGTCCTCCTAAAGAAGCCATCATTAAGGCTGTATGACCGGATGCGTTTGCGTTAACATCTGCTCCTTTTTCAATTAAAAATTTAGCAACACCAAGATGATTTGTAGCAGAAGCCCCCATCAACGGTGTCATACCCTCATTATCTTTTACACCTTTCGTATTAACATCCACCCTTTTATCAATAAGTAATTGAACAACTTCTAGTTTGCCTTCTTGGGAAGCCACAATCAAGGCTGAACGGCCAAATTCATCTTTGGCATTTATATCCGCTCCTCTATTTAAAATATCCTGTACCTTTACAATATCACCTGATTTTACAGCCTTGAGAAATTCAGCATCTAGTTGAGGATTAACAGGCTGCTGTATTTGCGTTTCACCAGCAGCCGTTGGCGCTTCAACAGCAACAGGTGCTTTAGAGGCCTCAGGTATAACAACACCAGCGCCTTGACTCTTTTGCTCTGCCTTTTCAAGCAAATCAACAATTTCTTTGTTCCCTTTAGCTTCAGCATAAGATAAAGCTGTATTGCCTTCGCTCTCTTTTAAATTAACATTAGCGCCTTTCTCTAAAAGAGCTCCTACAATCTCAACATGTCCTTGCAATGAAGCGAACATCAACGCCGTGACGCCTGTTATTTTATTGACATGCATTGTGGCATTCACATCGATATCTTTGGCCGTTAAAAGAATATGTACTACTTCAGTATATCCACCCGCTGAGGCCGACATCAAAGGTGTATAACCTTTATTATCCTTAACATTAACTTCAGCTCCTTTGTCTAACAAAGCACGTACAACATTCGCGTGGCCATTACGAGAAGCAAACATCAAAGCTGTTAAGTCATCATTAAATCTAAGATTCACATCAATATTAGCTTCTTTTAATAATGCCCTGACTTTGGAAATATCACCATTGATTGCTGCTTGGGCTAAAGCATCCGAGTTAGCTAATTTATCCATAAAACTAATTGAGTCTTGCATTGCCGGGGATACCGGAGGAGAAGCTAAGACTAATTCATCTTGAGGTGTTAACGTCAAGGAGGCCGCCACAATGGCCAGCTCGATAGCCTTTTTCGCTGCTGAGCCCAGCGCCGCTGGGTCGCTGCCGCTTTTGGCTCCCTTGCTGCGCAGATATTCCTTAATTTCCGGCGTCTTAGCGAGATCTAACGCTGTATGACCTAAAATGTCCTGCGCATTGATATTCGCATGATGGTCAACTAATATTTTTACAACATCCAAATGTCCCCTTAAACAAGCACTCATTAAGGCTGTTGAGCGATTCATTATTATCATACTAAAGCTGTCAGTCTCAGTCATTTCGTATCTTGCATCCACATCCGCTCTATTTTCAAGCAGCAATTTTACAATATCAGCATGTCCTGCTGAAGAAGCAAGCATTAAAGCTGTAAAACCACTTTCAGAATCTTTCATATTAACATTAGCCCCACTTCTAATAAATAAGCTTACGAGTTCCAACTTACCTCCAGCAATGGCATTCAAAAAATCCTCACTTTTTACACTTGCAACCCGTCCTTTATTGAGTAAATAGTTTTTTATCTCCGGTGTTTTGGCCATCAATATGGCAGCTTCTATACCCACATTTGCCCCGTTTTCTACTAATATTTTGACAACGTCCAAATGTCCCATTAAAGCAGCAGGCATTATGGCTGTTGTACCTGTTTTAGGTTCTTTTGTATTGACATCAACGCCTTGACGCAACAATTCCTCTACTTTGGCAGTATTACCTACCGTTGCGGCGATTCTCAACAGGATCCCATTATTAAACTGTTCTCCATCTTGATCATATTCAACTGATAATCCTTGGCCCAAGGTTATTTCCGGAGAAACCGTGGAAAGCGTTAAAGCGGTCAATAAACTTGCAGATAAATTAGTTATTCTTCTTCCCATCGCCGCGGGGTCGCTGCCGCTCTTGGCTCCGTTACTGCGAAGATATTCCTTGATTTCAGGTGTTTCGGCAATATCTAAAGCTGTTTTGCCATCTTCATCTTTCGCATTAACATTTGCGCCTTTTTCAACCAATAATTGTACAACACCAAGATGTCCATTTTTAGAAGCAATCATCAAGGCTGTCCGATCAAAAACTATTTCTCCTTCGCTAACACTTTTCCCAAGTAACCGCCTTAGGTTGGCAGCGCCAGCATCCTCCCGAGCAGCTCTCAGCAAAGGGTGGTCTGCAACTTTTGCATTAACATTCGCTCCTTGATCTAAAAGGTCTTGGACTTTCTGAAGATCACCCGATTCTACAGCCTTAAGAAATTCAGCATCCAGTTGAGGATTAACAACACTAGCGTCCTGAGTTATTTTTGCCTTTTTAAGCAAATCGATAATTTCTGGTTTCGTTGCCAAGGAAAGAGCTGTTTCGCCATTAATGTCTTGTATACTAGCATCAGCGCCGTTGGCTAACAAAATTTGAACAATCTCAGTATGTCCCCCCAAAGAAGCTGCTATTAAAGCGGTTCCACCCTGTTTAATGCTTTTCAAATTAACTTCAGCATCGTTAGCTAATAGAAGTCGGACAATAGCCGTATGCCCCCGTTGGGAAGCTATCATGAGAGCAGTAATGCCATCATTGTTTTGGAGATTCACATCCGCACCTTCGGCTAATAGTGCGCGTACAACGTCCGTATGTCCTTGGAATGAGGCTAACATTAAGGCCGTTCTACCTTGGCTTGTATCTTTTGCATCCACCTCAGCTCCTTCTCTGTCTAACAGAGCCTGCACAATAGCCAGATGCCCGTCAAGTGAAGCCAGCATTAAAGCTGTCGCTCCGTTATCAGTTTTCAAATTCACATTAGCACCATTCGCCAACAAAGTTTGAACAATTTCGGTATGTCCATTTTGTGAAGCGATTATTAAAGCTGTTGCTTCATCTTGAGTCCTCCTCACATCGAGATCCACTCCGCTGGCAATTGATAGTATCCGTACTACTTCAGTACGTCCATGTTGCGACGCTATTATTAAAGCTGTTGTTCCAGTATCCATTCTTGTATTCACCTCTGCGCCTTTAGCCAAGAGAATCTTTACAACTTCCGTATGACCATTCTGGGCTGCTATAATCAAAGGTGTGGCTTCTGATTCAGCTAATCTCGAATCTATCTCAGGATTTTTGTCTAACAGAAGTTTGACTATATTTAAATGTCCATATTCGCACGCCAAGGCGAAGGCCGTTGCCCCATTCTTAGCTTTCAAATTCGTATTGGTACCTTTGGCTAAGAGAGCCTCGACAATATCTGCATGGCCATTTTGAGCAGCCACCATCAGAGCTGTTACTTCATCTTTCGTGTTTCTTAAATCCACGTCTATATTATCGGCTGCTAAGAGAGCCTGCACAACCCCTGTATGTCCCCGGAATGAAGCGGCTATTAAGGGAGTCAAACCTTCTTTAATTGTTTTTAAATTTACTTGAGCGCCTTCTTTTAACAGTATTTTTACTATATCCGTATATCCATACGTTGCGGCCATCAGCAGAGCCGTTTCTCCATCATTCGCCCGTGCACTCACATCGGCGTATTTTTCCAAGAGCGTCTGAACGACAGTGGTACGGCCATTCGCTGAAGCTATCATTAAGGGTGTCATGCCATTTTCAGAATCTTTCATATTAACATTGACACCTCGTTTTAATAATTCTTTTACTTTCGCAATATCACCATCATAGGAAGCAGCATATAACTCCATTTCCTCACTTGATTTGGCTCTCGCTTCAGCGGGGTATTGGAGGAATGATCCTTCCTCGATACTAGGGGAAATAGCTGTGAGGGTTAAAGCCGTCAATAAACTTGCAGAAAAATTGATTCCCTTCTTAATTAAATTTTCCCCCAGCGCCGCGGGGTCGTGCGGGGGGCCCCAAATATCTAATGCTATTGGAATGCCCACTTCTATTTCAGTCGTGTGACCATCACTCAAAATAATCGGTTCTAATGTAACATCAACTATAAAATCTCCCTCCTTATCAAAAAGCCCTTGAGCTTTTTCAATATATTCTCCTGTTATTAATCTCGTAGCATGAAAATGATCAAAATTCTGAACTTGACTTGCAGACAATAATTTACGTACAATCATTTCGTTCGCTTCTTGTCTAGTTAACCTCACTTTGCCATCTGCACCTAATGTCTTCCCTTCAAGAGGTAAAATTTTAACTGTGTAAGATGCATAATAAAAAGTATCCCCTGAAGAAAAATAGGATTCCCCTTGAACAGCCACTTCAATTCTAAAACCACCATCCCGACTAAAAAGTCTTTTGGCTGATTCATAATCAATATTCCCATCCAGCGAATAAGAATCTGCTCCAGGAGTTTTTTGGTAAGCTTGCCTTTCAGCCTCAGAATCAATAAATTCCCTAATTGTAAATTCGTTTCCTTTATCCCTGAGTTCCAATGCCTTAGGCAACAATTCCAAAATTTTTTCCTCTTGACGGTAGTTAGCACCTTTGGGGATAACTGCCTCTAATTTATTTCTTACATCCAAAATCAAACGAGCCCTTGGATGGTCAATTTTAGACAACGCCTCCACCGCTTTACGGCGGACGTTTAAATTAGAACTATTCAGCTGCCGCAGATACCACTTAACCCGCAAATTATCCCCCATCGCCGCGGGGTCAAATGGTGCAAGATCCGGATCATCGTCGTAATCTTCTAGTGAAATTTCATCTTGGACTCTTTGAGATATTTCACGCCCTTTTAAAACATTTTGGGCGACCATAGCTATAGCCAAGGGAAGCTGTTCAGCTGGCTTAATACCTTTCTTGTCCAAAGGTTGTTTGATCATTTTCAGCATAGCGGAGTGTTTCTCATGTCCTAAATCCAATAGAACTCCTAACACACGCTCATTATTTCCAGTCAAAAATTGAGCGCCCATAGGGCCGGCTTTTTGAACTTCTGTGACAACATTGGGATTATATAGAAATACTAAATCAGCGGTTAGCTGATCTGCGGTTCTGCCCAATCGCCGTATTGTATCTCTGTGAGCACCAACGAGTTTTTGAAGCTCTGCTTCCCCTATCGCGGCGGCGTCGCCCGGTCCCTGTCCATTCTGTTGATTATATCTTGCCCTTCCTTCAACAACGGCAAGAAAACGGGCCCAGTTTGCCACATCGAGGTTTAAGAGATCAATTTTTGCTGTGGGAAATATTTCTCCACGGGTAAATGGCGTACCATTTAAAGTATTCGGAATAGCCTGATCGTTTCCCATCCCTGATATTTCAACTAATAATTCAGGTGTGGTGTAGGGATAAGCTTCTAATTCCCTCGCTAATTTTTGAGGGAGATGAAAACCGCCTCTGGACGGATCTAAAATCGTTTTAATTTGTCTTCTGGCCTCCTCGATTGTTATTTTGGTCACCGCGGCGTCGCCTTTGCCTTCCGTGGTTCCCCCAGGAAGCAGTTCGGTCAGATCACCTTTCTCCGCATTTTCCACTACCGCCGTACGAACCCTTAAATCACGGCCTGGATTGCGTTTTTGGAAAGCCGCTGCTTGAGGACCAGAAAGATTTTCTCCCTGGCTTGCTATAATTCTGTTTTTGGGATCCGCCAGTTGTGGAGATACTTCTAGATTGGTTCCCCCGGAGAAGTATTGCCGTGGGACAATCTGTTTAGTCGTGGCATCGTAGTCTTCCTTAATATAGTCATAAGCGCCCTTTTTAAAGGCCTCCAGATACTGCTGATAAATCTTTTCTTTAATGTCTTTATCCTCAACATCCACTCCTTTGGTTTTGTTCTTATCGGCATACACCTGTCCTAAGAGGGACTCCTTTAAATTCATCTTGTACCAGACCGCTAAAATAAGGGAATTATAAATCTGTCTGAGATTCGCAAAATTTTTGCCTTCGTTGACTTCTTTTTCAATCTCGGGTAAGAGCACCTCGCGGACAACATCCGAAGAGATTTTGTTGATCTCCCGGGCTTTTTCATCCTGAATCTTGTCCAGGGCAATCTTTTCATTCCCCAGATTCTTCTGCAAAGCCAGGTAATCCTCTTCTAGCATGACTTTGAGACTGCTTTCAATAACAAAGACGTTGTTATCTTTCTCGTACACAACGGCCTTGTTGGGGACAATCCAGATTTTGTTAAAGGTGTTTAAGGGGATATCCGTTGTGCCAAATTTTTCCTGAGCCTTTTTGTAGACTCGTTTCCAGAATTCCTTCCCTAAATTATCTTCCGGGTACACTAAAGAAGCGGTGAGTTGTTTTAAAATATAATCCTGAGCCAGTAAGTCACGGCCCATTTCCGTAATCCCTAATCCATTGGGAATAATCCGATCCTTTTCGTAAGGAGACAGGTTCACCCAAAAATCTTTTTCCGGAACGGTTAAGGAGGCTAGAAAATATTTAATCAGCTTGTTGGCTTCGTCTTTGAGGGCTTCGCCCTGAAGTTCAGAATTACCGGAATTGATTAGAAAGTCAAATTCAAGAGGGTTGTCGGGATAAAGGGTAATCCCTTTGATCAGAACGGGATTGTATCCCGGGGTCAAGCCGACCATGCTTCCGGGAAGAGGAAGGTTTAACAAAGGCATAACTTGAGCGTACGAAAGATTCGCGGGAATAAGAAAGTTTAAGGTGATGATGGAGACAAGAAAAGAACAGAGAATGCGGTAAACAAGAGATTTCTTCGTTGCCTGTAAATGATGAATCATTTTAGTCTCCCAGAATTTTTTTATGATTGCACATGGCTGATAGTTAAGTCTTTTTGTTCTTCTGCCTCATCCCGATAGAATTTATTTTTTCCTTGCTCAATTTCGGTATTATCCGTAGGAGCTTCTTGTGTATTTAACCCTAACAGAAACGGGAGACTGACCGGCGTAATATTAATAATGACAGGGAAGAATCCTTCGATGTTCATATTGCCAATCGGCTGCTGGAGTAAAGGCAGGGGCACGCCGTTGCCATCGCGCTTGATTTGCAAGTCCAAGAGCGTGGGATCAAGATTGATACCACCGACGGGCTTGGTCGGCTCACTCCCTATCGCCGCGGGGTCAGTATTTCCAGAGGGACCTTTTGTAGCGCCCGCTTTTTTAAGCAATTCGATAATTTCTGGCTTCGTTGCCACAGAAAGAGCCGTTTCGCCATTATTCGTTTTCAAGTTTACATCCGCACCTTTGGCTAATAGGGCCTTTACAATAGCCGTATATCCTTCTTGAGCCGCTGTCATTAATGCGGTTGTGCCATTAATAGCTTGTACATCTACATTAGCCCCTTTGGATAAAAGAGCATCTACCACTTCCGTATGGCCATTGTCGGATGCAGCGATCAAGGCTGTTGCGCCATTATTTGCTTTCAAATTCACATCGGCATCTTTAGCTAACAAGGCTTTTACCACTTCCGTATGGCCATTTTGGGACGCGAACATCAAGGCTGTCCAGTCCTCATTTTCTTTTAAATTCACATCAAGGCCTTTGACAGCTAACAAAGCGCGTACCACTTCCGTATGACCATTTTGGGATGCAGCGATCAAGGCTATTCCGCCATCATTTGTTTTCAAATTGACATCTGCACCTTTAGTTAACAAAGCCTCTACCACTTCCGTATGGCCATTTAGGGATGCGAACATCAAGGCTGTCCAGTCCTCCTTTTCTTTCAAATTGACATCGGCACCTTTAGCTAACAAAGCCTCTACTACTTTCGTATGGCCATTTTGGGATGCGTACAGCAAGGCTGTTTCGCCATCATTTGTTTTCAAATTCACATCGGCATTTTTGGCTAACAGAGCTTGCACAATATCCGTATGCCCATTTAGGGATGCGTACAGCAAGGCTGTTACGCCATTATTTGTTTTCAAATTGACATCTGCACCTTTAGCTAACAAAGCCTCTACCACTTCCGTATGGCCTTTACTGGAAGCAAGCATCAAGGCTGTTATGCCATTTTTAGAATCGGTTGCATTAACATTTGCGCCGTGTTTTAGTAACTCTCTAACTTTTACAATGTCTCCGTTGTCGGCTGCTTGAAATAATTTTATTTCTTCGGTTGATGCAGCCCTCGCTTCAGCGGGGTATTGGAGGAATGATCCTTCCTCAATGCTAGGAGAAACCGTGGAAAGCGTTAAAGCCGTTAGTAGACTTGCAGAGAGATTAGTTGCTCTTCTTCCCATCGCCGCAGGGTCGCTGCCACTCTTGGCTCCCTTGCTGCGAAGATACTCTTGGATTTCATCGCTCTCGGCAAAGTCTAAAGCTGTCATGCCATCTTCATCTTTCGCATTAATATCTACTCGTTTTTCAACTAGTAACTTTACAACATCGCCATGCCCTTTGAGGGAAGCTCTCATCAAGGCTGTTTTGCCATCATTAGTGCTCAGATTAACGTCCGCACCTTTGGTTAATAGAGCTTGTACAATATCCGTATGGCCTTTTAGGGATGCGTACATCAAGGCTGTCCTACCATCTTTATCTTTTGCGTTGACAGTAGCTCCTCTCTCAATTAATAATTTGGCAGCATCAAGATGCTCCCATCGAGAGGCCTCCATTAAGGGGGTCGTTCCTGCGGCATCTTGTACGTTAACACTCGCCCCTTTCCCAATAAATAATTTAACAGCTTCAAGGAATCCACTTGCAGAAGCATACATCAATATCGTATTACCAAATTCACCTTTTGCATTAATATCAGTTACCTGAGCCAAAAGATTTTGAACTCTTTGAATATCCCTTGCCATGACAGCATTGAACAAATCTTCTTGCAACTTGTCTTGAAAAATCGAAGGCGGCGTTTCAGCGCCAGCACTCGGAGTCGTTTTTGCTTTTTTAAGGAGATCGATGATTTCTGGTTTACGAACAAGCGACAGAGCTGTTTGACCATCATTTGCCTTAATATTCACATCAGCGCCCTGGGCTAATAGAGCTTGCACAATTTCAGTATGTCCTTCTTCAGAAGCGTACATTAAGGCCGTTCCGCCCTCTTTAGTATTTCTCAAATTTACCTCAGCGCCCTTTGCTAACAATGCTTTTACAACAGCAACATGTCCTCCTGCTGAAGCTGTCATTAAAGCTGTGACCCCCTCTATAGTTTTCAATTCCATATTAGCGCCTTTAGCTAAGAGAATCTCCACCACTTCCGTATGGCCTTCTAGGGATGCGTACAGCAAGGCTGTTCCGTCCTCCTTTTCTTTTAAATTGACATCGGCACCTTTAGCTAACAAAGCCTCTACCACTTCCGTATGGCCATTTTGGGATGCGTATATTAAGGCTGTTTCGCCATCATTTGTTTTCAAATTCATATTCGCATCTTTATCTAACAAAGCTTTTACCACTTCCGTATGGCCTTCTAGGGATGCGTACAGCAAGGCTGTTACTCCGTCATTATCTCTCAAATTAACATCGGCATTTTTGGCTAACAGAGCTTGCACAATATCCAAATGACCATCTTGGGATGCAGCGATCAAGGCTGTTGCGCCATTATTTGCTTTCAAATTCACATCCACACCTTTAGCTAACAAAGCCTCTACCACTTCCGTATGGCCATTTTGGGATGCCATCATCAAGGCTGTTACGCCATTATTTTTTTTCAAATTGACATCGGCCCCTTTAGCTAATAAAGCCTCTACCACTTCCGTATGGCCTTCTTGGGATGCGAAGATCAAGGGTGTTGCTCCATTTTCAGAATCTTTCGCATTAACATTCACACCGCGTTCCAATAATTTTCTTAATTTTGTAACGTCTCCTTTATAAGCTGCTTGAAATAATTTTATTTCTTCGGTTGATGCGGCTCTTGCTTCAGCGGGGTATTGGAGGAATGATCCTTCCTCAATGCTAGGAGAAACCGTGGAAAGGGTTAAAGCGGTTAACAAGGTTTTAGAAAAACTGATTAATTTCCCTCCCAGCGCCGCCCTGTCATCCGCCTCGGCGGATGCCGAGGCCTCGCCTAATGGGCGGGCGGGGTCGGTGGTTTCCGATGCTGATTTCTCTGCGGCGGCTTGAGCCTCAGCCTGAGCTTCCTGGGCTTGGGCCACGACGGTAGGATTATCTCCGTTGGATTCAACAGCGGCGGCATGGACTCTTAAATCACGGCCTGGATTGCGTTTTTGGAAAGCCGCTGCCTGGGAACCAGAAAGATTTTCTCCCTGGCTTGCTATAATTCTGTTTTTGGGATCCGCCAGTTGTGGAGATACTTCTAGATTGGTTCCCCCGGAGAAGTATTGCCGTGGGACAATCTGCTGGGTTGCGGCATCGTAGTCTTCCTTAATATAGTCGTAGGCGCCCTTTTTAAAGGCCTCCAGATACTGCTGATAAATCTTTTCTTTAATGTCTTTATCCTCAACATCCACTCCTTTGGTTTTGTTCTTATCGGCATACACCTGTCCTAAG
>ORJL010369383.1_pt1 | contig 43594 bp, 47 predicted proteins | sample 1779941 | NCBI WGS metagenome assembly ORJL01 (sample SAMEA104232317, study PRJEB22302) | groundwater metagenome | biome: forest; feature: aquifer; material: groundwater | place: USA | collected 2011-08-07 | depth 5.8 m | reverse complement strand
TTGCGGCTTGCCGTCCTGCCCGATTTTGATGCTTGCAAGCGCGGTTGCAGGCCCGCAAAGCGATGCGCTGTTGCACCCTTCGGAGGAAGAAAGCGGCGACATTCCAATCGAGCATGCAATGAATTTGCCGGTGTTTTTGTAGCATGGCAGGCAGTCGGCAGCATCGCAGCGCGCATCCCCGGTGCTTAGCCTCTCCCCGTTGCTTGTGCTGTACACCTTGCAGCGAAGCGGGCAGCTTGCGCATTCCGCGCACGAATTCTCAGTCACCTTTGGCATTGTAACCGCATCAGTCGCATTGATTTGCGGCAAGAGCGCCTTGCACTCGTTGGTGCATGCCGCCTCGCACCCGAATGCCAAATTTTCATCCCATTTTTCGCAGTAAGGGGTTTTTGTGGCGTCAAAATGCGTCTGGTTTATCCACCGTATCACCTTGCACTGCTCAGGCAGCTGCCCGCATGATAATTCATTGCAAATCTGCTTGTATGCCGGGAAGGGCAGCTCGCGGCAAAGCTCCGGGCAGCCCTTTGATGCGGCTGCGCCCACGGTTTGCCCCGGCGTGTCTTTGTTCGGGTAGCATGCCTGGTAATTTTTGCCGGTGCGCTTATTGTAATCCGCAATTGCGGCGGCATCCGAATAATCAAGCGGATTCCCGTCCGCATCCGAAATAAGGAGCGCAGGGTATTCCGGGGCGGTGATTGACTTGGGCGGATTTGATGACGCATCGAATACCACGGGCACAAGCTTCCTGCATGATTCGCACGCATCCGGCATGCCATCAGGCAAATCCTCGGACGGCCCCCCAAGCACGCTGTTGCCATACACGGCGACAACAAGGGTGGACCAAGCAAGCAAATATGCCGATGGCAGAATCACAAGAAGGCCAAGGGAGATTGCAAGCATCATGCCTCCCGCCCTCCGGGTGAATGGCAGCGTGCGCAAAATTATCCCGATAAGCAGGAATGTGGGCCCAAGCACCGCGGCAATCCGCCCCACAAGGAACTTTTGCGCCTGCAGGCTTATCATCATGTTTTTTACCATGTCAAACTGCAGGCCGGACATCTCCCCCTGCAGCCTCATTTCCGCATTGGGGCGGGAGTAAAACCCAAACCAAAGCGACCACCAGTTCGTGCCCTGCATGCCCTGGCTTGTGTATGCCATCCTCATGAAAGTGAGCGAGCTTTTCAAATCGCCTTCTGCCTGCTTTCCTGCCAAGCCGTATATGCTGTCAAGATAGCACACCGCATACTGCAGCGCGCGCGGCGAGCCCTTGGGCAGAATCGATGGCGCATTCGGGGGGAGCATGGGCTTTGCATTGGCATAATCCCATGTCCCTTCCACTCCGCAGGGGGGGATGATGTTTTTTGCCGACTCCTCCATCACGGCATCCATCAGTGTCAGCACCCCAAGGAAAGCCGCCACAAGGAATGCGGTGGCAAGCGCCTGCGCAAGCTCAACCCGTCCCCAGCTTTTCAGCGATTCGGATTCAAGCGCCCCGCCTGCAAAATACGCAAGGGCGGTGCCCACAATAAGGGCAAGGGCGGCAAGCAGGGCAAGAATCCTGTAGTTCTGCACCCATGGCGTGCCTGCGTACGGGCTTGATGCGCCATATGCCGACTGGTCTTGCAGGATGTCCGTAACGTAAGAGTAATTGCCCCACAGTTGGGAGAAGGAAACTCCCAGAAGAAGGAGGAAAATGAACGGCGCAAGAGAAAATTTCATACCCCTATCCCCTTCAATGCCTTGCTTGCGGCCATTGTAAAGCTAATCACCAGCACAAGCGCCAGATTCGGGACCAGTATCGCCGCAGGCGCAAGATAGCCTATGCGAAGAAGCGCACTGCCAAGCATCTTCGGCGAGTCCGGCGCGAAATCCACCTCAATGTCCGCAGGCGTGGGCAGCTTGTCATATGCCTGGTATGCCATCAAATACACAAGGGGCATGGCAAAGAATATCCCGAACGACAGGGCAATCAGGAAATTGCCCACGTCGCGCGTGATGAAAAGCATGCGGAAAAGTATCGCGGCAGGAAGCAGCGCGGAAAACACCGCCTGGTTGAGCATCATGAACGCAAGCCTCTGCACCTGCAGGCTCACAAGTATGGGCAATTGCAAATCCGCCACCATTTCCCGGTGCTGCGACACCGCCCTCCAGTTCGCCTTGTACGCGATTCCCTTGCCCCCAAGCACCGGAACCGACCAGTAAATATACGATACGGCGCGAAGCTGGTCGTCCATGGACCGCGAAATCAGTTCGGATGTCAGCCCAAGCCCATGCTCATTGTACATTTTCTGCAGGAAGCCGTCCACGGCGGCAAAAGGCGAAGATGTGCCCGCCTGCGCCGTAAGCACGGAGCATCCCACCCCGAATGCCGCAAGCACGACTCCAATGAGCATTGCGCTTATCAGCAAATTTTGCGCCTCCGTCTTTGCCCAGAATGCAAGCTCCTGCCTCTCAAGCACCTGCGAAACCATGTATGCAAATGCGATTATCAGGATGGCAAGCATGGTGGCGGCGATTATCATCTGGTTGAATTCCGACGTGATGTAAAACGACACTCCGGAAAAGCAAGTTAGCGCAGCCCCGTCCCAGGGCAATGCAAAGGAAATGCCTGCAAAAAATACAAACGCAAAAGCCAAAAAAGCAAAAAGCCCCGTAGGCATTGGCGCGGCAACCGCAATTTCCGGCAATTGCGCCTCAGATGATTTTCGACAATCCATAAATTTGCCCTTCGGATGCGAAGAATTCAATCAGGCTTTTCGCTATCAGTATGAGCGGTATTATATGCGCAAGCACAAGCGCCATTGCCCCCATCGCAGTCTGCAGCGCAAATGGCAGCGCGCCCTGCACAAGGGGCCGGTAGTAGGACTGTATCAGCGCATCCGGCGATATCACCATTGCATTGTTCGGAAGCGAGAGCGCCATCCCAACGTCAAAGAAGAATTTTATGCCCCACCAAATCAGGCTCACCCAGTATGCGCAGCCTGGCATGCCTATCCCAATCGGCGCCGGAATTGAGGGGGTGCCCGGAAAGAACGGAAGCAGGCTGCAAATGCCGGTCGGCCCGACAATTTCCCCGATTGCCGCCAAATCCGCAATCACCTGGCTGCACACCACCGAATTCTGGGGCAGGCTGCCCGGGGGCTGCACCATGGGCATGGCGCCCTGTGGCATGAGGCTTGGATGCAGCGCCGCGCCAAACAACACCGCGGCCGGAAACACCAGATACACCGCAAGCCCGGCGCCGATTAGCATGCCGCCAATTTTCCTTGTCGGCCCGACAAACCGCAGCACAATGCCAAGCGGAAGCAGGTACTCAAGGGATGCGAACCTTGAGAGGAACAGGTAGAAAATGTATTCCGCCCGCACGAAAAGCGCAAGCAGCCACAGCCCGTCCGAGCCTGTTATGAGCGAGCTTACAAGCGGGCCGGCTCCCGCGGACGGGCTGCTCCCCCTAGTATATGCGGCCGGCAGCACCAGGGGGATTTGGTAATTGTAGTTGTAGCCCACAAGCATGCCAAGGCGCAAATTGTTTACTGCCAAATCCCGTGTGGCGTTGAACAGCCTCCCCTGTATGAGCCCAAGCTCATTTGCAACCGCAGCGTCCGGAGTTTGCGTGCCGGAGAGGGGCAGCAGTATCTGGTCCCTTCCGGCAACTATCCCCAAAACAAGGATTACCAATATTGCGGACAGCACATACTCGTCTATTTCAAGGCGGGCATATGTCTTGATGGCCTGCGACTGCAGCAGGCTCCCTGCCATATAGCATAGGGCAAGGAATGCCGCGCCGGCCCCGGCGCCAATTGCCGCCGTCATCAGGAGAGGGTCAGCCATTTCCAATCACCGGATTTTGGGCAACATTTGCAATAGCAGCAACGCTATCCATATCCCGCCCAATCAACGTCCTGCTTGTTTTCTTCAGCCAATCAACCCGTGTTTTTTCGCTATTTCATCGGCAAGCCTCTCCATCGCCTCTGTCGGAGGATTGCCAAGCATCCTTGCCTCGTTTGCAACCTGCACCAATTTTTCATCAGTTATGCCGCCAGTGTCGAATTTTTCCTTCTGCGAAGCCCACCCGTCCAGAATTGCCTTCCCAATCGCCATGCCGCCGCTTCCCTTGTATCCCATCAGTGCGAAATGCGCCCCTCCAAGGCGGTAGAGCTGCCATATTTTTTTCTTTTCATTTTCCAGCGCCTCGTTTTCCGCCGAGATTCCCTCCTTTATCCTCCTGATGTAAATTTTCGCCTGCACCAAATGATTCATGCCCGCCGCGCCCATTGTGGACAAATTGGCATCGTACACCAATCCGGCAAACACAAGCAGCGGCGCAGCCAGGGCCAAATCCTCCCTGTCGGCATCGAATTTCTGCACCGGCTTGTACGCCGGCATCTTTGTTTTCGAAGGCAAAATTTCAGCGCTGCCGGTTATTTTTTTAGGGGCAATTTTTGAAGCAGCCGGTTTTTTCCCTGCCGAGGCCGGCTTTGCAGCCGTTGTTTTTTTGCTTGCAGGCGCCGCACTTGCTTTCCTTTCTGCCGATGCCCTTTTCGCCGGAACGGCTTTTGCAATTGTTTTTTTCACAGCCATAATAGCACCATTACCTGATCAGCCCAGCCTGCCTCATTTTATCGTACTGCGACTGCCCTCCTGCTGCCTGTGTCATTCCAGTGAATCCATATATGAATGGCGACACGCCCATGGAGCCGATTATCGGCCCAAGGTATGCCGCCCATGCCTTGTCCGACATGTATCCGAAATTGCCGGTTTTGGACTGAATTGCCTGGTCTGCAATGGTGTTGCCGATGCTCAGCAGCCCTCCAAGCGGCCCGGGCTTTCCGATGCTCGCATTCCATGACTCTGAAACATACTCGCTTTGCGCCTTCTCAAGATCCGATAGCGATTGCTGCTTCTGGGGTTCCAGTTTTTCTTGCGCCGCTGCCTCGGCCTTTACTGCGGCAGTGTGGCTCTTTGTTATTTCCTCGTTTTTCTCAAGGGCGGATGGCAGGCTTGCCTCTGTGTTGATTGTAAGGGGTGCAGAAACTATGCTTTTCACCCTGGTTTCAATCTCATCTTTCCTTTCCTGAGCCGTAGCTGGCTGCTCCTGCTCCTGGCGCAGTTTTTCCACGTATTCTTTTGCATCCTGGGAGAGCACAATGTATTCTTCGGGCTTTTCCCCTTCCTTTCTCAAAGCATCATAGCTTGCACTGATAAATTCAGTTGCCAACCCGCGAGGGACTGCCCTGATTTCCTCTACGGGTTGGGCCGTTGCATAAGCGCTTTTTGCAATCCCATAGGCGCTGTTGAACGCTTCGTTCTGGAGCATGTGCGGGGGGATTTCCCCGGGCTTGTCCCCAACTTCCCTTACCCCCTCTATATTTTCAGGATTGTGTGTGATGTTGTACATCCTCCCGTGTATCTTCTCCCTGTCCGCATCGCTTGCATATGGGATATCCGCCCTGCATGCGTCTATATCTTGTTGTGCCTGTTCGGTATATTTGAGCACCAAGTCAGGGTTTATTGGCATCTGTGCGAGTTCCCTGAAGTTATTGCTGGTAAATTCTGCGGCTGTGGCGCTTTGATGAGAATGCGCCACCGAGTAAACCATATGCGCCTCGTCATTATTCTTTGCCTCTTGCGGAATTTGTGCAGGGCTTTTGAGCCCCACCACATTGTCTATATTGAATATGGCCGCCCTGGCATCTTCCACTTTTCCCTCTGCAAGGAGCGCATCCACTTTCTTCTGCGCCTGCGGTGTCAGAACAACAATGTCTTGCGGTTGCACGCCGTATTGCTCCAAGTCCTTGGCTGCCTGCACGGCATTCTCTGAAATTGTGCAGGTGGCGCGGGCATAGCTGCTTGACATTTTGTCAGATTCCTGCACAGCATGTGGCATGGACTCAGACCCCTTCAGCCCGGCAACATTCGATGGATTGGAAACCAATTCTATCATCTGGGAGCGCACAAGCGAATTTTCAGGCGAATTGGGGGGAAGGGACAGGTTATACCTGGAGCTAATCTCATCAGCTCTCTTTTGCGCCTCAGGAGTGAGCACAACCACATCAAGCACTGCCTGCGGCGGCTGGATGGTGCCGCTTGCAGCCTGGGCAAGGCCGATTGCCGCGTATCCTGCCTGTATATGCGGCTGCAGGGAAGTTAGCACTTCGGTCTGGGTGCTAAGCCTCTCCACCGTGGTGCTCGGCCTCTCTGTTGTGCCCCCCTGCTCGCGGACAGGGTTGGTGTATTTGGCTGATTCGTTTTCATATGCGGCATACAGGCCGGTAGGCGGCGCATATCTCTCCCCTGTGAATGGATTTTGGTTTTGGCTTCCAAGCTCTTCCATGTAATTGTGCAATTGAAGTTCGGCAGGAGTCATGGCTGGTTTTTCCAGCTTGAATTTATCCGCCTCAAGCATCGTGATTCGGGACATTGTTTTGCCCTGCAAATCAACGTCGCTTGTCATCACCATGATCTCCCTATTTATGGCAATCTCCCTGTCAAGCGCCGCTATTCCTACTGCTTCAGGTTCGGCAGCAACCCGTGCCACAAGCGCATCCTTTTTCTTCATTTCATCAAGGGCTGCAACATAATATGCGGTTGCCGCGGTATTTTCTGCCCCGACAGGAGATTGGGCAGAAGCCCTTGCGGCTTCAGCCAGGTTTGCGGCGATGATATTGTCACATGCGCGAATTTGCGCAAGCGTGCCTTTGTCTGCGTTCGGAACCTGGCTTATGGCCTGGGTTTTTTGGCTGTTAAGTTCCTGTATCTGTGCCGAAATTGCGGCCATTTCACTTGAGCTATTCGCAGTTTCAAGCTTGGCCGTATTCTGCCGAATCTGGGTGTCAATTTCCACCACGCGTTCTATTGTGGGTGCGTATGTCCTGTCCAATTCCTTGAGGTTTGGAAGCGAGAGGCTCGACGAAACAGTTTCTTTCAGCTTTGCATACGGCTCCAGGTTTTTCAGCGTAGCCTCAAGCTCATCCTTTCGCGCAGGCTGGGTCTGTGGCTGGGCAAGCTCTTTTTGCAATTCAGCGACAGTGGCAGACTGCACGCTTGCATATATGTACGCTTTGGTCATAGCGCCCTGCAGTGTTTTCACGCCTGCTTCCAATTCCACCGCCCTCTGTTTTTCTTCCGCAGTTGCAGTTGGGGATGCCTTTATCCTTGCGGCTTCCTCCTGGAATGCGGAAATGGTTTTCACCGCAGTTTCGGCAGTTTCGAAAGCATCGGACTTTATCGACAGAAGGTCCTCCCTTTCCTTGGTGCTCGATTTAATGATCGAATTCAGCTCTTCCCTGCGCGACTCTAATCCCTCCTTAGATATCTCGCCCCCGTAGGGCTTCACAATGTCTTCGGCAGGCTTGCCGGTTTTCTTTTCATATTCGGCAATCTCCTGGGGCACGCCAAATTTCGTTTCATATTCGTTCATCTTGCCCTGCAGTTCAGCTTTCTTTTCCTCTATCTGCTTTGGCGTCATTGCCGTGCCGTCATATCCCCTGCCTTCGCTTGCCGCCTTCTCACGCCTTACCAAGCCGAAATATTCTCCTCTGGCATCAAAATATGCATTCCTCTGCTCTTCGCCTGCAGGCTTGCCATATTTATTCTCAAACGCGTCAATTGTTTTTTGCAGCTGGATTTTCCTATTATCATCGCTATTCATATATTCCGGCGAGGTCACTATCTCCGGATTCTGTTTTTTCAGCTCTGCCTTTGCAGAATAATACTCCCGCAGCTCAATTCCCGCAAGCTCGGTTTTTGCCTGCCTTATTCTCTGGTCGATTGCGGCAATTTTCCCGTCTGCAACCGACAGCGTGGATCTAAGCTCGCTTAGGGTGGCAATAAGCCGCTTTTCAACATTTCGTATCTCTTCGGCTGGGGCATGGTCTGCCTTCAATTTCACCAGCTCCATTTGGAGCTGTTTCACCTTGTCCGGCAATGACAGGGCACTTTTCTCGGCATCTGCAACCTTCTCTTGCCCATCCTCCAATTTCAGCTTCGCATCCATGATTTTAGCTGCCTCCTTTGATCCGCCAATCCCGAATATCCCATATGCGGCTATTTTCTCATCCAATCTGCGCAGCTCTTTCCAATTCTGCAGGCAGGTAACCACATACCCGATTCCCTCTTTCCAAGCCTCACTCTTGAGGCTGCCGATGAATATGTCCTTGTCCATGGAAATTCCAAGCACATTCATCCTTTCTTTTCCCCTGCGTTTTTTTGCAAGTGCCGCAGCAGCTGCGCTAGGCAGCATTTTGACCGCAAGGTTCACTCCGCTTGTTGCCAGGAAGCGCACCACTCCTATGTCTATTTTGTCAATGCCAAGCGTGTCATTCACAAACTTGCCCGCAGCGCGCCCCCATTCGCTGGTAATTCCGCCAACCACCGTCTGCCCCCTTGCCGTGGCATCCTGCATGTCCATTGCCTTGAAGCCGCGAGCTTCTGTGAACAACACTCTCCCCTTGTCGTCTGTTTTGGTGCCAAACAGCCCGCGCATTTCACTTCCCCTCACTATGAACGGGTCGTATTGGCCTGCCTTGTTCCTGCGATCCATTTCAGGGTTGACCGAGTTGGTGGTGGGCACAAACCTTCCGGTAAACCTATGCGACACCTCGCCGCCAGGCGGGCCTGCAGCGCCATAGCTTGCCTTGGCCTCCTCTTTATTCGTAGTCCATGTTTTCCCATCTGCCTTTTGGTATTCCCTCTCGCGGGTAAGGAAAACCGGCATCACCCTAGTCTCAAGCTTTCCCCCCGGCGGTCCGTCCTTGCCAAAGCTTGCTTCCGCCTCGCTCTTATCGGTGGTATATGTGCCGTTCGCTGTCTTGTACTGCGTTTCCCCCTCCTTGTTCGAGCCTGATGAAAACTGGTCCGCAGTCTGCACAAGCGCGGTTGCAATCGCAACCGGGTTCACATTCACATTCTGCGTCATGGGGATGTATCCGCCCCCGCGGCTTGGGCGCAATCCCCTTGCCGAGCCAAAATCAAACATGTGCAGCGGATTCCTTCCCTGGAAGAATGCCGCCGCCAAGAGCAGCCCGAAAATCAGCCCTACCAATCCGCAGAATGGCGAATTCACAAACGAGGCGGAATCCGGGCATGATTGCGCGCTTGCCTGGCTTGCCCCAAGCGTGGCATTCAATCTGAGCGTGCCTGTCGAGCCTGCGCATGTGCCGACGCTCCCGCCCAAATCAAGCCCGGTGCACCACACCACTTCCTCCGCCGTAGTGGCATTCGGGCAGTACACCGCGCGTATTGCCCTGCAGGCGTATCCATTGAAGGGGCTAAGCGTTATTTTCGCCACTCCGTTCGCATCGGTGTATGCCCTGCACGCATTTGCCTTGTCCTCATCCTGAATGACGAACACCTGCGCGCCTGAAATATTATGGATGATGAGCTGCGGCAGCGATTTTCCCTGGACTAGTTTGAATTCCTCGTAATAAACCGTGATTGTTGCAGGTATCGGCCCGTTGTTCTGCACGGCTTCTGTTGACAGTGTGATTTTGGTTGGCGTGAGCACCGGGCACACCGGCGCATTTTGGGCAAGCGCCGTTGGCAAAAGCAGCAAAAACAATAAGCCCAAGGCTGCCATGCCGCGTGCAAAAACCCCACTTTGCATCGAATTCCAATTCAAGCCCTATATTTAAATAACTTCTTCGATGCTCCGAACGCGTAGAGAAAAAACAATTCCGTTTTTGCAAGTAGTGCGCGGGGGGTATCAGAAAAGTAGAGAGAAACCCTCAACAGCGGCGGACCGCTGTTGGGGGCGCCATCGACCGAAGGTCGATGTGCGTGGAGGGGGATGGGAATCAGAAAAAGAGTGCGAAGCGGGGGGGGTGGGTCAGAAAGTAACGTAGAAAATGGGGAGGGGGGCGAAGCCCCCCTCTGCGTTTCAGCCGGAAGCAAAGCTTCCGGATGCGCCATCGGCTAATTGCCGATGTGCGTCTCGTGGGCCACAGCCGGGAACATCGGTGTTCGCTTCGCGCCCGACTGCGGTCGGTCTTGCACCAACCGCTTCGCGGTTGAAAGTCGAACCCGGGCAAATATCAATTAGCAATTAGTGCGTGGGGGGTATCAGAAAAGTAGAGAGAAATGGGGAGGCAGCGCTCCCCCTCCGCGTTTCTTCTTGGGCCACAGCCGGGAATCGAACCCGGTCGAAGGGCTTCCCGCGGAGAATTCCCATTTGGAAAAAACTCGTCCACAGGCCCCCATGCTAACCATTACACCACCGTGGCCATCTAAGGTTATTATCTCAGAAACACATTATAAATTGCTGCCCCAAGCCAAATTTTTCCTTAGGAAGTCAACCGTTATCCTCTCTGCAACCTCATCGAATTTCAGCGTGATGTCCGCCTTGCCCGGGTTTTTCCTCACCCATTCCATGTCTTTCCTGGTGCCGGATAGCAGGTAAGGCCGAACCTCGTCAAGAAAAGCGGATTTCAATGCCCAAGCACCTGCGCGCCTGTGGCGCCTCCGTATTTTTGCACGTTTGCCATGGAAATATAGGCTGTTTCAGGTTTATATACTTTGTGGTTTATAATTAACAAATATGAAAATGCATAATTTGATCCGGGAGCCAATATTCTCCCATGGCAGGCTCATGGTTTTGTTCGGCGCCAAGGCGGCAAATCTGGGCAGGGCAAAGGAGCACGACTGCCAAACTTACGTGTTTTCCGAAAACGGGGGCAGGCTTTCTGCCGGCAGGGCAGGGAATGAAGTGCTTGTGCCGCGCAATTCCCTTGTCCGAGTAAACCGGGGCACAAGATTCAGTTTTCTGCCCGCCCAAAGCGAAGACATAGTCGTTGTAAAAACAATCGGAGAGCCGGATGCCAGCACTTATGCGCGCACGCCAACCGAAGCGCAGTTTGCAGCCATGCGCCCGAATACCCGGGAGCTGAATGGCAAAACCCTCTCCTATCTTGATGGCAACATAATGGTTTTCACGCAAGAATCAAGGTTTATTCCAGGCAATCCGGGCAGGGTTACCGGCTGGTACACGCACAATTTCAAGGGCTGCGACATTGCAATTGCCGCGGATGAATGGAAAGAGGTGCGCGCGGCAGAAGCCATCCACCGCCACATTTTCGCCACGGAGTTTGTCATCGCGAGGGAAGGGGAAATCACACTGCATCACGGCGGCAAAACAAGCATGCCGCACGGGGGCAAGGAAACGCGCCTGCTTCCGGGCCACCTATATTTTGTGGAGCCCAAAGAAGGGCAATTCCACACCATCAAAAGCATCACATTGGGCGCAAGCGGCTTTAACAAGAAAATTACCATCAACTTTCCCGCGGCTCTTGGCGTGCAGGGCGAAAGGATTCTGCTTGATTCTCCGTGATTTCGATGCGCCTGTCCAATGCAGCCAAGGCGGCACTTCCTGTTGCATCGATTGGCGCAACATTCCTTCTCTTCCCCCCAATCGAAGCGCTGGGCTTCACAGCAATGGCATCCTCGCTTGGCGGGGCATACCTGCAGGGCAGGAAAAACAGGCTGTCGGGAAAATCCGATGATGTTTCGCTGCCTACCTGGGCAATTTCGTACACAGGGGACGCCAGCTGGTATGCGTACGGGCTTGCAACAAAAATGCCCCCAATAATAGCCGCAAACGTTCTTTCGCTTTTTTTAAAAGCAAGGGTGATATCGCAGAAAATGCCGCATTGGGGCGAGGTCAAAAAAAGCGAATTCCTATCCGTGCCGTTCAAGCTTACGGCCGCATACCTTGCCGTTGCCGCGGCAGGGGCGGCAATTTGCCACCTATGCAATTTTGACGGCATTCTAAAATACACCGAGCAGCTTGCCGGAATTGCGGGCACTGTATTGGGAATTGCCGCGGCATACCCGCAGGCATTCAAGACATGGATGAGCAAAAGGGCGGAAGACATTTCACTTGGCGCCCAGTCGCTTCTCATGATTTCCACAGTGCTTTGGGGCGCATACGGGGCATTTTCAGGCAAATTTCCGATTCTTTTTACAAATGCGGCGGCATTTCCTGCTTTTGCCGCGGTGCTGCTGATGAAAATAATTTTCAAGAACCAAAACCAGGGGCAATGAATTTTCCCCCACCCGCCGCTTGTTAAAGCAGGAATAATTTTTTTCCTACCCTCCGCTTGTTATTTTGCCTTTGCCGCTTCCCCCTTCTTCAAGGCGAATAAGGAAAGTGCTGCGGTAAAGCCGCCTGCCCTTTTTCTCCCCTGACAATTTTTCCGTCCGCACCGCCTTGAGGTTGTGGTGCATCAACATTTCCGGGATTTGCTTCTTTTCCCCGACGTAAATGTCCACCCCCCCGTGCATCTCCTCCACTTTCGGAAGGAAGGTTATTTTGGAAATCTGCTTCACAAGCCTATCCGCCCATTTCTCCACAAGCTTCTTCTCCCCGCGCAATTGGATGATGCCCTCGAAATAGCCGGATGACTGCCGGTTGCACGACGGGCACATGTTCCTTTTTTCCTCAATGGGAAGCGGATGCACAAACGGTGCGGAATCCCTTCCCTGCTCCCATATCCCTTCCCACGCCTGGCTCTCAAGGTTATAGTGCCCCGGGATGTTTTTCATCCCTTCCTGCGCAAGGGCTGCAAAAAGCGACGGCGCCCCCTCCTTCCAGTCGTTTCCCCTGCGGATTTTGTTGCATTTGACGCACCTGTCAATTTGGATTTTTGTCGGCCATTTGGAGATTTTGTCCTCAAGCACGCAAGGCAGGCACCGCTCGCCGATGAACGAAATGTCCGAATCAGTTTTCCCGCACCTGGGGCATATCCTTTCCATGCAAATCAAAAGGCCGGCGGCAAAATGGCCGCCCTCTCCTCTCCATTTTGCGCGACTGCCTAATTTAAATCGATTGCCGCATTAACATGCGCATGGCAGAGCAGGACGAGGACAAGGGAGGCGCGAATTCCGAGATGCGCTACATCACGCTTGAATTAATGAAGCTGGCGGCAAGGAAAAAATTGCCGTTCCGCAAAATCGCCTCGGAATTCGTGGAAAACGCATATTCGCTTGCAGAATTATTGCAGGACGTGCCCAAATCGCAGGAAAGGAAAGCAAAGGGCGGCAAAGGCGCGGCTTCAAACCAGGAAGAGAACGACTGAGCAGCGCAATCCTTATTTACCCTGCCAAACACACCCCATATTGTGGAATCCGCAAAGTCAACGCTGTCATTAACCAAATATTTCGTTTCCCTGCCATCGAGCGGGAAACTTGCCGGAATCATACTTCTTCTTTCCATTTTCCTTGGCGCCCTGCTTGGGGTGGCAAAAGAGGGCAATTTTGCCCCTTTTACTTTGCTTGGCGGGGCAGGCACCGCCCTATCCATCGTGGCACTGCCCGCTTTCCTTTCCGCAGGCATGCTGTCCATGCTTCGCAAGAAAGTCGGGTTGCGCCGCGCCCTGGCAGTTGCCGCGATTTCCTCCTCCATTTACCTTTTCTTTTATGTTGCCGCGGTTTTCGCCTCGTCTTTCCACTCCTGGGGCGCCAACCTGATATTTGTCGGCATCGGGCTTGCCCTCATCGCATGGTTCTCAATATTGCGCTTTGCATTCGGGCTTGAAAAATCGGCGTGGCTGTTTTGCGGCATGCAGCTTTTCCTGCATTCGGCATTCCTGCTTGCAGGCTCATCCGTGGCATTGGGGCAGCAGCCTGCGGGCATGGCAGCCCGCATCGGACTGTCGGTTTTTGTTTTCCTTGCGGCAATGGGCGGATTATTGTTCCTGGCATCGGCGCCGCTTAAGAAAAACCTGGGGCTCACATCATCCGACGCACTGTCAATGTTCCTCTCGCAATGGATTTACGGGGAAAAAGACCTCGAGGATGCGTTTGAGGAAATCGGCGAGGAGGCGCACACGCTTGTTGGAGTATGCGGCATCAAAACATCAAAAGGCACATGCAACCTTGTCGTGCCGTATGTGCATTTCGGCCCGTTCGGCAATCTGGGCGGAAGCCAATTCTCCCACCAGCTTGCATCAGCGCTGAAAAAAGACGCCAAAACCACCGTGATTGTTTTTCACGGCACCGCCACGCACGATTTCGACCCTGTGTCTACAAGCCAGATTGGCGCAGTGATAGAGGCGTGCCAGAAGGCGCTTTCCTCATTAAGCCACAAGGAAGCCAAATGGCGCTACTCGCACGGCAAGGCCGGGGATTCCTCCTGCCACCTGTTCAACGTCAACAATGATGCGTTTGTTTCATTCACGCGCGCGCCCCTATCCACCGAAGACGTGAATTTTGCCGTGGGCTGGGCGCTTATGCAGCAGGCGGAAAAGCGCTTTGGCATTGCAATTGCGGCAGACTGCCACAATGCCGAAACCGGCGATGTTGATTATGTGGAGCCCGGCTCGAAAATCGCATTTGAAATGTCCGATGCCCTTTCCAAGGCGATGGCTCCAATCTTGCAAAAGAAAAAAATGCTGGCCGGCTGGGCCGAATGCCAGGCGCATGATGTGAATGCGATAGGCTCAGGCGGAATAAAGCTGCTAGTTCTTGCCGATGATGGAAAAGGGAAAAATCTAAATGCCCATGCAATCTGCGTAATCGACGGCAACGGAATCACCGGGTATGCACGGGACAGGCTCATTTCCTCCCTTGAATCATTCGGGGGGAAGAAGGGGTATGGAATGCGCGCGGAAATATTCACCACCGACACGCACCAGATGAACAACGTGCGCGGGGTGTTCAATCCTGTCGGCGCCGGGGGGGAAGACGATTATCTTGCATTGGAAACGCACGCGCTTGCCTTATGCGCAAGCGCAATGTCATCGCTTTCCATGGCAAAATTCGGCTGCGCCAAGGAGAGGCTCGTGCTCAAGGTGCTCGGGCCATACCAGTCCGCCGAAATTGTGAGCACGCTCAATTCCGTTGTCGCAATACTGAAAATCGCAATGCCCCTTGTGCTTATCGCATCGGTTGCGTTCCTGCTCTGGGCATTGTCGAAAATATAGCCGGTGCGCTCATTGCATCCGCTTTAGCGCAGAGCCTCATCCTGCGCAATCAGCTGCATCTTCATCAATCCGGCAAAAACCGAATACGGGAACTGCATGATTCTTGTGTTGTAAAGCATTATGCTGTCGGCAACATATGCCCGGGATGCAGCTAGCCACTCCTCTGTTTTCACAAGCTGCCTCTGCAATTCCATATAGTTCTGATTTGCCTGCAAGGAGGGGTAATTTTCCGAAAGGGCAAAAAGCGACTTCTCATCGGATTCCATGCCCGATGCGCGCATGTTGGCAATTTCCTGCTGCAGCCTCTTCTCGTATTTTGACGCCGCCCTCACGACTTCCACCAGATTCGGCAATAATTCCGCCCTTCTTTTTAGCAGCACATCCACATTGGCTTTCGCCCTTTCCACCGAAGTTTTTAGCGTAATGGTGCCGTTGTAGAATTCCATCATGTGCATGGCAAAAGCCCACGCGTACATCCCGAAAAACGCAAGCACTCCAAGCCCGACGCTTGCCTGCCCGAAAAATTCCATTCCTTTCATGGCGTAAAACCCGGCTGCAGCAAGGCACGCCCCGCCAGCCACTGCAAACGGCGCCCCGAACACGCCCAAAAGCGTCGCCATGCCCAATTCCGACATCGCATTTTTCTCGCTGCCATCGGCTATGCAGAAAATTTTCCTCCTCTCGTCAGGCACAATTTTCAGCATGGCGGCGCCCCCCTGCCCTTCCTCGAATTTAGCCTCGCCTATCACGTAGAGCGAGTCCCCGTCCTTGATGAAAGTCTCCTCCACTTTGAGCTGGTGCGAGTCGTTCACGTATTCCGCGGCGTTTTTTTCAAGGAACTTGCAGAGCTTGCCAGTCCTGTCCTGCTTGGCGCCAAACAGCGAGCCAAGCATGCCAGGCGCGGCCTGCCCCTCGTCAGCGGTGTCTTTTTTCACCAGGCTTTTCTTCCACGCGCCAAGCCCAAGGAATCCGCCCCCTTCCTCCTGGGGCTGCACAAGCGCCCTGCCCGTGTCATCCTCCACCATAATGGGCTCCTGGCTTTGGATGAGCTTCTTCAGCTTCCACGAGGAGCTTTTGCCGTGCTTTTCATACCTGTAAAGCTTGGTGCAGTAATATGCGCATTTCTCATTGTTGTATGGCGAAACATGCCGCGCCGCTTCCCTTGCAGCCCCGGAAATTTCCACGATGCCGGGGGATGCGGCTATGGTTTTTGTCGTCGGGGTGTATTCTATTGTTTTTTTCAGCCTGTAAGTGTTCAGGCCGTCCCAATAGGCGGCAAGGCCGATAAACGCGACAACCGCGCCCATGATTACAATATCCCCCGGACCGCCACGAGCCATGTCCTGGTTTCTTGCAATCAATTTATTTTCCTATCGTCAACTCGGCGGCAGAGTACCGCGCTCTTCGAGCGCGGGTGAATGCCGCGCATCCGCCGAGTTGGCGAGACAATCGGCGGCGGTTGCCGCCGGTGCACCGCCGCCCGGAAGGCGGCGAGTGAATCTCCGAACAGCCAACTGCAAGGCAGTTGGCGTAAGCCCTGCCGCAGCAGGGCGCATGAGCGAACATACCGTGCGCTTCGCGCACGGTCCCGCGCATCAGCGCGGGTCGCTCTTCGGAGATTCTGATGTTTTTTGCCTCCACCCAAACGTTTAAACAAATATCCATCCTATGCTCCATCAGAGGTGCTAGGATGAAAGCGTTGTTCCTTATTGCCGCATTCACGGCATTGCTGATTGCCCCGCCTGTGTTTGCCGGCTGCTCCGAGGGCGCATATTTGAGCGGGTGCTCATCCTGCGCGTTTGACAACGCCACGAAGAAATTCGACCGCTCGTGCACGGATGCGAAGAAAAGCGAGGGCACCGCGTGCCTTGCCACGAGCTACCCCGTTGCCATGAACAATTACCGGAATGGCAACTGTTCGATGGTGGACGAATGCATTTCACAGCTAAATTCCTGCACGGCATCTGTTTCAAGCGGAAATGAAAAGGCGGACTGCGAGGAAGGCTCCATGACCACATGCTATGCGACCGCGGACATATGCTTCAGGCAGGCGGCTGGAAAATGCAGCGCCCTGGAACCCCCGAAATGCGATGCGCCCATCGGCATTATAATCGTCGCTGGCGGCGCAGCCCTTTGGGCGGCATTCATGGGAAGGAAGGCGGCCTGCATTGCCCCTGCAAAATGCTGAGGCAGTTTTTTTGAACCATCAACCCACCCGCAGCCGGGGGAATCAGGAGGAACACAAATAGTGGGGGGAGGATCCGGAGGAAAACAAATGCAAAGGGGGAGGGGGTATCAGAAAGGAGCGTGGAAAATGAAGGGGGAGGCGCTCCTCCCCCTGCGTTTTTCGTGTGCCACAGGCCGGATTTGAAACCAGTAAGTTCGGTTTATTTTTTTCTTCGGGATAAATGCCATGTGCTACTTCGCCCTAGTTTAGTCTCCGGCCGAGGCCTTCCCGTCCCCCTCGTATCCAAGCGTGGCAAAATTCGTGTAAAGCGCCCTGAATACGGCGATGTCCTCCGGCTCCCTTGACACAAGCGTCTTTAGCATAAGTTCGGATGCCCTGTCCATCGAAACCTGCACGGAATTTTCCACCGTGTCCCCTTTCAAAATGTGCAGAGCTATCAGATTTGACACTTCAAGGACACGCTTGGCAACCGGATTTCGGATTGGCGTTGACTCGAATCTGTCCATGTGCGGAATGATGAACAGGCCGCTGTGGCCTATGAAAGCGGCGCAGCCTGATGCAATGGCATTTTTTGCAAGCGCTTTGCGGACAAAGCAGCTTCGGGCATACACTATCGTGCCTTTCAGCAGGCCTGACGAGCCGCCATCCATCACAACTTCATCGTAGTTGCCCAATATGGCGGCGCCGTCCTCGGTTCCATGCCCGTTGAAAAAGACGAAATCATAATCGTTTCCCTCAAGTCTTGAATGGACTGTCTGGCGCGTGTTATTCCCATCCTCTGCCCTGTCCCTTTTCCAATTCTGCCTTTCCGCCGCAGCCAATACTTCCTCACAGTAAGGGTAGAGGTATTGGTTGTAGAGGTCATGCCTGCTCCTAGTGAGAAGCAACCGTTTTTGCACCTAACCGACCTGCCAGCCCGGGGCTGTCCAATATCATACGGAGCTCCATTTTTGCGAACTCCCTGCCAATCGGGGAATTGTCATTGACCTCCCTGATAATGTCGTCCCTGGAAAGGTTGCCGTGCGCCCCGACGGAAAAGCCTATGCTGGGCGGAAGGGAATTCAATCTGGCCATGACCAGCTTTTTTACATAGTCGTTATCCATAGCATCAGGCTCCCTTGAACATCCCGATATCCTCCAAGGTCTTTATTATCCTGTCCCCAAGAGGCGTTTTTGAGCTTGCTTCCACGAATGCGGCGTTCCAGCTGTAGGGCTTATTGTCAACAAGAGCGATTATGTCCCCCCTTAGGCTTTCCGGAACCGAAGCGTACGCCTTCATGAAGCGTGCGCGCAATTCACCCATTGTAGCCGCCATACGCATCTCCCACGATAACTTACAAAAAGCCTGTTTAAATGGCTTGCGTTGAACCCGGGTTGCGGGGCAAAACAAGTTGCCACAAGCCGGATTGTCGGATGCTCATGCGGGCAACTGCTGTTGCCCTTACACCAACCACTCCGTGGTTGGTTGTTTCGTTCGCACCGAACACCGCCAGCCGCTTACGCGTCTGACGGAGCTCAAAGGCTCCGCCTTTGGCTCTCCCAATGCCTTCGGCATTGAGAGTTGAACCAGCAACAAATTCGCCAATCTGGGGAAGAAATCCGGAAAACAAAATCCCTTTCTTTTTTGAACCCCAGGGCCTTTTTTCTTCCGCCGAAAGCGGCGAACCGCTTTCGGGGGCACCATCGGCTTACAAGCCGATGATTGTCGGAAAAGAAAAAAGGGGCTGTGCCACAGGCCGGATTGCCGAGGCAGCAGCTTGATAAGTAGTAGTATTTTATAGCTTCTTTTCTTTATTTTTACGTGGTCCAGCGAGAATTATTTTATCCAAACGACCAAGTAGACAAACCTGACGGTTCTAGGATATCCGAAATAGGGACGATAAAAAAGCAGAAGATTCCTGGGCTAGAATTAATTTCACTTGAAAAAGCCGGGCATTTCTATCCTGATGCTAAAGTGAAAGAAATCGAAAAGGATCATGTTGCTTTTATCAATTGGGCTGTAGCCGAACTCAAAGCCAAAGGGTTTACAAAGCCAAAAACCTACGAGGAGCTTGTTGATTTTTGCGACACTGTAAGAACGCTAATATACTCAAAATTCAGGGGCGCAAACCAGAATGAACTGCTTAAGTCAAATACCCTTACAAACTCTCTTGCAGACAGGATTTTGGACTGCAATGTTGCCGGTTACGTGTTTAATGACATATCATCTTTTTTCGGCATTAAGACTCACTATGTTGCATTATGTTCGCATTTTGTGGTGGGCGTAATCCCTGAAGGTAAAAATGAACCGATGTTCTACATCGACACCGTTGTCCAATCACTTAGGGGGGATAAAGGGAATGTGCCTGAGCCTGATTGGCTCATGAAAAATAGGCAGGAAGTGGAAAACAGCTATTACAAAATAGTTGACGAATACCCTTCCGAACTCCAGCCTTCTCGCCATTATTTCCAAATCGCAATGCAGTTCCTGACTTCGGACAAGCCGGAAAAAGTGATGGAATTCCTGGATAAGCAGCAAACGTTAACCCCTGATAATGTAATGGTGCGAGCCAACCGAACCAACTTCATGATAGTCTCCAGGCAATTTTCAAAAGACTCCATATTTAGCGAGACAAAAAAAATCCGAGAAACATTTCCGGAATTGGCAAATATGTACGAAGGGTTCTATCATATAATGCATGTCGGCTATCCGTTATTCTCAAATAAATTAGAAGACTCAAAACCATTTTTAGAAGACACCTTCCCGAAATTGCTGGATTCCTACAAGAAAGTTGAGGAGCTGGCAAATACCTACCTGAGCAGTTTTTTGCGCACTAACCATTCCATTTATTGCATGTTGATAGGCTATGGGCATATGGTAAATGGGGCCTTGGATGAGAGCCAGCCAATGTCTTCAAAAACCATGTTTGAAAATGCCATCGCCAACTTTGATATGGCAATCAAGGAAACTACAGGTGGGCCACTTCCATTTATGCTTTTTTTCAGGGCTTTTTCCTATGAAAGCATCGGCAAGGACATGTCGGCGCTGGACGATTATATGCACCTCCAGCAAATGTTCCCGCAATATTTCAATCCAGATTTGTTGCAATCGAAAATCGACTTATGCATAAAACATCTTAAAAATATCATAAACAAGCGATAAAAGTTGCCACAGGCCGGATCATCGGCGCTCGCTTCGCGCCCGACTGTGGTCGGTCTTGCACCAACCGCTTCGCGGTTGATTGCGCTCGTGCCGAATGCCGCCAACGCTTCGCGTTGACGGTTGAACCAGCAACACATTCAAAACAAGTTGCCACAGGCCGGATTTGAACCAGCAACACATCGGTCTTCAGCCGATTGCTCTCCCAGGTTGAGCTACTGTGGCGCAAACCTATCTTGGCTCATCTAAGTTTATAAAGTTGGATTTGGCGTGCACGCCGGCTGCCTTGCGCCCATTCCGCGATATCCGGCTTTTATCCCCTGATTTCCTTGAGGCTCCTGACAAGTTCTTCAATCATGCTTTCCATTTGCGCGGCAGAAGAGTCCGCTTTGTCCTTTTGGAAGGCGCGCTCGATTTCCTTGCCATAATCGTAGAACTCCCCTCCCGTGCCGTTCACCAGCTTCTCGTAATTGCCAAGCTCGGGATACCTGCCGGGGCTTGAATTTATGAACGACACCCGCACGCCATCCAGCTTGAACTTTTTCGCCATCCTCTGCGCCGGAATGTTTAGGACCGCCTCGTTTGAGGTGCTGCCGTCCCCCACAAGGAAAATGTCAGTGTCCTTGATGCGCTTCTTTTGCAATTGCGCGAAAACCGCATTGTAGTTGTCGTAATCCCCGTACTGCGTTTCAGGCAGGAATTCCACCCGCACATCGCTGCTGCCTTCGAACGCCTTTTCCAGCCTTTCCTTGAGCTTAAGGTTCCACTTCGCTGCGTATTCCTCCACCGACCCTTCCTGGAGGTCATTGCCCCGCCCGGTTATGCCAAGCCCGAAATTGTCGATATAGAAAATGGCCTGCCTGTGCTTCCTTTGCGGCTGAGGCGCGGCATCTTCCGGCTTTTTTGGCGTCACATCCCCAATCAGCTCGCGCAGCGCGCGCCGGTATATTTCGTTGCGGATGTCAAGGTAGGGCCAGTATGCCCTTTTGTTGGAATTGCGGACTTCGTCCAGGTTGGTGTCGGTTTCAGTGATGTGGTGCCGGAGCCTTGCCATTTTCTCCTTGCCGCCATATTCCGGGTTGCCGAATATCTCATCCACAATGCCGTACGCGTTGTATGCCTCCTTCAGGGCAGGGTCATCGCGCGTTGGCCTATCACCGACATAAAGCCCGAAATTCTTTCCCGAAGCCACGCTTTCAAGGGCTGCGGAATACCGTTCGCGCCGGATTCTCTTAGCGCCCGCATCCTCATTGCCTTTCCCATCTGTGCGGAAGGGGTTGCCGGTTTCGGTTTCCGCCAACCTGCTTTTTAGCCGCCCCACTATTGCCGCCTTATCGCCCCTGTTCCTGGAAAGTATTTCCGCAATTATCCCGTCAGCGAAGTCTATTGCCTTCTGCTTTGCCACCGGGTCAAGGTCCGGGCCTTCCATGCGTGTGCGGAACATGGCACTAATCTAAAATTCGCAATTATTAATGCTTTCCAGACGACTGGCCTGGGCAGGTTAAGCAACTGCCTCCCCCAATTGAATTTATAAAATTTAATCATGCTAAATGCGCCATGCCCTCCATGCTCTACCGCCCGGCTCCCAAGCAGCAGGGCGGCGAAAGATTGGAAGATGGCACCTACAGGATATATTCCGGAGCCGGCGGGCTGTATGTTGCCGTGGATTTCAGGTTGAATGAAGCCCTGTCGTCCGGGGATGGAAAGCTGAAGGACATGAAAATTTATTTCCGCAAGGAAAAATCCCCCGGCCTCAAGGCAGCCGACCTTCCGACCGATGGCTGGGCTGCCATCCCGGTTTCAATCATATCCGCAAAAGGCCTTTCCACAATAGTCTTTTCAAAGCCAAACAGGGATTTTAGCGGGCTTGCGGATATGCCGGGCGAAATTTCCTCCAAAAACATTATTGAAAGCGACGTGCTTTCAAAAATTTTCCCAAAAATCCAGCTGAAACTGCTTGCCCAGAACTTCGGCGTGTTTTAGGCGGCGGATCATCCGGTAATTTTTCCCCGCGCGCCCCACTGGTGCAAAATTGCAAGTTCGGAAATTTTCATCCTTATTTGTTTTCCATCATCCCTAAACCTGATTGTAACGGTTTCATCCTCTTTTGTCTGGTAGTCTATGGTTATGCAGTATGGCACGCCCACTTCATCAGCGCGGGCATACCTCTTTCCAATCGAGCCTGATTCGGAATACCGCGCATCAAGCCCGAGCGCGCGCAATTTCCCGGCAACTTCTTCCGCCTTTTCCGCCAAGCCGTCTTTCTTCATCAATGGAAATACCCCCGCAACATACGGCGCCACAAAAGGCGGGAAGGCAAACCACTCCCAATCCCGCTCCGGTGTTTTGGGGCGGTAGCAGCTTTCAAGCAGGCAATAGAATAATCTGTCAACGCCGAATGACGGCTCCACCACGTGCGGAATAATCCTTCCCTTCTCCTCTTCAACAAACACTGACAAATCCTGCTTGGAATGCTTGGCATGGCTTGACAAGTCGAAGTCTGTCCGGTAAGCAATGCCAACCGTTTCAATCCACCCATAAGAAGTTTGCACTTCCAAATCCACATTTCCCTTCGAGTAGTGGGGCATTTCATTTTTGGCAAGCACCTTGAAGTGGAACTTGTTTTCCGGAATGCCGACGAATTTATAGTATTCTGCCGCCTTGTAAACAAAGTATGCGAAAATCTCATTCGGGAAATAACCTTTCTTTATGCCATCTGCCAAAGTGACTTCTTCAACCGGCGGGCATAAATTTTCCTCTTTCCCCTCGCACGCAGGCTTCACCCTAGTCTTGTAATCTGCCACAGATGCGAATTTTTGCATTGCTTGGTTTTTTGGGTTGAAGAAATACTCCAATTCCATCTGGGTGAATTCGCGCATCCTCACCAATCCCTGCCTCGGCGAGATTTCATTGCGGAAAGACCTGCCCACCTGCCCGATGCCGATGGGCAGTTTCGAGCCGGTTTGCCTGAAAATCCTAGGAAAATCAAGGAAAATGCCCTGCGCGGTTTCCGGGCGGCAGTATGCGGTGTTGCCCCCTCCGCCGACCTGCGTTGCAAACATGAGGTTGAATGAGCCCACCGGCAGCAGCTCCCCCTTGCAGTCCGGGCACGTTATGCCATTTGCCGCAAGCGCCTGCGAAAGCTCAGTCGGATTTTTGCCCGCCCAGCTGGTTTTTGTCTTTTCCTCCAAAAGCGTGTCCGCCCTCCAGCTTTTCTTGCATTTGCCGCAATTGGTGAGGGGATCGGTGAAATTCGCGGCGTGCCCCGATGCCTTCAAAACCGCCTCGGGCAGAATGATGCTTGTCTCCACCTCGTGGAATTCCTCGTCGCGCAGAATCCTGCTCCTCCAGATGTTTTCGATGTGCCGCTTTATCTGGCTGCCCAATGGGCCATAGTCGTAAAAGCCGCCCCACTGCCCGTAAATTTCCGCGGAAGGCAGGAGGAAGCCCCTTTGCAGGGCTATGTCGAGTATCTTTTCATGCATGGGCTGCTCCTTTGCCATGCATTAGCTTTGAAGGGGAAAAATAAAAATCAGTCAGATTGGCCGCTGCTCGACCAATATGTTGCGCGGCGCTGAAAAACCCACTATCAAGGTGCCTTTATCGTCCCTTTGCTTCCTTTCAATGGAGTCGAAATTCATGCTATCTTGGTTTTTAGAGACGTATTCTTTCGCGCGTGTTTTGTCGAAATACTCCGAATTTTGCTCAGAATACCAAACTTGCACTGCATCTAGGCGCCCTTCCACAACGTCTTTGCATAGCATGTACAGCCTGGCGGTGTTAATCGCTTTCTGCACCTGGTCTTTCGTTGGCACGATGCTTACATGCTCTATCTTCAAGTTCTGCGCGCGTGTTCTCAAATTTTTAACCATAATCTCACGCTTTATCCCTAATTTTCTTCCAATATAAATAGTCTTGCAAAAAATATTCCAATAAGAATAGCGCTTTCTCACGCCGTCCTGAGATTGCCCAGCATTGGCATGCGGGCAGAAAATGAAGAGAGGGCAAAAATGTCTTTTGGCAGTTTTTTCTCCCCCAAAACCCTGGCTGATTTTGCCTTGGAGTAGTATTCGTACTTCCCGTCCTCATGGATGAGGACGAAGCCTTTTATCCTGCCGTCAAGCACAGCCCTGCTGTTCTCCCTGGTTATGAACCTCTTGTGTTCCGGGGTAATTAGCCATGCCGCTTCCCTAAGGTCTACCGTACGCCAGCCCTGGAAATGGGCGCGGAGAATGTCGAACTTTTCCTGCAATCGCACGGTTCCACCATGAGCATATTTCCTTCCAGCCGATTATTAACCTATGTAACACATTTATTCCGTTAAGCATAAGAAAATGCCTAGGGCGTGATTTGAACACGCGGCTTCCAGATTGCCCAGTATGGTGGGGAAAGCCGCGAGGCCTTCCCATCCTGCGGACATGTGACTGTCCACGATGCCTTTTTACTTCATCGCCGTTTTGGGGCTCGTCACTCATCGGGTTATACCTATGAGTCTGGCACTCTAACCAAGCTGAGTTACCTAGGCTTGTACCTTATTCTTTCGCCTGAAACCCTTAAATACCCCGCCTGCCACAATGGAATCATGGCATCATACACGGTAGTAATAGAGCAGGGCGAGGACGGATTTCTCATAGCATCAGTGCCCGCTATTCCCGGCTGCCACACACAGGGAAAAACACTGGACGAACTGATGGCGCACATAAAGGAGGCAATCGAGCTTTGCATCGGGGAAGGCGTTGCCGCTCCGGAATGCAAGCTGCTTGGGGCGCAGTCAATTGACATCGATTTTTCCGGCAGGCTTTCGCCCTCTCAAGGTTAGGGAAATCTTCCGGATTTTGGAAAAGCTTGGCTTTCGGATGGCAAGGCAGAAAGGCAGCCATGTGATTTTCAAGCATGCCGATGGGAAATTCACAATTGTCCCGGTACACGGAAATGGGGAAATCGACAGGGCACTTTTAAGGAAAATAATCAAGGAATGCGGCAGCACTCCGGAAGAATTCGAAAAGCTTTCCTGATGCTTGAACGGTTTTTACCTATGAGTCTGGCACTCTAACCAGGCTGAGTTACCTAGGCTTAACTGGAATTATTGCGCCGGTTAATATTAAATAGGGCTTGCCTAAGGTAGTTGTATGGCTATGGGGGGCAAGCGGAATCGGTGCGATGGGGCAGTCTCAAAAAAAGAAAAAGACCATTTTCATTTTTTTCCATTTGCTTTTACAGCTTTTAAGAATTCCTGGCCAATACTCTTGGCAAATCTTTATGTTGCATATTCTGTGCTTTCCGGCGATGCCGCTTTAGGCGATATCATATTGATCGGCTTTGCAGAATATTCTTTCTTCACATTAGCCGCTATGCTTATGCTTCTCATATCGCTTGGGGCAAATCAAACTGAGAGAAAACGCGGAATAATCAATTTTCTTGTTATTTTTGCAGTTATGATTTGGCTGCAATTTTTTGCAGGGCAAGCCTCCTTAGCTTCATATGAAATGATGGAAGGCATAAAAGTCGGCAATACGACCTCTTATCTTGGTGCTACTCAGGCAGTTCTCCAACTTTTCCATCCGTCGCTCTATCTTCCGATAGTGTTAATTCTGATAGGTAATTCAATGGTTTTCTTGCCAAAGTATTTCTTCAGCAAACAACGGAACTTCGAATTTTACGAAATTGCTGGGTTAATGGGCGGGAGAGCAATGTTCATGGTGCTGTATGTTATGGGAGCGGTTGCAGCGTCGATGATATCGGATAAATTTGGATTAATCAAGATGCTGGCTCTTGTTGCGGCATATACTCTCCTAAAATCCTGTCTGGATATCTCCGAAGCTTATCGCACGCGACAACTAAAAAAATTCCTAATCTGAGTTACCTAGGCCTAAACACATGCTTATCGCCTGAAACGCTTAAATACGCAATAGTGCCCCGCATGCCTTCATATTTCATTTGCGCATGCCCGCCATGGCCCCCTCATACGTCTGGTCGATTATTTCCACCACCGTGTTTTTCACGTAGAATTGGAACGGCCGCCGGCAGTTAATCCCGGGCGACTTATCCTCCGAATGGAATATCAGCGCATCCGGCGCCGCTCCGTTTCCCGGCAAGATTACGATGTTTTTCGAGGTGTCCAGCGGCTGCGGTTTTTCATCCGGGAATGCCACCACAAGCTTGGCGCTTGCCAATGCCTCATTTCCTATTTTTTGGGGCGCGCCAAGCTTTTCCATTATTATGCTTATGTCGCACCACATTCCGCAGTCCAGCGCCAGGCTGTCCGAGATTTTTATCCGCAGCCCTTCGGAGTCCAATATCCCAAAATGCGTCCCGTTCTTCCCAATCCTATCAATGAACCTGCCTTCCATCTCATTGACAATCACGTCGATTTCCCCCTTTCCGCCAGGCTCGCTGAATGTGCAGCAAACCACCACGCGGTCTGAAATTTTTTTAACGAGCCTCCTTCGAGCCCGTTCCGCCGTATTGAGCAGCTCCGCAAAGCGGTGGAGCCTGATTGGTTCTGGATAAACCAGAAGCGTGCTTTCCCCCTTTATGCTAAGCGCGTGCCTTTCCACTTTCGAGAGCCTTGCCGGCTTTTCCCCCTGCCGTATGAGATGTATCCTCAAGAATCCTACCATGCCAAATTCACCTTACATTACTTGCCTTTTTATTATTTATAACATTATATGCCTGCCCTGCAAACGCTTATTAACGCCGTTTTCCATATATTTTGCAGGAGAATGGCCGGCGGCCCGCTTCGGATGCATTGCGCATCTGAGGAAGTTCTGCCCTCGGAATCATGTCCTGCGCCCTCAAAAGCGCGGAAATGAAAACGCGTAACAGCTTAAGGCTGGATGGAAGGGAACAGAAACGATACCCTGCCGCATCCGCGATGAGCATATCGCCACCTCGTCTTTACGGCAGGGGTTTGGGCGGTGTCGGACTAAGGGAGTGCAACCCCCTTGGGCTGACAAGCGAGCTTGCTTGCGGACAGGGGTGAAACGGCTCTTCCATTATGTGGCCGTGAAAGGCATTGTGCCGCTTAGTCGAATGCGGGCTCAACCGTCAACTGCGCAAGCAGTTGGCGGGACTGCGGATGCGCAGGCATCCGCAGCAGAAACAGAAGGCAGGCTACGTCCGGCCGCTCTCCTAAAAACTAAATCCGCGTCAGCTAGCCGCCTATTGTTTCGTTTGAAATTATTATTTTCGGCTTTTCCCCTGCATCGGGCACTTCATCCGAATACCAGACATGCGCCTTTGATGAAAAATTCCCCCCACGCACTTCCAGATTGCAAATCGATTTTTCAGAATAACTGAAATTGCGGTAGAATGCGGAAAGTTCATTCCCATCCGCACGAAGCGCTATTCGCATCCTGGGCAGGGGCACCTGCCTGTAATTGCCCTCGCCAAGAACACAAACCTCGTCTGCGGCATCCACGAGCCTTTGCGTGGTTTGAAGCAGCATCGCCCCATATGCGGAATTTTCCTGCATCGCCTTCATTGAATTTGCCGAATGCAGGGCAAGGGCAAGCAGCGCAAGGCCAAGGCAAAGCGCGGCAAGGGCTTCTGCGGTTGCCTGCCCCCTCATGCAATCATTGCCTGCAGATGTTGTCCACGCACCGTTTTACCTTCTGGAATTTCTCGCAGTCCGAATCCGTTGTGCAATAGTATGGGTTATTTTCCACCATAGCGGCGGATGTGCCCGCATTCAGGCTTTCCCCCACGTTCTTTACCATGCCGTTCATGTACGAAAAAGCGAGCACCGCCATGCCAAGCACTAAAAGAAGCAGCATGAGCATCTCGGCCGATAGCTGTCCCCTCATCCAACCACCCCGATGGAGCTTCTTGCGCAGTATATATAAGCCTTGTCGGCTGAGTTGATTCGGGGGAATGGATGGGAAAGGGATATGTCTTTTCACTTGACGCATTTGTCGCCTTTTCGCTTATCCTAATTTCGGTTCAGACGCTCATTGTGATGTCCTCTTCGCCTGCAGGCTATTACTACCCGCTGCTGCAGGCAAATTACCTTGCGCACGACACCCTCGAAGTGATGAAGGTGGCAAAGCCGCCATGCAACGCCACAAGCTGCCCGCAGCAGACATACATGGAAATAATCTCGCCATATGCCATACCGGCAAACCGCTGCCAGGGGCTTGAGGAATGCCAAAAATGGTTCCGCCAACTCAATGAGGACAATATCCCAATCCAATATTCTTATGCGTTTTATTACGATGATTTGGACGGCAACAGCCACCTTGTCTACGATGCATCCGCCGACTCATCATCAAAGCACTACGGCATAAAGTACCAGCGCGTGCAGGCATCTGCGCAAACCTATCTTCTTGGCTACTATGTCCCATTGCATCGGGGAGACTCGCCCTACTGCAATGTCGTGTGCAAGGGATATGATGCCGCAACCAACGACTACAAATCCCCGGCAGCCTGCGTAAACGTGCCATGCTCGGACGTGCCCTCGAGCAATTTCAATCCCGGGGTGTACAAAGTCGGGATGCTTAGAATGGTGGTGTGGGGATGACTTTTTCCAAAAAAGGGTTTTTCTTCACGGTGCTTGCCCTCATACTGCTCACCTTCATGATGGTGTCCGTGCAGATGTGGGCGCAGGAGCAGCAGCTGCGTGAAATCCGCGCGTCAGAGCGCTTCCGCGTGGACGCCCTGAAAAACGCCATAAGCCTCACGGACGAGGCGTCGCTTGCCGCATTCACCAACGCATCGCTTCTCTATTCGCTCCATTTCCTGTCCACAAGCCTTGCAAATTCCGTGTGCGCAGTGCCGTTCATCAAGGATGACAAGGGCGGCGGAAAATACCCCGACGGCACATATTACGTTGCACGCTCGCTTGCCGAGCTTATGGAAAACGGCACCACCCATGGCGGCCCGCCAAGCGCGCCGTATCCTTTCGACTGCCCCCCGGCCCGCATAGGCAACATCACCTATTCTTCAAGCGAAATGGATTACACGCTCAAGTCATATTTTGCCAAGACATCGCAGGCGGCAAGGCTGACCGGCTACAACCTCACGTGGGGCCCGGTGAAGAACCTGACCGTAAACCAGACGCAGGTGTTCGGAGTCACCGTGAAATTCAGCGTTGATGCGAACATTTCCGACCTTTCCGGCAATTTCAGGCAACCCATGCACTACGACATCGTCGCGCAAACCGACATAAACGGCCTGCTTGACCCGTTCATTACCGCCTCGGATCATTTCCATCGGGGCGTGCCCATGGCTGTTGCGGCGCACAGGCAGGTATTCCACGTGGGCAGCTATGCTTCGCGCGGGGATGCCAGCATGGAGGTGGCGGCAGGGGGCAGCGAGGGCCTGGGGTGGTTCTTCGGGCCACTTGCTGACCTGCCGCACGACAATGCCGCGTGGCAATTCACAAGCACGTCATACAACAAGTCCAGGATGAAGTATTACATTTTCGTGACAAACGACCGCGACAGTGCAATTGCCGAATCCATTTATTTCGGGGGAATAATACTTGTGTCAAGCAGCAGCGGCCAGGTGAAAATCGGCTCAAGGGGGAACGGCGTCACCTGCCTGATAAAAAAATACACCCAGCCAAACTGCGTTTATTGCAAGATTTGGGAAGAATACGCAATAGGCGGCCCGTTGCAATGCGGCAGCCTGCTCATGACCCCGACAATCAATTCATCCACCATGCTTGCAAAGCCAATCCCGTATGTCAATGTGCCAAACAACAACTGGCAATCCCAGTTGAAGAACAATTACCATCTGGACCTTCCGGAAGCCCTCATCAACAACAAATACAACCTGACTGATGCGCTAGCCGATGTCCAGAAAAAATTCTCCTCCAGCCAAAACGACAGCTCAATTTCCGACCTCACCGGCCCGCGCGACATGGCAATATGCGGATATTATGTCCCGTCCAAGAACGGCCCGTCGTACCTCAAGCGCTTCACCCAGCCGGCAAGCTGGGGCAGCCCGCCGTATTCGAAATTCGGCGGGGCAGAGCTTGGCATCGAGTCAGTGCTATTGGGCAGCTGGGCCGGAGGCTCCACCGACCCCCAGAACTATAACCACCTGAACGACATCAGCTGGCCAAGCTCGGAATTCTTCTCGCGCCTTGACTACCTGTTCTACCGCCCCACATTCATGTATAATAATCAGTGCCTCGGGCTGTTTGAAAAGGGCATGCCCGGCTGCAAGGATGCGGACATGTGCGCCCCGGGAAGCACAGGCCCCGCAGAGAATGCAACAGGCAGGTTCGCATTCGACAATGAAACCGGCGCAGGCTACGGCTTCACATGGCCTTACAACGTAACCCCGAAAAGCGGGCAGGCAAATGCGTGCCCATGAAAGCGTGCAAACATGGACCGAAAGCTGCAATGTGGAAATTCGCCCTCAAGGCACTGTGCTTACGCCAAGCGCGCCCATTCCATGGCGCATCCATCTTTTGCAAAGGGCCAGTCTGCTATCGAAATGCTGGTGATGACCGGCGTCGCCCTTGCGTTCATCCTCCCGCTTGCAATCCTCTTCTTCACAACCTCAAGCTCCAAGACCGCGGAAGTGTCGAAGCTGCAGGCGCAGGGGCTTGCGCAGAAAATATCCGACGAGGCCGCGCGCGTGTGCTACCAGGACACGTGGGCAAAGCGCGTGGTGCTTGTGAATTACCCCCAGAGGCTGCTCAACGTCACGGTGGTGAACAAATCCGTGATAGTGACTCTTGAGGGGGAACTGGGGGGGCAAAACCAGATAGTGGTGCCATCCACATGCAACATGACAGATGCCATTTCCCCCACGACGGGCCTGCAGGTGCCGAACAAAGCCATGTCTGCCATTAGGGGGGGAAGGTATGTTTCCTCGGGCCTTGTGGCCTTGGTATTTTTCAACACAGGCTATGAAGTGAACATATTCCGGGTGGTGGGGAACCGGTATGAATTAAGCTGATATTTATGGAAAAAAAGCGCATGGGGCAGGCGGGCGCCGAGCCGATGGATTGCGGCATGGCAAAAAAACAAAAAGGCCAGGCGGCAGTGGAGGCCATGGCCTACATAGGCATGTTCCTTTTCATCACGGTGTTCTTTTCCATCTTCCTGCTGCAGCAGCAGGCCGCGGAGCTTCGCGAAAGGGAGTACAGGCTTTCCACGCAGGTAGCAGGGCAGATATCCGATGCCATCACCATCGGGGCGCTTGGGGGCCCGGGCTTCAACGCGACATTCCGCATCCCCCCCGAAATAATGGGGAAAATGTACATTGTCAACATGTCCTCAACAGGCTCCATTTTCATCACCCTGATTTCGCCTCCCTCGAATTTCGGGGGGAACAACGTTACGTTCTACCACACCGTCGGCGCCAGGGGCGTGATTAAGCCAATTGCACCGCATGCCTCAGGAGGCCAATATACCACGATGAGCAACGCCGTGCTTGATGCAGTCTGGTTCAATTCGTCGCGGGGGCAATTCCGGGTATATGTGAACAGCAACAGGGATCTTTACATCGGATAGGTGGATGGATGGAATGGCAATGCGGCAGGGGGCAATTGGGCGGATTGGCGGAATGGCAATGCGCAATGGAGCGACAGGTTGGAAAGGTGCATGTATGAAAGGCCAATATTTCTCATTTGACGCAATCGTCGCGTCGGTAATTTTCATGCTGGGCATGACGCTGCTTCTGGGGCAGTGGTTTTCCGTCAAGCAATCCACCGACCTTACAAACGACTACCTGCAGGAGGATGCGTTCCGCGCATCCGACATACTGCTTTCCTCGGGGGTGCCGAACGACTGGCACGACCCGCCATCCAAGCTTGAGGGCCTCTCGGGGGTGCGCAAGGTCGGGCTTGGCATGTCCCCCTCCGGCAGCCAGGCGCTCAACCAGTCATTGATTAACGACATTGAAATCAACTGGGCAAATCCCGACCTTTGGGATTTTGGCGGGATACCGACGCAATTCTACAATTCCTTCCGCACAATGCTGGGAGTCGGATCACATATCTACATTTACATCCGCTCAGCCGAAACTGATCCAATTCCATGCTGGGTGGGCCCGCCGCCTTATTACTGCCCGGTCCAGTCGTCATATTTCGGGTTCGTGTACGGCTACGGCCCCAACGCAATGTATGCCACGGAATTCGTCCATGTCCGGCGCATTGTTGCATTCGAGGACAAGGCGCACGCCGGAAGAATGATGCCGGGAGCAATGGACCTTTACATCTACAAAAACACGAGCATCCGCTAACGTTGCTTAAATTGATCAGCCATTAATCCTTTTTTTCCAATCGTGCGGAAGCTCCCTGCCCACCCAGTCGCTTTTTTTCAGTGCGACCGCAGTAATGGGCTTTATCCCATCCGGCACGGCCCCCAATCCAAAAAGTTCGCATGCCACTGCGGCTGCAATGGTTATTTTCCGCCCGCCCTCGGTGGCTATGATTACATCATCACCTGAAATTTCCACTGCAACTATTTTCTCCCCCTTGCGGTTTTCCACTCCGCCAAACAGCAGCCTTCCCCCGGCTCCAACATGTATTTCCCCCCCGCGCCTTACCCCGTTTTCGATTATTACCCTCATGCCCTCATGCAGGCGCGATGCAATGCCCCCGCCCTCCCAGCACACCACGCGCGCATTGTCCTTGCCGTCCGTAATTGAAAAAGACGTTGCAAGTGCGTCAGCGCCATTTTTTTTCAGGGGAAAGTCGCCGAACACCTCCGATACCGTGCCCTCGAATGTGCCTATGCCCTCGCTGCCGGACAGTTTCGCCCTCGCCCCCTTTTGCACCACCGTTATTTTCCCCCCGTGCGAAAGGTGGAATTCATCATTGCGAAAGCGCACGGGCTGAATATCTATCAAGTCGCCTGATGCCGCCTCCTCTTCGAGAGGGGCGCATGCATCGTCATAGCACACAAGCGTGCCGCTGCCGGACTGGTCTGACACCGCAGCACGCTGCACGCGCGCATCCTTTCCCCCCCGCTCGAATTTCCTCTGCTGGAACACCCTCTCAATGCGCACAAGCAGCTTGCTTGGCTGGGGGGTTTGCTTTGCCTGCGATAGCGATGCAACCCTCACTTTCGGCCCGAATTCCTCAAGCGAAACAAGGTATGCTGCCGATTCCCTGGGGATGAGGCTGTGGTATTCGGCCAATTTGGACGCTATCCTGCCCTCCAGCCCCTCTTTCCCAAGCCTGCCAAGAAGCTCCTTCTCGATTTCTTCCATGCCAAAATTCTGCAATCAACATTTATAGAGGCTTTCCAGCCAAAAATCCGCCATCTTCCTTGCCATTGCCCTCATTGCAATTTTGCAGCATCTGCCATCAACATTTATATGCTCCCAAGGCGGGGGCTCCGCCCCCTCCTAGGGTTTACCAACCCCCGCCTAAACGAGCAATTAAAAATTAAGTGTTTATTCTCTTATTTGCGAAGGTTTGGTGTGTATGAAAAGGCTTGATTGCGTCTGCGTGGGGCATTTCCTCTATGACATCCGCGACTATGTGCGCGAATTCCCCAAGCCCGATGCAACTTCCATCCTTGTCCGCCCCCCCTCGATTTCGCCCGGCGGCTCTGCGGCAAACGTTGCAACAAATTTGGTGCGCCTCAACCACAAATCCGGCCTTATCGCAAACATAGGCAACGACCATCATGGCAGGCTTATCCGCTCCATGCTGCACCGCGAAGGCGTGGATTTGCAGGGCGTGAAAACACTTGACGGCAGGACGGGCCTGTCCGTCATTCTCATCAACAAAGAGGGCGAAGTGGAAGTGGTGGAGGACATCGGGGTGATGGACGGGCGGCGGGGCTTTGGCGAAAGCTACATCCGCAATTCAAGATGGCTCCACCTTGCAGGCTGCCCGCACTCATGGCTTGACGCAACCAGCAAAATCGCCCACAAAGGCAAAATCCCGATTTCATTCGACCCTGGCAGGGCCGCAAGCCGCCTTGGGGAAAAGGCGCTCTGCGAAATTTTCCACCGCACGCAGCTGCTCATCATCAACAGGCACGAGCTCAAAGCCATCACAGGAAGCGAATCCGTGTCGGAGGCAAAGAGGCTTGGCACGCAATACGACATGCAAGTTGTGATAAAGGGGGGGCGCAAGCCCGCCACTGTCTGCTCTCCCCGGGGCTGCTACTTCATCCCCGGTCACAAGGTGAAGGTTGTGGACACCCTTGGCGCAGGCGACGCCTTTGATGCCGGAATAATTTCAGGAAGATTGAACAAATGGTCTCTTGTCGAATCGGTAAAATTGGGGCATGCCTGCGCCGCGGCAAAATGCCTGCACGAAGGCGCGCAGTCAATGCCCAAAAGGGAAACCATCCTGAAGAATTTCAAAATCTGAACTACGGTATTCTGGCAGCGCTTCATTGTTCTGGCAAGGTCAGCACAGGCACCTTTTCCATCATCCCTGCGTTGTAAAGCACCCATTCGCTAAGATTGGAATTGTTGTATCTGAGTGAAAACGAAACTGCAGATGCAATTTCCTGTAGGTCCACGCCAAATTTTACCGCAAATTCTTCCAATCCGTCCTGCGGGCCAATTTTTTGCAGCCTTAATGCAAGATATGACTTTCCGCTTTCCCGCATAAGCTCCTTATTTCCAAGGGACTTGGAAATCTCCGCTGCCTTGAAAAAAAGCCCCATGCTATTGTCTGTATTGCTTTCGGCTTTTGCAGCCGTAATCAGCATCTGCACAACCCAATATGCCATGTCAGATGCAGCATTACCCTGCTGCGGGGTAGCATCCCTGCTTATTGCGTATATTGCGGGCTTGCTACCCTTACCACCCACTACCAGTGCAGCCGACTTGCTCCTATCCGTCTTTATGCTGCCATTGACCTCCAACGGTATTCTCAGGATGGTGCCATTTAGCGAAATAGTGATACGGTCAGACGTGCGCGATGCGGGCGTCTTTTTGCGCGGTGATTTCACGCCTTGCCGTACATCCATATCTGGTATTAGTTGCATATCCTCATCCCCATGCTATTTCGGGGTTTATCTTTAATATAAATTATTTCCATTAATACTGGTTTATCCACTCAGTTTACGTCACTTTTATATAGGTTTTCGGAGCAAATGCTCCATTATTGGTGGTTTTATGGAGATAAAGCTTGACGAAAAGGATATGGCGATTGTCGAGATATTGAAAAAAGACTCCAGCCTCTCGGAAAAAAAGATTGCCAAGCAGACGCGGATACCGATGACCACGGTGCACAACCGCCTCAAGAAGCTGAAGGCATCCGGGGCAATAGAGCAATATACCGTGAAGCTGAATTATGAAAAACTGGGCAAGCCCATGGTCGCATTCGTGCGGTTCAAAATAATCAACCAGGCCAACCACCAAAAAGTGTTCGAGGAAGTGAAAAACACCCCTGGAATACACGAGGTTGCGATGATAACCGGGGAATTCGACATAATGTTCAAGGCGCGCGTGTCGGGCATGGACGAGCTGAACCAGCTTGTCACGCACACCCTGCGCGAAAAAAAATACGTGGGCGAGAGCAGGACCATAATCTGCTATCAGGTGTGGGAAAGCCCCTGATTTATTCTTTTTCCAGCCTTGGGGGGCGGGAAACAAGTTCCCATGCCCAGTCTTCCTTGTTGTCCCATAGTTCCTTCATTTTTTTCCTTTGGGCCGCATGCACCGAATCCATCAAGCCATCTTTGTCAGCTGCCATTGCAATCTTCTTCCCCCTTTGAATCAAACCAGCTTCTGGCTCTTAGATGCGCCAACTTGAAAGGTGTGGCTTATCGGCCCATTGACCTTTCGGCTATCGTAATCCATTTTCCACACTACGGTGGCAATAATGGCAAGCGTTACTGCTGCCGCTATTTTCCCGTTATATTTTTCCAAAACTGCCTGGAAGCGGCTGCCTTCGTAATTTCCCAAAAACGCTTTCCGAAATCGGCTGTTGTGGAATTTGCCTATGGCCCGGTAAATCAGGTTTTCTTCAGCGGATTTTTTTTGCATGTGTTCACCCATATTCCTAAATTACCCTCTCATTCTTTTCCTTGTCTTTCAAATGTATCACGTTGACCGGGCACGAATCAGCCGCAGCCTTGTTCGCCTCGAACTGATTGTCTTCAATGTCCTTCTCCTCCCAGCCTTCGGCATTTTTAGCCGCCCCCTTAACATCGCTTTTCCCATCCGCGTTCATTTCCCAGAAATCCGGCGCAACCGCGGCGCACGCCGCGCACCCGATGCAGTTGGGCCTGTCATGCTCAATCCGGTACCTTCCCATCAATATCACGCGTTGGCTTGATTCTGGCGGCATATTTATATTAATCCGCTTTCCATCTTTGCGCATGGCATCCACAAAAATGCGGGCGTTAATCGGCATCGTGCGCATACTTGTCGGCCTTGGCGTGGGCTATGCGGTCTACTACATGTGGTCTTCAATCCGCACCTATGACGAATGGTACTACCCGATAGGCGCGGGCGTGATTACCGCGCTCATGGCATCGCTTCTTCTTGACAAGCTCAAAGGCGGCGGGGACAGCTAATCCATTTTCTTTCATCAACTCGGCGGCAGAGTACCGCGCTCTTCGGCGATTCTGATTTTCTTTCCATCCGGGCAGGCCCTACCCGTTCATTTTCCTTTTATCCTTACCAGCAGGTCTATGGCTTTCCCCCGCAGCCTCTCGTTCACCTCGACCCACACCATCCCCTGCTTCGGCTGCCCATATAGCACCACCGCCCCGTACGGCGCCTTTGCAAAAAAAACCAGCGCCGCCAAATCATCCTCCCCGTCCACCCGTATCCAGCCAGAGCCCAGCATCAGGGCCGCCTCAACCGCGGCGGAAAGCTCATTTGTCACCCCGCCGGGGGGATTGCGCACAACATCGCATTTTCCCGCGGCTTCCACTATGGCTTCTTCCATTTCCCTGCCAAGGGGCGCGCGCATGCAGCGCAAATCAAATACCCCGATGTCCGGCATCACGCCGTTTTTTACCAGCCTGTGAATCGTGTCGTCCCCTACGGCAATAAGAAGCCGGGGCCTTTGGCTCCAAATTTTCTGCAGCGCCACTATCGCATCATACACTTCCCCGAAAGGCGCGGAAAGCTCCCCCCTTGCCTGCTCATCCATTGGCATGGGTGGCAATATGCCGCAGGGATTTAAAATTGCGGCGTGCGCATCTGCAAATATGGAAAAGAAACCGCGCCCAATCGGCACAAGGCGCACGCTGCTCCCATCATGGCTTCCAAAAAACGCGCTTCTCTTCTCCATCGTCAGCTTCCTCAACGACATTTCATCGGAAATGATTTTCCCCATCCTGCCGATTTTCTTCACCGTGATTCTCGGGGCGCCGGTATGGGCGCTCGGGCTCATGGAGGGCGCGGCGCATTTCTTCGAGACCATGATGCGGGGCGCAAGCGGCTTTTATTCGGATAGGCAGAGAAAGCGGCGCCCTCTTGTGATAGCCGGCTATGGCATTTCCGCATTCGGCAAAATGGCATTCGCTTTTGCCTCAAGCTGGCCAATCTGCACTTTTGTGCGGGTCTCCGACAGAATCGGCAAGGGCGTGCGGGTGACGGCGAGGGATGCAATCCTTGCCGAGGATTCGCGCGGGCCGAAAATGGGCGAAATATTCGGCATACGCAAAATGGCGGATTCGGCCGGGGCGGTGGTGGGGCCAATCGCAACATTTCTGCTCCTGTCCATGGCGCTCTCATCATCTGCCGAAGGGCAGTACAGGATGATTTTCCTCCTTTCCTTCATACCCGCGCTGCTTGGAATTCTGCTGTTGTTCTGGGTAAAAGAAAAGGCGCACAAGGCGCTGGGGGGCTCAATTTCACTGCAGGTGCGCCAAATGCTGCTCCCCAAAGACGGGGCGTGGCGGAATTTCCTGGGCATTTCCGCAGTCTTTTCATTGGGCAACCTTTCCTATGCCTTCCTTGTGCTTGCCGCGGTGGATGCGCATATCGAGCCTGCGCATGTGGCGCTGCTCTACATGCTTTTCAACGTCGTTTACATGCTTTTCTCGGTTCCTGCCGGGATGCTCATAGACAGGTTCGGCAGCAAGAAGGTGATTTTCCTCACATTCCTGGCATTTGCCGCGGTTTGCGCAATATTCTCCCTTGCCCCCGCGGCATCCGCGTCTTTCGGAGTTGCCGGCGCCTCCTCCATAATAGCATTGGGTTTTGCAGCATACGGGCTGTTCTCAGCCGCATACGAAACCTCCACGCGCGTGTATGTCGCAGAGCATTTCCCGAACAGCCGCCTTGGCTCCGCCCTTGGCGCGTACAACATCGTAATAGGGGTGATGGCCCTGCCATCCGGCTTGCTTGCAGGGCTCCTATTCCCCCTGCATGGCCCATATGGGGCAAGCCTCGCCTTCATATTCGGCATGCTAAGCTCGCTTCTTGCCGCAGCAGCCGTGCTTGTATTTTACAAGCATTCAAAGCACATTGAATAAGGCGAATCAAGCTTCCCGCCCTTTCTTCGCCCTCGCATGGCAACATCTTATGCGCCCGGGCTTTTTTCCACCGGAAACAAGCGCCTGATGCGCAAAGGCCCCCCCTATGCTTCCCACACTTTCTTCCCATCCGATACAAGCACTTTCCACACGGGCTGCGTGAACAGGCCCACTTCAAGCACGCCGGGCATCCCCTTAATCCTGCTTTCCAAATTCCGCGGGTCTGATACCGCGCCAAAATCAACATCCCATATCCACATTCCGTTGTCGGAAACAAACGGCTCGCCGTCGCCCCTCATGCGCTGCCTGGCCTTGCCCCCAATCCTTGCCAAATCCTTCTCTATTTTCCCCCCGCAGAAGGGCAGGGCTTCAACAGGCACCGCCTTGTCCAGCGAGTCGGAAAGCTTCCTCTCATCGGCAATCACAATGAATTTTTCCGCAAGATAATCCACAACTTTTTCCCTCGCAAGCGCCCCCCCATATCCCTTGATGAGGTTGCGCCGCCTGTCAATCTGGTCCGCCCCATCCACCGCAATGTCTATTTTTTTCACATCGCAGAGGGGAACCGCAGCCAGGTGGTGTTTTTTTGCCATTGCCTCGGATGAGGCGGATGTGCACACGCAAAAGACGGCGATTTTTTCCTCCCTGCATTTTTTCCCAAGCGCTTCGATGAAATAAGCGGCGGTGCTGCCGGTGCCCAGCCCCACGCTCATCCCGCCTTCGACGTAGGAAAGCGCTGCTTGCGCTGCCATTTTCTTTGCAGCCTGCTCGTCATATGCCATTTTCGGCCTCCCAATTTCCAGCCATGGCGATTCCTGCCTTTGCCTCCTTAGAGCCAAACGCCATTTCGCCCTTTCCATTCAATGCAGGCACTTCACTTCCCAATACCGGACCGAGCCTTTCAATACGATGAGCGCGCCAACAAGCCCCGCCGACACGAACAGGTCGTAAATCCCAAGCGCAAACGCAATGAGTATGAGCCCTATTGCGATTTCAAGAAGCGCCTTCCCTTTAGGATGATGGGACTTCCCGTGCTCGCATTCCTCAACCGACATGTTTTTCGCCTTCATTTTCACTGCCACCACCTCAATAACTAAGAAATTTCTCGCAAGCTATATTAGGCTTTGCCAGGGTAAGGAATGCATGAGCGAACAGCCAATGCCCATTGTGGCCATTTTCTATGCAAATCCCCAGGCATCCGCAAGCAGGTGCTGGGGCGTGCTTGAGCGGGTGCGCAAAACCCTCGACGAGGCCGGCGCCAAATATTCCCTGCACGACCTGTACAAGGACAATTTCAATCCAATCATGCCGGAATCCGAAATCAAAAATTACAATGCAGCATCCGCGCCGGAGGATGTGAAACGCTACATGTCAGCCATTTCCTCATCTTCGCTCCTGATTTTCATCTACCCCGCATGGTGGTCCGTGCCCCCTGCAATAATGAAGGGATTCATCGACAGGGTTTTCCTTCCGGGCTTTGCGTTCTCGTACAAGGGCGGCACAATGGCCGGGCTGCTTGAGGGCAAGAGGGCGCTTGTCATCCGCACATTCGCAGGCGGAGCAGAGGCCGAGCAGAAAATCGGCCATGTTGCAAGCAACTTCATGGAAAAGGCGGTGCTTGAGCCGTGCGGCATAAAATCAACCGCAGTCGACCTATATTCCCTTGAGGGCATGGCGGCATCCACGTTCGAGCATTACCTGTTTTCGGTGGCAGGCGCGGTGCGCCGCAGCCTCGCCCCCCAAACAGGAGTGCCCCACCACCTGCGCTGGATACCCGCGCCATACCTTCCCCCTGTTGTCGGCTCGCCGAAAATGCAAACCAAAAAGGAGGAGAAAAAGGAGGAAATCACGCAAGATGCAAAAGAGCAGCTGCAATGGGCGAAAGATTCGCTTTCACAGAAAAAAAGAGGGTGGGTGGAAGGCGAAGGGAAGAGGATGATTTCCGACACCAAATTCTACGACAAGGGGCAGGGATTTCCAGGAAGGGGAAAAAATTTCAGGCAGGGCGGGGGCGCATCCGGAGAATCCGCCCGCGCGCAGAGATGGGATTCCGGGCAAAAGGGTGGAAGGCAAAACTATCAGGGGCGCTCGGGGCAGCCGTCCAACGATGCGGCAGGGGGCAAGCCTTCCTGGCAGGGCAAGCCGCAGCAAGGCGGGGGCAAAAACTGGCAGGGCAAATCACCGCCTGCAGGCGGAAGCGAAAGAGGACAGGGAACGGGCGGGCAAAATCAAAGCCGCCCGAGCAATCCCGGCGCAAAAGGGGAAGGCTGGCAGGGAAAATCCAACCCGCCAAGGGGGAATAGGGGCACCGGCTCGCAGCAGGGCAGGGACAAGAACCGCAAGCACTTTTCAGGCGATGCGCACAAAAGGACGAAGAATTATTACGGGCGGGACAGGTAAATTTTTTAGGTATATCCGCCAACCACCGCGCCCGCCCCCATCCTGAAAACTCCCCAGGCAAAATACACAATTGCAAGCAGCAGGCACACTTTCCAGAAATTCATCCTCTTCACAATGGCAAGCAGCGCCTCCATAGACAACAATCCAAAAACAAACGATGCTGCGTTTATCGCAAGCAAATCCGGCAAGGGGGGCAAATACTGCATCTTGTCAAGCACAAGCGCGAAAAATATTTCCGCAAAAAACACCGTTGGAATTGAAAGCAAAAACGAAAGCCTTGCCGCGGATTCGACTGAAAATCCCCGCAGGCCCAAACCAAACATTGTAATGCCTGAGCGGCTAACTCCGGGCAGCGTGGAAAGCCCCTGCAATGCGCCAACAACAAACCCATCATGGGCATTTGCCCCGCTTTCCACCCTCTCGCCCTTCCTGTTCGTCTTGTAGAGCACAACCGCAGTGGCAACAAGCAGCCCTCCCATCAGGAATGCGATGTAGCTTTCTCCAAGCGCCAAATAGTCTTTCAATAATTTGTAAAGCGGAAAGCCGACAATTCCCGTCATTATCAAAGCTACAAAAACAAAACCAACAATGCCAATTCCCATCTCCCGCTTATTCGGCGCAATTAGCAGATGGAATTTTTCCGGCTTTTTTGCCAATTCAATTGTTTTCCTTGCCAAGTCGATTATTTCCCTGCGCAGCACAACCGTTGCGGCGCAAAGCGTGCCGATGTGCGAATACACTGCCATGGAAAACGCCTGCTGCGCAGGCACGCCCAAATTCAGGAAATAGAACATCACTGCGGATTTGCTTGAAACAGGCAGCCACTCCACCAAACCCTGTATCGCACCCGCAACAAGCAATGAAAGCAAATCAAGCATAATCCAAACCGCCTATCGCCCGGGCAAGCCAAGCGCCATGCGAAAACCAGATTCACGCCGCCAAACTTCAGTTTTCAGCCAGCTGCTTCTTCAACTTCTCCATCTCCTCATGGAACTGCGGCTTCTTTTTCATCGGGTCCATCTTGCAGATAACTTCCAATTCCTCCACCCTTGTTTTCATATTCTGCCGTTTCCTGTTCAAATCGTGCTTGCTCATTCCCATAAAACCACCTTTCTGCAAATGGCACCTGATGGCATATGGTTAGAAACCGAATTTTATAAGCATTGGGTAAGAATTAGCATCACATGATCGCTGATGGGATTGGCATTGAGCCTGATTTTGCCGAATGCGCCAAAATCAAGCCCGAATTTGCAGGCGTGCTCGTGGACTGGTCGATAGGGGCAAGGGAAATCACCGCTACTATTGCAGACCTTGCTTTGCGGGGCGCCCTATTCATCCAAGGCGACCGCGTTTGGGTGGATGAAAAAGGAGGCAGAGGCGCGCTGTCGAAATTCGAATCAGAATTCATCTGCACGATTTTCCAGGGCAGCAAGTCGCTTGCATTCGATGAAATGCGCAAAAGCGCGTATGAAAAAAATTATGGCGGGCTGCTCAAGCTTGTTTGCCGGGGCATGATTGATGAGGGGATAATCAGGGCGGATTTCCAGAAAGTGCTGGCATACTGGGGCAAGAAAGCGCTCTCCACAATGGGATTCTCTGAAGAAAAAATGAAAATCCCGCCAAACACCGGCAAGCCGATTATTCTTCCGCAAAAACTTTTCGATTACGGGGCATATCTGGGCATTTTCTTCGGCATCATGTTGGCAATCCAGCTAATCATTGGATTTGTTTTCACAAAAGCACTTTTTGATTTCATAAATACCTTTCCTCTTCCTTTCTGGCGCGGCTGGGGCGGCTTATTTATCCTCCTCCTGATTTACGGCACCTTGCCAATAACTGCGATGGGTTTCTTTATCACCACGATTTTTATCGTTGCATTTTTTTTGAAAAACGGTGTATACCGCTATGTGAAAAAGCTCACAGGCAGAAGCTGGCAGGACTTGATCCTGACGGAAAAAGGGCGGAAATGCAAGGACGCCTCACTGAATCTTCAGCAATATATGAAGCGCAATCCTCTTGCCGAAGACCGCATTGGAAACGAGCTTGGCGCCCACGCAATCGCATTCGGCTTCGGCACCAAATGGCTCAAAAAGCTCGGCGGAAAATCCGCGCAACTTTCCCTTATTGTCGAATCCGTCGCCCAATCCCCGGACGATACGGTGATGAGCCTAATCGACATGGATTCCTACCTTAAAGAGTTCAGCTAATTTTTTGGTCCGCACTCAAGATCATCATCATTAGACGGCCTTCTGAGCCATCTTCCGGAATACCTCGTTGTCTTCATTCCGGGAAATCTTCCACTTCGAACAAATATATTTGTTTGCGGTCGGAACTCTGACTCCTCGTCATAGCCTTCGGAGCTCGGAAATACCTCTTTTGTCCTCATTCCGCATCCGATTAACCGCAAGCATATATATAACAGGGAATGGCAAAATCAAAGCATGACAGCTACATCCGGCGCCTCGGGGCGCAACTGGCAGGATTGCACGGGGCGGGACTGCATGGCAGCTACATCCGGCGCCTCGGGGCGCAACTGGCAGGATTGCACGGGGCGGGACTGCATGGCAGCTACATCCGGCGCCTCGGGGCG
>ORJL010957454.1_pt1 | contig 43646 bp, 46 predicted proteins | sample 1779941 | NCBI WGS metagenome assembly ORJL01 (sample SAMEA104232317, study PRJEB22302) | groundwater metagenome | biome: forest; feature: aquifer; material: groundwater | place: USA | collected 2011-08-07 | depth 5.8 m | reverse complement strand
TAATATACTTTTCCCCTAATTTTAAACCCTTTATATATAACTATAGGATTGACAAAACTGTTATTTTTTAGTATAATTTTTCTTTTGCAAGCAATGCTTTTGGTTTACTCTATGCTTGCCGAAAAGCACCTTAACAATTCGTATTGCAGGGAGCGATCTGGCTTTAAAAATATCGGGGCTAACTGAGGCGTAAGCGCCACATATGCCTCGATGCTCTTTGAGGCTGGATGTTCTCCCTGCTACTTCAAAAAATAACCACTCGGGGAGGTATTCTGCGGGGTGATGTAGGCATAATAATTTGTTATGTCTAGGTCTTCCCGCAGATATCCCTCGCGGTGGTAAGCTTTGCCGGACGGCAAGCTTGAGGAAATCTGTAGATAACCAAATCTACAAAACCACCAAACCAAGATAAGGAGACTGTCATGAAGAAAGAGTATCGGATAGAGGTAACCCGCCTGGCAGTGACCTGCTGGGTGTTTGCGCTACTCGGTGACCTTGCGACCATTTACGCGGTCGCGAATCGCCCGGACTTGGTTTTGACATTAGTCGCAGTGTTCTCAAGTGTGACCCTAGCCTTTCTGGGTTTCCGCAACGTCCGTCAGTATTCTGTGGGAACGAACCCGGGAGGCTGGACGAATTGGCATCTCTGGATCGAACTCGGCTTGTTCCATATGTGGGGCATCGGACAGCCAATAGGAATCGCCGGTCTTATGTCGCTTTGGGGTAACATAACCCAAAAGTGGCCGGATAAGATTCCACAGATGAAAACTGAAGTTGGACTGCTCTCCATAGGGGTGGTGTTTGCCGTCTACGTCGTAGTTCTCGTATGGAGGCTAGGACTTCTCGACAAACCCGAAGTCGATCGATGTCATGCGTGCTCAACGCCGGCCATGCGGGGCGCGAACTACTGCGACCAATGCGGAATCAAGCTCAACCGCTGCGTGCACTGCGGTCGGATTCACAATCCGACAGCAAGATACTGCCCGAAGTCCGGGAAATACTTAGGGGCACCATAGGGCTCAAACCGCGGTAACTTGCGGCCGTTCAAAAAGTTACCTGCATCTGCGCGCGCATCTATCCGAGAGTATCGGGATTGGCGTAGGCAGATGGAGTTTACAAGAAGTAGCAGGAATTATTATAAGGACCGCACAGTCGGTCAAGGTCTATTTGAGTGATTTATATCTTTTACTCGAATGTATCTTGACGCCGCGGTCCTTTTTTTTGGAAAAAAATTCTTCTTAACTGTGACCGACCAGTGTTTTTAGCTTGGTAAACTTTGACTCTCTTGCTAAATCCTGCCAATTGTGACGCTTCATACCGTCTGGAAAGTCATGCGCTCCTATAAATGTATCCCACAATGTAGGGAGTGCCAGCGGGTCCTCAACAGCAGAAAGCACAGTTAAATCACCTAAAAACATAGCACTCGTCCGTAAATCAGAAGAAGGATTTTTTTGCGCAATCCACTGTTGTAACGTCCGGTGCATGAGGAGGCTATCAGCCTGAACGTGTTCACTTTGCTCTCCAGTCATCGACACTAATACTCCCCGTGGAGCTTCTCCACCTTCAAAATCTTTACCATGTGCTTTAAGTTGCGGTGTAGATAACGGACTCGTATAGATCCTACGATCTTTAATAAGTTTCTTCATTGTCTTTACAGCTTCATGGGAATCTGGTATACCAAGCACTTTTCCGGCTTGAGCAAGGCTAAAATAATGACTCACTGTTTTAATATCTGGATACACCCCTTTTATTGCATCAAAACAATAGGCTTCGAAATCGTTCAGAAGCTGCGCGCCATAAGGAAACTGATGTTGGACGATTTCATAAAAGGAATCAAGAAATGCTCTCGAATTGATCCCTTCTACAGGGCGAGAGAGTTCGTTAATTCTTACTCTTCTATCAGATGCGTTCGGATGTGCTTGGTCACCAAGATCGTTCATACGAAAATTGTTCCTACAATATATAAGTATACTATATCGCAAAATAGGGAAACTTCCCTATTGTTCTCACAATTGCTTATCACCAATTTGCATTCTATAGGCCTATGGAGTACAATCGCAAAAATAGTATTATTGTTCTCGTATTATGTATTAAGGTTTAAAAATGTGCCTTTCCATAATACGTAATACATACTCCGTAATACTTTTGTTTTCATGAACCAATCCGGCACCATATTCCTTTACCAGCCCGTCAAATCAACCCGAAAAGGGGTTCAACCCCGTTGTAAGCATCGGCGTAGTCATGGTGCTTGGGTAAAATTTCTTGGCCTTGGCCTCATCGCGCTTGCACTCGGAGGCATCGCTGGGCCCTTAAGCACCACTATTCGTCTCGAAGGAACTTATTGGACACAACAAGCCATAGCAACGTTACAACAATTGAACCCTTCGGCTCCGCTCAGGGCAAGCAAACAACCTCTTCCACAATCAGTGCCTATTGTATTTAATCCTCTGATGACCGAAGATGGCGCGTCTATTGATCCGATCAATAAGGATTTTAGCCTTATTGTGCCGAAAGTCGGCATCAACGCACCCGTTTTAGCAGGAGTCGACCCGACCAATCCCGGCAAATACCTGGAAGCACTCAAAAAGGGTGTCGCCCACTCTTCCCTTTCCTACTTCCCAAATGAGGATGGTACGGTTTATCTGTTTTCTCATTCGACTAACTACGATTGGTTTGTCAAAGATCTCAATGCAGTCTTTTACCTTTTAAAGAATTTAAGTGAAGGCGACCTGATCGTCGTCTATTATAAAGGAAGTCAATATACGTACAAACTTACCGAAAAACGGATCGTGGCACCATCGGATGTATCCTATTTACTACCTCAAAAAGGCTCAAAGCGCCTCATCCTCCAAACCTGCTGGCCGCCAGGGTCTACAACCGAACGACTCCTCCTATTTGCGGATCTCGTAGAAGAACAAAATTTGTCTATATAACGTGACTGAAGCTTAGATGCTTAGTTATGAGTAGTTTTGCGAAAAAAACAACTTCTAGGCCTCTGTGCTACTAAACCTCTAAGCTTCAAAACTACTAAGCTTCTTCTTAAAGCTTATAGTACTTGACTTCCGGACGAATAATATGCTATAGTCCAATACTCACGCCGAGTAAATAGATCATATGGTAAAACAATATATCATTTTACTTCTGTCTACTGTCCTTTTCGCGCTATCTGCCCAAAGTGCGAACGCCCAAGATTGCAGCACCCAATATGGTGGCGGCCAATATGGCACCACGACCTGTACCCCCAATGATTTGACCATTAACAAAGAAGTCAAAAATCCTGTAAGCAATGTCTATGTCGAAAATTTAAGCGCAACAGATGGAACATATTCTCCCGGATCTGACGTTCTCTTTAAGCTTACAATCAAAAACGGAAGCGGCGAAACATTTAATCCGGTAACGGTCCGAGATGTGCTGCCGGAACACTTTGATTTTGTTGCGGGTCCCGGAACCTATAACAAAGACAATCGAACGCTCACCTTCTCCCTTGAAAATATGATTGCGGGTGAAACACGAGTTGTTGAAGTTTTGACGAAAGTCCAAACAACTGGCCTTCCTAGTGATCTATTCTGTAAGTCTAATCAAGCCTTTGTCTCAGCTTTAAACCGAAATGACGAAGATACCGCCCAAGTCTGTGTGACGAGTAAAGTCCTTGGCGCCACTATCCTGCCGGTAGCGGGATTTAATGACCTTGCTCTTCTTCTTCCCTTTGCGGGTTTGGGTATGACGGGTTTGGCGCTATTGGCTAAAAAAAAGTAAGACAGAGAAGATAATAGAAGTCTGCCGGCTTCAAAAAAAATACATCAGCCGGCAAAAATTGCCGGTTTTTGATGGCTCGTTAGCGAACGAATTCTTATTCGCAAGTTTACGAGCCGATCAATCCCGTAAACGCGCCCTTGCGACGCGAGGACGTAGACCTCGGGAGCAAGCAGGCGATTTACTGGGATTTGTGGCTCTTTGAAAAGTATATATTAACGAGATTTACTTCGAGCATCTTTCTTGTAGTGGTCCCATAATGAGACCGTCTTAGTAGGTTTCCTATGCATTGATGACCATTTGGATGATTTAAAGAAACAATCGGGACAATATTCATGAGAATAGTGATCGTATCCATTCATCAAAAAGCTTATACGTGCTTTATCGTATCCGAGTTCTTTATGGCACGAATCACAAAATTCTTTTGTCATAGGAAATTGATAATACACCAATATGAAGATAGGAGGTCAAGTAGAAAAATGATTATATGACTACTATCAAGAAGATCAATTTTTTATCGAAGTTATACCTAATTGATCCTCGATTATTTTTATTCGGGGTTCATGGCTAGCAGTGCCTAAATCAAAATATTTAATAGATAAATCGAGCTTACCGTTCATAGCACGTAGTGATTTTTTGATTGGTTCAAGGTCGTCTTTGGTGGCAAAGACTTTTTTCATTTTTTTGATATCTGCATCTGTAATCATAAATCTACTTTACCTCGTGAAACATGGTTCGTCAATTAGTCACTTAGTTAATTGGTTACTTTGTCAAATTTGATATCGGAAAGGATATATCAATGTAGTTTGATATATTATTCCCGATCTCAATCCATCGATATAAATCAGGATTGATCTGGATAAGTACTCAGTAGTCGTTCTTTGTTTTTAGCATATTGTATTGCTACAAAACGAAGCTACTAAACTACTAAGCTACTTATTTTCGCACATTCACATACGTTGTTGGTAAATATATAGCGTGGTTGTCATGGTTTACCCGAGCACCGTTTCGGTTGCCGGGAATCTCCGACGGGACGCTTGCAAGGTCGGACCTTGCATGTGGAGTGTGGGAACCTTCTTGAATTGGATTTGCGCAGAAGCTTGGAAATACAAAAATGTTTTCAGACTTATGCGCAAATCACAAAAAAAGGAGGTGATGCTAAGCCGCATAAAAAACGTAGGCCAAAGGCCTACAACCTATCCCAAGTTCCACTTTTTCATGGCCCATAAGGGCCCCACAAGGAGAAACCTCATGTTCCAAAAAAGTTCGAAGAGGGTCGCGATCACCCTCGTCCTGATCATGATCGTTACGCTTCTTCTCGCGGCCTGCAGCCCGGTCGAGCAGTGCAAGTCGCAGGGTGGCACTGGCACGGTTACGTTGTCGGACGGTTCCGTCATCCAGTGTTCGACTCTGCTCAAAGCGGTTGACCTGGCGAAGGAATTCGAGGCCACACCGACGACCGCGCCCGCGACCACCGCCGTCGTTACCGCGACCGTCACCACCGCCAACCCGACCGCTCAGCCGGCCCCGACCGGCCCGTTGGGAATGAAATACCAGTACGACGCCGGGTGTGCCCAGACGTCCACACCGATGGAGTACCCCGCCTGCATCCTGCAGCGTGTCCAAGCGGGTGAGCTCACGGGAGAGCAAGCGGTGGTCATGATTCAACAACTCGGCGCGAAATACGAAGCGCCCAGTTTCGAAGGCATGACCTTGACCCTGCCGAATCGACAAGCCGCCGTGGTGTGGTGCCCGTCCGGGGCTTCGTTCTACCCGCCCGATACGGCCCGCCCACTCGAGGGAACCACGGGAAACCAATGGGCGCAGAACCTGTTCGTCGTGGATGCCGCCACTGGGGGGCCTGATCGTGAAATCAAGGCCAAGGACAACCCCTGCTGGATGGCCTACGTGAAATAGGCGCGCATCACAGAGAAGAGATGTCTCAAAAGCATCTGCCGCGTGAGATCTCGGTGTACCAACAACAGCATAGAATGTGCGAAAGCGCGAACTTATACTTTTTGGACCATCACGGTCCTCTGTTTTTCAAAAGTATTTGTTCGCGCATCGCCTAAGCCAGTGAGGAAACGGCTCCACATAACGACCTTCGGTCGTTTGCGGAGTAAACAGATTCTATCCATTGCGTACGGCAGGATGTAATGGAAAAAATCTCGAATTTTCGCTGGCTGAGGCGATAAGTAGTGAATAGTTATTAGTTATTAGTTCATAGTTCATAGAATATGAAGAAGTTCTCGACAAGCTCGAACAATAATAAAAAACCATACGTATCGGTTATCATACCGGTGTTTAATGGTGCAAATTTTTTGGAAGAATCTGTCGTATCTATCCAAAAAAGCACCTACCGGAAGTTTGAAATACTTCTCATTGACGATGGAAGTACTGACAAAAGCAAAGCCATCTGTAAAAAACTCCAGAAACAATATCAAAATGTTCGTTTCTATGACTTTCCACGTAATCGTGGACTTGGTCGCGTCCTCAACTTTGCCTTAAAAAAAGCAAAAGGAGAATACATTTGCCGTATAAATCAAGACGATACGATGGTACGAAGCAGACTAACCAAGCAGGTGACATTTCTCCAAGCACATCCTGACGTCGTCCTCGTCGGATCGTGGCTCAACGTCAAAGACGAACATGGAAATTTACGGGTAAATAAATTTCTAGAACATGATGAGGATATTCGAAAGACGTGGCTGAAGCTCAGCCCTTGCTGGGATGCATCCGTCATGTATCATAAATCGTCAGCGCTCTCTGTAGGCGGCTATGATCAACTCTACTGGCCCGCAGATGACCTCCACATGTGGTATAGACTTGGGAAAATCGGAAAAATTGCTAATATACAAGAGCCCCTTGTGACGATAAAGTTTCACGCAAATGCTGCATCGATCAAGCACCATAAGCAACATATTCTCGCTACCTACAAAGTGCATAGATGGGCTCACGAATTTGTCGAAGAAGCATCTCTAACCACGAGAATTTTTTGGATTTGTGAGACAGCTGCTGGACTTCTGTTTCCTCCTAGATTTAACTGGTATGTGTATCGGCTGGTGAAACGCGCTGTATTTGGCTGGGCCAATATATTCTCTCAACAAACTTCTAAAGCCAGTCTAGTTGTAAGATATACATAATATGCTAAACCACCTGCTCAAATTTTTCCAAAAAAGATTTGGACTCATATTTCTTACCATAATCCTTTCCGTTATATCCTACGGCATACTCAAGCCGAACTTTTTTCTTTTGGGTTGGGACAACTTTTCCTCCTACCTGAACCTTAAATCTTCTCTCTTTAATACCCTCTTTGCCTCGTGGCGAGAACACCGAGGCTTAGGGGTTCCATCTGATGCTGAAATAAATGATATATTCCGGCAACTCTTTTCTCTCTTTGTATCGTTATTTGTAAAAAAAGAGCTTATCGATCAACTTTATGTCACGCTCATGCTCTGGGGTGGAACTCTCGGTATGTATTTCTTAGGTCGATACGTAAGTCGACTACTTAAAAAATCTGAAGCTGAAAGAGAAATATATGGTGCGGTTGCTTCGTTTTTCTATTTGTTTAATCTGAGCACCCTTGCGGTGTTTTACTTCCCGATGATTATGTACGTCACGCGCTTTTTCATGTTACCCACGTCTACCTATATCATGCTTCATATCATCTATGAACCAAAAATTTCACGGACAAAGTATCTTCTTTATCTCGCACTACTTTTTATCGGATTTGGCTCCTATATGGTGCCGACGATCTTTATCGTCACGATGGTAGCGTTCGGCCTGATGCTTCCCATTTTTCAATACAAAAAAAGAGTCATAGGAGGCTTAAGCTTCATGCTTCTTCTAAGTTCCTACTGGATACTTCCCTTTGCAAATTACACGATACAGAAAGGAAATATAGTTCCGCAGGCTCCACTATTTATTGACATAAATGAAGCGATGCTCAATAAACCTGCGTCGTACTATAATTTTTCCCGGCAAGCAAAGCTTCGACCGAGTTTCTTTGAAACGCAATTTACCAATAAAGCTTTAGACCAACCCCAAAACCTCCATGAATTAGCTGGTAACGATGAGAAAGGCGTTACGGTGATCATCCTATGGTTATTTCCCGTGCTCTATCTATTGGGAATCGCTTATGTGTATGCATATAAACGTGATCGGGTTCTTGTCTGGTTTGCCACAATTACACTTCTCTTTTTGATCATTTCGATGAAAGAGTACTCTATTTTTGGTCCGATCTACGGGTTTATCTCCGATCATGTCCCGTTTGCCAATACGGTGTTTCGCTTCGGAGATACAAAGTTTCATGCAATGGTCGCATTTGGCGGATCGATCCTTGTTGCTAGTCTCATCGTAGAGCTCTATGGAGTGATCGTACGAACGAAGATAAATCGATTAATCAAACCAATTGTACTCCTTATGACTGTTAGTATCCTAACGATTCCTCAATTGTTTGTATTTAAAAGCTACTTTACCGGAAATTTCATAGGTTTTTTCATGTATAACAAAATTCCATCTGCATATTTTGAAATCGCAGACACGATAAATAACGATCCCGATCCCATACGCGTCATGCACCTGCCCATAGACACTCGCGGTTACTGGAAACCATACACCTGGGGATATTTTGGGTCCTCTTTTTTACATTTTCTGCTGAGTAAACCCATCTTTGACCGAACGTTTGAACCGGGAAGTGCTGAAAATACCCAAGTGCATCAACAGATTATGGATATGTTTCATATGGTTTCTTCCGTATCCTCCGATGATGTATTAGAAGATAGAGCGACAAAACTTTATACACTCTTAAAAAATCTTTCTGTGAAATACGTAATCGACGATGGAACAATTTCAACCAATGTTGTAGCCCGAAACGTAACCTATTGGGGAATGATCAATCCATTTGACTCACATAGGCTACTAAAACTTCTAGAAAAAAACGGGAATATAAAACTCATCAAGCAATACAGTGTCATTCCGAAAGATTATGCATATGAGTATGCAAAACTGTACCCGTATAATTCAAAAATAGCAGATGATGCTAGTTTGCCCCGTTCTATTTATCTCTATGAAGTAGTGGGTGTTGCGCCACGCGCACAACTTCTTTCAGAAGTCGATAAAGTGCATTCTGCTCATGCTAGTCTTCTTTCTCCTGCAATAAAAAATCTTGTCAAACCTCACTATATTCAGTCAAAAGCATACGATCTAGAATCGTTGATACTCCCTTTTGCGATGGATCCACAAAATACACAAATAGATGGCGACAATCTGCGTATGACGCTTCCTATAAATCATGTTTCTGGGACATATACGTTTGAAAGTAATGATACTACCAAATCTAACAATCACTTAGTAAAAGTTTATGCAAAAAAAACCAATACCACCTTACGGGTGTACTTCCAGTACCCTGTGTATCCAGAATTTTCTGGCTCAACGTTAGAAAAACCAAACTTTTCTACAACGTTGGATCTTCCTCTCCGAGGAAATGATCCTCCTTTTGTGCGCATAGCCGATTCTATCTTCCCATTGGATACTATTCAAAAGGATACTAAATTGCTTGGATCAATATTGTCAAAAGCTACAACTATTTCCGTAAGCCTACTGTATCCGCAAGACAAATATGATGTAGGCGCTTCCCTTGTTCAAAAAGAACCAAACCCACAGTGTCTGGGTGACGCTATAGGTGAAACTACGTCCCATATTACCGGCGATGGTGGCATTCTTACTATTGCGGGCCAAAATGTGAGCAATTGCCTTACGACAGATGTAACTCTTAATACTTTAAACAAAAGTAATAGCCGTTCATCGGGCTTTGCACAATTGGAATTTGACGCTGAAGGGAGAATCGAAGCACTAGCACAAAAAAAAAGTATCGATAGTAAAAAGCCCGTTTTGTACGATTTCTTAGGAACGAAAGATAACCCTTTGGCTATGCATGTTTGTATCAAACCGATTGGCACAAATGTCTGCATTAACCGATCAAATTTATTTCTATTAACAAATAGTAAACAACATTACACCGTACCCATCAGTGGCGAATTTACAAACATTGATACTCTTCAAGTAACGTTTACCATTAGAAATAGTCAAAGACAGAAATACGAAACACATACGACTAATATTTCTTTCAAAACCTTTGCAGTGGATAGTGAAAAAATTATTACACTCAATGAACCCAAAGAGCAAATACAAAAATATGCTTTAAAGCCAAACAACAGCCTAAACGTCATCGTTCCTTTTGTAAAATCAGATTTCACGCAAAATATAGATTTTACAAAAGACGCAGTTCTCATTGGTCGGGATCCGAGTTGCGATCAATCCGGAAAATTCCAATCAGTGAAAAATCATGAACAAGGACTAATGCTCTATTCACTAGGTTGCAAGAATTTTATTAATAGAAATATTCCATTTTCCGCGGACAACTTCTATCTGTGGAGTGCAACGTATAAACTGCTTTCTGGAAATCGCCCATCACTCATTATCATGGATAAAATTAATACACAACTGTACAAACGATTCAATCCGCTTGAAGTCAATGCAAATAACTACTTCGTCAATGCGCTTCAAAAACCAGAATCTCTCTTTACGTCATTGCAATCAATATCAAAAAGGATCAGTGATGCTCCTTTTTATACTGTCAGTGGCTATATTGAGCCAAATCCTGAATTACAAAATAATGGGAACAAAGAATTTATTATCGAACATTTTTCTCAAAATGAGGGAGCAGCGCTACTTTCTCATCTTTCTCTTGTACAGTTGCCGAATCAGTGGTTGACCAGCAAACTAGTTCCGAATAATTATCAAAGTCTTAAATTTAGTTCGCAAGCAAAAATAATATCATACAAAGAGATACTACCGTCGCTGAAACAAATAACAATTAACACAAAAAACAATGGGAACTACTTGCTCCTCTTTAATGAACAGCATGATAAGCAGTGGATTGTTCTTGGTGCTCGTAGCTTACTTCACGCTACATGTGACGGGTATGCAAATTGTTATAGAATAAACCTTTTTAAAGGATCATCTAGCTTCTATTTATTTTATATTCCCGAAATATTGAGCTTCATTGGAATCAGTATGTCTCTTGTCACTTCGATTGTAGGATATCGCATATTTTCTACCCGAAATAATCACTATAATTAACTTAAGGACCATATCCTCGTCAACAACTGGGCGAATGGATGGAATACAGAGAAGCTTAGTAAGCTTAGCAGCGTAGAAGCTTCGAAAAACGAAGCTGCGAATTCACGAAGCAACGAAACTTCTAAGCTATCAAGCTACGAAGCCTCTACCGTAGTCCTCTTCTACCTCCCCCAACTTCTCGAGTTTGCCGGATTTATCCTTCTGCCCATTCCATTTATCTGGCTCATCAGAAATGTGTATCAACACTAGGCTCTGCCTGACTTGCAACCAATATCACACTCACATACAATAGATGTATTATGACAAACCGAATGTTGCAGTTCACACCGAAGGTTATTCCCATATTACAGAGCTACCACGTAGCTAAGGCAGCATTTTTTGGATCGCTTGTTCACGGAGAATTTCAAGAAGATAGCAGCGACGTGGACATACTCATCATGCCACCAAAAGAAATGTCGCTCTTGGATTTTATCGCACTCAAACAAGATATCGAAGACCGCATTGGGAAAAAAGTCGATCTCGTGAGCTACAATGGATTGAGTCCATATCTAAAAGATAGTATCTTGAATGGGCAATATATCTTTTATGAAACCTAAATCTCATGCATATCTTGCTCACATCCGCGATGCTATTGAGGCAGTTGCAACATATAGCGCAGATCATACCTACGAACAATTTCTCAAAAGTCCGTGGGATCAAGCTGCGGTAGTACGACACTTAGAGATTATCGGCGAAGCAGCCGCACAGTTAGAGGACGAGTTCACGAGTGCCCATCCACAGATACCATGGCGAAGAATCAAGGATTTTCGAAACGTGCTTATCCATGAATACTTTGCGATTGACCCGCTTTTGGTTTGGGAAATTCTTCACAAAGATATACCTACGCTCAAACATGAAATAGAAACGCTGTTGGTCCAATAATAAAACCCTCTCCCAATCTTTCAATCCGGGCTGGAAAGCGTATATCGTCAATGACAAATGATACATGTTCACGGACGGAGAAATTTACTGAAGCGGTTTGAGCAGGCTCTTCCCTTTCTTTTTGGCACCGAGCTTAAAGATCACGTCCTCGTCAATAATTGCCCTTCGGTATTCTCAGGGTAAAGGCGGATGGATGGAATATAGAGAATCTTAGTAAGATTAGCAGCGTAGAAGCTTCAAAAAAACGAAGCTGCGAATTCACGAAGCAACGAAACTTCTAAGCTACCAAGCTACGAAGCCTCTACCGTAGTCCTCTTCTTCCTCCCCCAACTTCTCGAGTTTGCCGGATTTGTCCTCCTGCCAATCCCCTTTCTCATTATCATGAAAAGAAAAAACTAGTACACCTCATCATGCGTCCCGATGTAAACGAGAAGAAAGGTGTCGCTATCAACAGTATATAAAATTCGCAGGTTATATTCGATCGAAAAACTCCATGTTTCTTTTTTGTATCCGCTTAATTTATGGGCTCGTAGAGAAGGATCTTTAGAGTTTAATCGGAAGAGTTCAATCTTTTCCTTTATTCTTCGTGCTTTCTTTTGATCATGTTTTACAGTCTTTTTGTATGCCCGAATAAACGATGGGGCTAATTCGACGTTCATAGCAAGTCCAGATCATGGATACTCTTAAGCGGAATAGTTTTTCCCGCTTTATATTCCTTCCATGCTTGATCGACTTTACGAATCTGACGTTTGTTCATAGGAATCGTCGGAATTTCCGGAGAGAGCAGTTGACGAAGGGCATCGCGGATTACTTCACTTAGGGACCCGTAATAGCCTTTTTTTACTTGCTGGTTTGCAAGCTGGGCAAGCTGCTTGGGAAGTGATATATTGACCGTATAACTCATTGTATGAATATCATACAAAATTTGTATGAAATGTCAATAGCACAAACGCTCTAAATTCTCATCTTCAACAATAAAACAATCAAGCAATGTAGCAATCGTCTTCTTGACACTCCCCGCTCTCTCGTGCGTATACTAGATGTACTATGGTTCCTCCTCCGAAACCACCTCCCAGTCCTGTAGCAGTTGCTGGTCCTGAAATGTTACCGGTCACTCTTGAAAAGCCAAGCAAACTAGAGCCTGTTTTGACTAATGCACCTGAACGCCCACTTGATCCAAATGCTCCACCAGCAGGGGTGGCTGTAGACCTAGCAACCACACCACCTCCGAGAGAAAGTCCTGCAGATGATGCTCATAGTTTTCATGAGTACAATGCTGCCCGAGCAACACAAACCGTGGCACCAGAATTTAGCGCTCCAGATGCAACCGACAATCAAGGAGTCGCTGTTGCCACAGCAACAACAGAAGTGCATCTGCCTACCAGTGCACCATCTGTTGGATCCGAACAACCTGTAGTCGTCACGCCAGCTTCTCCGCTAGAATCTGCTCCTGATACAGGCGCTTCATCAACACCAGGTGCTGTACGTACCGAGGCTCAGTCAGATCAAGCTGCCGGTGTCAACGCTGCTGAACCTGCGAATGCCGCAAGCGTCACGGCAGCAACTCCAGAAGCTACGGCAGCGACTCTACAACACCATGTCGAAACTGCTGAACAGACTCAACAAATCAATGCAGTACTTCTGGAAATCAACAAACTTCTTTTTGAAATAGGAGATGCAAATATTGCTTTCTCCACTCTTGCAGCCAAAGCCAATGGTGCGCTTCCTTTGGGAGCTGAACTGCGACGACAAGTACTTGAAGGAATCCGAAAAGATTTTGATACCCGTGGTAAACGCGGTGGAATTGATCTATTTAATACACATAAAACTAGCGAAGTAAAAACGGCAATGCAAAAAATTGATTCGATCTTTCCTCCCGATGCGGTATTTGACCCGAAACAAAGCGCATTCGTAGAATTTTTAAGAGAAGATAAAGCTATGCTCCAGCAAGCCTTGCCGGAAAAATACGATGCAGATGAACTTATTGCAAAAGTCGAAGCGGGAGATATGTCATTTGCTGAAACATTTCAAATACTTTTTTCTCAAGACAATGAAGCAACATCAGCATTTCGGAGAAATCTTGCCCAAGCACTCACGGGTTTAAGGGCAATTCCTGATTTTAGTTATCAAGGTATTTTGCATTCAGCAGGTCAAGAAGCTTCAGATAGAAATGTTGATCAATTGAAAGCTGCATTTAAGCCACCAGAAAAAGTAAGCTGGATGAAAAGAAGTGTCACATTTGGTGGTCTAGCATTAGTTCTCCTTATGGCTCTGGCGCCAATGATGTCAGAGGGGCAATCGCAAGGTGGCGGACACGGCGGATAGATATGATATATCTTCTGGTTTTCTTCGTTGAGCTTGGCGGACTCTATTTTATCTCCCGAGTAGTCACCCAAAAACTTTTTACTTTTTTCCTGCTCCTGTTTCGTCACCGGTCGATAGCCGTATCGATCGTTACCGCCATCCTTTTCCCCGGCACCATCGTCCATGAACTCGCTCATCTTTTTACTGCAGAAATTCTTGGGGTTCGGACGGGTAAACTCACCCTAGTGCCGGAGAGCATTGAAGAAGCGGATATTAAAACCGGAAGCGTCCAGATAGCCCAAACTGATGTATTCCGCCGCTACGCCATAGGCCTGGCTCCTGTTTTCTGGGGTATGTTTATTTTGACTGCTCTCTCTTACTTCCTTCCTAGCGTTTGGAAACAGACACTGTTTGACGGACAAAATGGCCAACTATTCTCTCAGGGATCTTTGTATATATTTCTTGCGATGAGCTATGCGCTTTTTGCGATATCAAATTCGATGTTCTCTTCCCCGGAAGATCTCAGAGGGTTCTTGCCGTTTTTAATAACGATCGGCATCTTAACCGGTGCTGCTTATTTCGCTGGTATCCGGTTTATGTTGACCGGACAAGCACTTGATATATTTACAGGAATCGTAACTTCCCTAGCTCAAAGCATCGGTATCGTTTTAGCACTCAATATCATGCTACTGCTACTACTCCACGTTTGGGTTGATATGATAGGAAAACTTTTTTCTGTTCGCTTGGTCACATAAAATATAAGCGGAAGAATCCTTCCGCCTTCGATACTTTTCCCCTGCATACATTGTTTCCTGACTTATTTTAGTATATAATTATAGGTCTTAAATTGCATTCATAATCACCCTATGCGCCAAGAACTAGGATATATGCCTCTTTTAGAGTTTCAAGCAGTAAGAAGAGATCAGCTTATTCCGCCAATAGTCCAAACGGGTATAGACGAAAGCTATGAAATAACCTGGGGACTACGAGGTAAACGATCTCTTGAATCAGCCAATCCCACTGCATTTCTTAAAAGGGCAATGTGGCTAGGTGAGGGTGATGGCTCAGAAGTACCGTATATGGATAGTTTGTCCGAACGCATTGAGGCGGTCAGACGTGCTGGAGATATATTTCGCTTTCTTGACGTGGGTTCTGGATCAGGGGCAATGCTTTTTACAGGAATTCATATACCAGCAGAGAGAAACACTCTTAATCATTATATGTCAATTCAAACAGAGCCAGCGGAAAAAATAGATAAGGGAATTATTGACGATCTTCATGCCATGGGATTTTCACCAGGAATCGATTTTGAATGTGTTGCTATCCACGGAGGCGAATTTGCTATCGATGAAAGCCCAGGCTTAAAACTAATAACAGCAAATATGTACTATGGCTTTCCAGAAATCGAACATACAGCATTCCATTGTATCACAGCAATACGGAGCGTCTATCATAAGTTTGGCGGCCTATATATTATCGAGTACTTGGATAGACTTCTTGCTCGAGATCAAATAGATACCTGCGGCGCCTGTTTCGTCCAACCTTGGGATAGCTCGCCACCTCAGAATATATTTTTCGATTCAAGTGGACGCGAGATACGTGCGAGTACTGTTTTCGCACTAACAGATGTGGGCTACTGGCACGAAGGTCGTCATGCGCGTCATGCGCATTGGGTAGCACAACAAGACAAATATGTACACTTTCCGGTCAAACCGCTTGGGCTTTGCCAAGTACTTTATGAAGAGGTGCTTATGCATACAGTTGACCCACAAGCGCTTTTAGAATATGAAGATACTGGAGGCATAATCGAGTACGAAGATCATCCTGTCTTTCCCAACGGTACTGCCAACGATGACACGGTACTGTTTTTTTAGGTAAAAGTCGTTCTTGCAACACTTGCAGCACTTACAAGGTCCGACCTTGCAAGTTATACTCAATACATGCCGGGCAGAAACGTCGTTAAAATCTACGCTGCAGACAGCATGTATCACATTTATAATCGTGGTGTCGAAAAGAGGAAAATATTCCTTGATGATCAAGACTACACAGTCTTTTTAAGAATCCTGAAGGATGCACTCTCTCCCCAACAAGATCTCAAAAAGACCGTAGCTACTGACTACTTGCAAGGTCCAACCTTGCAAGGATGGCATAGAAAGCCAAAAAACTTCTCCACGACAATTGAATTATTGGCATTTGTCCTTATGTCTAATCATTTCCATCTACTAATTAAACAAAGCACAGATGATTCAATTAAGGAATTCATGCAATCAATAGCGATTCGCTACTCAATATACTTCAATAAAAAATATAAACGTGTTGGCCCACTCTTTCAGAGTAAATATAAAGCAGTACTTGTGAACGAAGAACCCTATCTCCACCATTTGACTCGATACATTCATCTTAATCCCTCTGAATATACAAATAATATAATTGATGCTTACTCAAGCTACGCCTACTATCTGGGGAAAAAGCATACTGAGTGGATAAAACCTGAATTTATCCTCTCATTTTTTCAGGCGGGAACCATACCTATATTAAATAAAGTAAATTCTTATCAAGACTTTGTTGAAAAATTTGCACAAGACAGTGAAAAATTTCTAGGAAACCTTATTTTAGAAGACTTGTAAGGACTTGTAAGGTCGGACCTTGCAAGTAGACCGTGCTAGGCTCGCTTGAGCACTTCAAAAACGCAATCTGGGGTATTTCTATACATCAATACACTTGATTGTGCGTGCCAATGTCGTAAAATTTAATCGCTTCCCCCTCAATCTTATACACCACACGAATATCTCCGGTAACGGAAAATGATCGATACCCTTCCAGGTCGCCATGAAGCGCATGATCGTAGAGTAACGCCTGCTTCGGATCTGACAGAAATAGCGGTAATCGTTTGCTATACTGCCGATCAAGTGAGTGACTGGGAACGATTCGTTGCTTAAAGTGTTTAAGAAATCTTTTGTGATACCGGATGATCATGAATGCAACTGTCGTAGGAAGTCGTCCATATTGTTGGCAGAATAGACATTTTTTCCCAAACGGAAGTCTTCATCCATTTTTGCGTACCTATCACGGGCTTTTTTGGAAAGTTTGACCACATCTTCCCCAACGGCCACGGTAAGTTCACGGCGGGCGAGTTTGTGAAGCAGAAACCGCACGACGTCCTGGAGAGAGGAGAACCCCAAATCGAGCGATGCCGCTTCGGCCTGCTGACGAAGTAAAGGAGCAATAGGAATTTGTAACACAGTTCTATTCATGATAGTACCATTGTATTACTTTTGTATGATGGAGTCAAGAGCTCACTACTCCCTTTTCAGTACTTCAAAAAATGCCGATTGAGGTATTTCTACTGTCCCAATTCGCTTCATCTTCGCCTTGCCTTTCTTCTGCTTATCAAGAAGTTTGTCTTTTCTCGTCCGGTCGCCGCCGTAAAGTTTTTGGATCACGTCTTTTCTGAATGCTTTCACATCAGAGCGCGCGATGATTTGCCCGCCGATAGCTCCTTGTATTGGAATCAAAAATTGCTGACGTGGGATCACTTCGGCAAGCCGCTCAACAATCTGTCGAGACCGGTAGACTGCCTGATCTCTCACCGCTAAAAATGAAAGCGCATCCACCTGTTCTTTGTTTACTAATATATCGACTTTCACTACGTCAATGGTTTGATATTCAAAAAACTCATAATCAAGACTCGCATAGCCTTCTGTAATGCTTTTAAGCCGGTCAAAAAAATCTATAATCATTTCCGAGAGAGGAATAAGATACATGATCTCGACCATACTATCGTTTTCGCTCACCCCCGGGGTGTGAACTTCTTTCACTTCGGGGGTGTTGTGGGCCAAGGTGTATTTCATGTCAATATATTCTCCTCGTTTTTCCTGAGCAAGCTGCATAATAGACCCTACATAGCGTTTTGGACTAAAAACCGTCAGACTCATCATAGGCTCTTTCGTTTCCTCTACGAAAGAAGGGTCAGGATATTCATTGGCTGATTGGATATGGAGGAAGCCTTCTGAATCTTCCTTGTCACGGCTTACATGCCGTTTATCTCGTATAAGATATTCAACGCTTGGGACGGTTGCGATCATATTCAGGTTAAATTCACGGCTAAGCCGTTCCTGCACGATTTCGGCATGAAGAAGCCCGAGGAAGCCACAATGAAACCCGTTGCCTAACGCTACAGAAGCAATGGGTTTAAACGTAAATGCGCTGTCAGATAGTCGTAACCGTTCCATCGCCTCGCGGGCAAGGGTGATTTCATCGGTATTGATGGGAAATAGTCCCAAAAAAACCATCGGTTTGGGCTCTTTGTAACCGGGGAGAGGGGTAATGCTGAATGATGAATGCTGAATGATGAATGCTGAATGATGAATGCTGAATTGTTGTTTTTCATTTGGCATTTGGCATTTGGCATTTGGCATTATTGTGATCGTGTCCCCTACCTTTGCGAATCGGATGTCTTTCAGACCTGTAGCGATGTAGCCAACTTCGCCGGTCAAAAGACTGTTTGAGGCAACCATCCGGGGGCTAAAATAACCAATTTCAATAGGACTCACTTCTGCTTGAGAGGCAAAAAACAAGAGCTTCTCTTTCAACGCTATGCTTTGATTCTCTGCGGGGCTTTGTAACGATCCGTCTACAACCCGGACAAATACGACCACGCCTTTATGAGTATCGTAGAGAGAAGTAAAAATGAGCGCGCGAAGTGGAGCGTCTGGCTCACCACGAGGCGCAGGCACGCGATCAACAATGGCTTCCAGTACTTTTTCAACGTTTTTACCGGTTTTAGCGGAAATTTCAAGAATTTCTGTTTTCCTAAAACCTAGTGCTTCTAACTCTTCTCGCGTCTCTTCGATCCGGGCGTTGGGGAGATCTATTTTATTTATAATCGGAATGATAGTAAGGTTATGGTCGCGTGCAAGACGTAGATTAGCGAGCGTCTGCGCTTGCACGCCTTGCGTAGCATCAACGACCAATAGTGCTCCCTCGCAGGCTGCTAATGATCTGCTCACTTCATACGTGAAATCCACATGGCCGGGAGTATCGATCAGATTCAGAATATATTCTGAATCTGAAATGTTGAATGATGAATGCTGAATGCTGAATGGTCCCTTTTCGTTTAGCATTTGGCATTTAGCATTTGGCATTCTGTACATCATCCTCACCGGTGCAAGCTTAATGGTGATCCCCCGCTCGCGTTCGATAGGATTACTATCCAATATCTGCACCTGCATATCCCGCTTGGCTACTGTTCCGGTAATCTCAAGAAGACGATCTGCAAGCGTAGATTTCCCATGGTCGATGTGGGCAATAATGGCAAAATTACGTATATGATCCTGCCTCATATAAGTATTTTAACATACAAAAATAGTGAAAATGAGTTAGCATACTGTATCAAAAAGGGGAAAAATGCATGTCATTAATTTTTTCAAGCACCTCTATCTCAAAAAAAATTTAGTTACCGTAAGCCTTTTCTAAATGAGACGCGTCTATCTATTGGGACCATTCAAACCCATCGTGTCCCGAATCATCGCGTTCTGCATCGATTTTCGCTTCGATTGGCGGAAGTGCTCTCATCGCACGAGCTCTGGGGCAGACTTCAGTCACGTCATCACCGTTACCTTTTTTACCAAGATAATGTTGGCAGCGTTGAGTCCCTAAGCGTACAAAAGGATTTATACAAGCCTCAGTCATTCTCACTCGGTCTCTTCCTGCACTATACCAAAGCGCACACCAAACAGGTTGCTCCACCATTACACCATTATATCAAATTATCCCGTCTCTTCAAGCTAAATCTTCTGGATGAAAATATAATATTCTGTTGAAGTTATTCCACTGGGGCATCTACAACCACTACGCCACCAACGTTCTCGTAAGTCTCTTGAGTACTTTGTAAATCAAAAAACATTGCATCCATACCAACAAACGCAATGACATACGCTGGGACCGTTTTTTCTTGATCGTCGCTTGCTTTTCCATCCGGGTACACAACACATATATTTGTTGATCCACCCTCTCCAGTCCCGTCATGTTCGAAGCCACGATCAACATATATAGCACGCCATTGCGTATTATTAGATAGAAGTAATCCATGACTTGAAATAGTATCTGTATGATGGAATGTAATAATACGCGATCTCTCATTAGGGCCATGGTCATACGGGATAACAATTTGATCTCCGCGACTATTGGTATGGAGGGCAACTGGAACATCTTGAGGAGCAATAATAACTAAAGGTATTACGCTATCAAAAAGAGGTCCAAAACCGGAAACGAAATGAAGTGCTAATGCTTCTGGCCCAATCGCTTCGGAATTACGAAAAAACTGTACTTGAGATAATGTTGCAAGCACTTCTCCACTACTAGGAAATTCTTCTGCTTCTGCTTCTTCAATGATATACGGTTTCTCTAAAAGACTCATATTTCTTTGGTATCGGCAGACTTTTCTGGATCGACTATATCATATCAGTATTTTTCTAGCAATTTTTCTCTAACGCTACTCCATCGGAGCATTTACAACAACTGCACCACCTAATTCAAGGTCTCCTTGAAGTAATCGATGATGCAATCCTGGTACATTACCCGTTATACCAACAAACAGTAAAACATACTCTGGATGAAGATATATTCCTGAAATAGGATCACCATCGGGTGTCAGGACACATTGACCCAGATAGTGATACGCACCATTTGCATCTGGTGCATCGTTAATCGTGACAGATATCGCATCATGCTCTCGCAATGACCGAGAACTTAATGCACCATCATGAGAAATTATAGGTGGAGAATGAAATATTAGGGCAACAGATTTCATATCCGCTGGAAGATCGCAGGAAACTATAACGCGATCTCCTGAGCTATCGGGATGAAGATTAACTGCAATATCTTCTGGCGCAACGATAACCAAAGGTGTCTTTTCATTTTCACCTAAAAACCCTGCTCCGGAAACATAACGAAGTGCTAAATCTTCTAACGGAACAGGTTCGGAGTCACGATAAAATTGTACATGTGTTACTGCTTGTCGAACTTCAGCACTAGTTGGAAAACCTACTGCTTCTTCTTCTGAAACTATTCGTGGGGAGTAATCTGGATTATAAACCATAAATATTTAAGAAATATTTTGCAACCAGACTATATCATACTACTGTTTTTCTAGCAACAAACAATACTTTTCACTAATTATCCCGCGCATGAAGTTGTCCGGCAAGCATTGATCCTTCCTCTATATAAGCATATCTTCCGGTAGTTCGCAGTCGTTGGTTATTTTCTTCCCTGGTAAATCCTAAGTACGCAAATACAACCTCTTCATCAACTTCCTGTTTATACGCCGCATACAAATAGTAATCGCATATAAGTCCTGGTACCTCATTTGCACAGAATACTCCCTGACTTCTATCGATAGGTGAAAGTGTCAGTCCGACAAGCTGTATTTGTACGCCGAGTTTATCAAACGCCTGTTGTATGGCGACAAAATTATAGCTTCGCATATAGGCATGGATCGCATCGAGAACTGTAGCTAATCCGTTGGGATCATCCGGATTATCTATCGATCCGGATTTCTTGATTATTCCATCTATCAATGGAACGATTTCTGATGCATACACATCATCAAGATGATCTTGCTCGTGATATCTCATATGAAATTGATTGTTGGATCGTACCAAAGCTCGCTCATGAAGTCAAAATATTACGCTAATACCGTATAATAGGTATTTCCTATTCGTACCTATGTCTGTATCACCTGAAAACGATCATGATATTGAAGATATACCTTTTGATGCATTTGATCTACCTCCAGAGGAGTAAGTAGGCTTAGTGGAACTCGTAAATGGAAATAATTTAGCCATATATCAACACTTGTGCGAGCACTTGTACGGTACACTTGTAAGGTGCCACCTTTAAAGGTATAGTTGACTTATGCCTTCAAAACACATGGTTAAAACGTATATCCGAGATGGGTATTATCATGTATATAACCGTGGCGTTGAAAAACGGACGATTTTTGCCGATGTACAAGATTATCAAGTCTATCTGAAATATATCAAAGAAGCGCTCTCCCCTGTTTCCGATCGTAAAAACCTAACCATAGATGTTACCTTTAAAGGTGGCACCTTTAAAGGAATACCCAAACAGGCAAAAAACTTTCATGGAAAAATAGAACTACTCTGTTATGCACTCATGCCCAATCATTTCCATTTTCTATTGAGACAAATTGATGAACATAGCCTGAATTTGTTTCTACAATCCCTCTGTACGCGCTACAGTATGTATTTCAATGCAAGATATAAACGTGTTGGAAAACTTTTTCAAGGACATTATAAGGCTTCCCTTGTTATGGAAGAACCCTATCTACTCCACCTTTCTCGCTATATCCATCGCAATCCAATCGAAACATATACTACCTTGACTGATGCGTTTTCGTCCTACCCTGACTATCTAGGTATGAGAAATACTCCCTGGGTCAATACTACCCTCATCCGATCGTTTTTTAAACCCGCAGAATTTCTATTTCTTCGTCATGTTAACTCATACAAAAATTTCGTTGAGCATGAGAGAATTGACAGTGAAAACTTTCTAGGCCAATATACCCTAGAATAATAACTATATTCACCTTTAAAGGTGGCACCTTTTTTCTTATTGTCAATCTTCAAATTTCCAACTACAGTATTTATATGGCAGAACAAAATGGCGTACGGTCTACACGACAGATTATACGAAGCCTAGAAGCAAAGGCGCTTAAAAAACGTTCGTTTTCCGTGCGCATCGCCGATAGCCTCACCAGTCAATTTGGCTCTCTCGCCTTCTTTTTTGCTAACAGTCTAATTTTTGTAAGCTGGATCGGGATAAATATAGGATTGCTTCGACCATACCTAGAAATATTTGATCCGTTTCCGTTTATACTTCTGACCATGTTCGTCTCCCTTGAAGCGATATTTTTGACGATCATCGTCCTTATGAGCCAGAACCGGCAAAGCTTCATCTCTTCCCTTCGCGAGGAACTCGACCTCCAGGTTAATCTCATCACTGAACGGGAGCTCACCAAAGCACTTCATTTACTCGCTGATATTCATAAACATCTCGGAGTAAAGGCAAACGATGATCCGGAACTCGCTTTAATGCTCAAAGACATCGATACTTCCTACATAGAGCGCAAACTTGAAGGTCAGCTCAAAGGTGAACAAACCCCGCTTCCCCAAGTGGTTACCGAGCCTCTGGTGAAGCTTGGCCAGGCAGTCGAACAATCCCTCACTCCGGCAAATGGGAAAAAATGAGCAGATGTACTTAAAGAAGATCTTTCAGTAGGCGTGATCGTATTTGATTGACATAGTACGAATATGTTTGATAGTATACCACGTCATAACTATGCGAGATCTTCCATATCCTGGAGATAGACCCCATCCTTCTGATATTCCGAGATACCTCCCACCCCGATCGTGGCATGACGCAATACGAGCCAACATACCAGGAGAGTATCTAGAAGGTACGGATGTATATTCAACGACTCCTCTTCTCCATTCAGAGCTACAGGTCAGGATTTGTTTTTTAAGTATCACCAATCCAAGAGGCGCAAAGAACCTTCCTCCAGGACTTTATGTGCTCACACAATTTGATAATGATCCAGACGATGATGAACTCATGGAGAGAATGCACCATATAAGCGATTTTTTTTCAGAATTTCTCGCTACCTATGTTCCTGAGAAGCCTGCAACAACAACCGCTCCTGTTCCAGAGGAAGTACGAGAACGTGTAGAATTACCGGATGAATTAGAAGATTTGTCTTTGGATTTAAACCAGGCGTTTGAATTACGACCAACTGGGAAAAGTATAGATGACTATGTGGTGTTGGAAATAAGTCCAACGACTCCTACCGGATTTGGTGATGCGCTACAACGGAATTTAGGCACCCCAGGAGCCGTAAGCTTTTCTCCCCTCGGGGAATAAGACTGAACGAAAAAAGTAATCTTCGTTACTTAAATAATCCGATAATTGACTCTATGCTACGTATTTCTTGATCTTTATGATGTTTCATAAGGTTTCCCCACGTCGTCGTCGACCCTCTGGTGAAGCTTAGCCAAGCAGTCGAACAATCCCTCACTCCGGGAAATGGGAAAAAGTAATCTACGTTACTTGATTTGAGCCTATAACTAATGTATACTTAATTCTTCTCCTTCTCTTTGCTCCTTAACATAGAGAAATTAACCCATTTGATCAAGCTGGGGTTGAAAAGTGCGTGAATCCTTCGACATCCTTCGATAAAACTCAGGACAAGAGCTCAGGACAAGTCTTTTCACGCTCTCTTTGACCTCAGCCACACTGTAACATCAGACATAGGGAGACCACTACTATGCTAGACTCGTACATCCTTGAAGCCGTCACAAGCGGCAAAAAAACTCGCCAGGCCCTGTTGGCCATGGCCCCAGTGTGGACAACCTCTCAAAACGCCGTTAGCAATGTCATCGATTCTCTGATCGAAAGTGGTCAGCTCGTCGAGAGAAACGGCATCCTGAAGCAACAAAGCATGTTCCAGGTGCTTGCAGGGAACTAAACAATATGGCTTGAGGTCAAATTAGCTCCTCGGATGGGAGCTTCGTGGCAAAATCCCGATTCTATCGGGACAATATGGTGTTTGTGCGTGAAAACGCTAGCTAGCGGCACAACCACCAGGGGTGGAACAAATATTTGAATCGACTGAGCAATGCAACGCTCGAACCACAAACCGATTCCTTTATTTTTTCCACCCCTGCCACAGATTTTTTATTTTCTTCTCATAATAGGTATAATACCCATCTATGGGCATAGAAAGTGATGCATTTGATCCGTTAGACGAATTTTTTGGTGAACTGCAATCTGCAGCGTATGAATCTCAATCCCTGGAGTATGCCCACCGCATGGAAAATGCTCCTTATGATCCAGGCGTTATGATAATCGTCATGCGGTATGATTGTCCGTATAGCTGTGACCATTGTTTTTTTTCCAGTAATCCTTCGTCCCACACCATACTTCCTGAGCAAAATGTGATGGAAGCGATAGATTTTGCCCGCGATATCGGTGTCCAGGCAGTTATGCCTACCGGCGGAGAAGCAATGCTTGATCCTGAATCTGTTTTTCGCGCCCTCTCACAAGTACGAGATAATGGCATGGGACTTTTTTTACAAAGTGCATTTTTAGGTGAAACAGAAGAGGAAATAAACTATAACGCGGATAGACTGCAAGAACTTGGCCTTAATACCTTTCTTACTTCCCTTTCTATGTATCATGAAGATGCACAACCCGCTTTTATGACCATGGGGTATATCAACTATCTCCTCATGATGATCGATGCACTCACCAAGCGCGGAATAAAAGTAGATATTAAAAATACGTGGGATGCGCAATCCGGAAAAGAATCAACAGACTTTGCAAATGAATTTGCGAATAGACTTTTAGGAAATGGGATTGACTACCTCGGCGAACGATTTGAGGATGGCTTTAAAGTTTTTATAGTAAACGGTGTACAAGTAGGCCTCACTGATCCTTCAATCATATCTGTTGGCAAAGCCAGAGCAAGCAGCCTCACCTCGCAGAAACCCTATCAGTGGCAAGACAGTCTGTATCACTGCCCCATTTTCCATGAACCGCACCATGATGGCGGCATGGTCACCCTTTATCCGGACGGAAACGTCGCGCGCTGTTGTGCTGCTGAACGAGGCGCGAATTTTGGTTTTGGTAATGTGTTTACGCACCCGTGGCCGGATATACTCGAAAATATACGTCAAAGCCCATATGTGCGATTTGATATGGATGGGACACTTCAAGAAGCACATGAGATGTTGCAGAATGAATTTCCACAATTTCTTCCAAGTAATGGTGCAGGTCAAGCATGTGAAATTTGTAGTCCTGTTGTTGCGAACAAACGATTGCGGGATAGACTGGCGAAGCGACTTCATCAACCCAAACTTTTTACTCCCGTATCCGATCAGTGATCCATAAGTATTACTTAAGATCTTCCTAGTTTCGCAAGGCGAGACCCTTGCAAATCTATTACTCCTGAATGCTCGCCGTGATTCCTCGCTCTTGTAAATACTCAACAAGAAGTCCTAGCCCTTCATCGGTTCCTACGAGCGCTTGCCGGTCAAACACGATAGTAAATTCCTTTATCCGCGGATGCATAGCGATATATTCAACATGGATTCTCACACATACGCCTGTGATTTGTCCTCCGATAACAATCCTGGCATCAGATGGGAGACTATCGAGATAGCTTGTATCGACCAAAGAATCCCAGTCATGAAGAACAAGCGGAGCGCCTTCCTGCGGAGAAGGTACAGATGCATCATGGTTTGCCATCGGAAACCATTCTGTCGCGTCTCCTTTCCAGCGCCACAAACGCCACCTTTCCTGTGCACGCGCGTTTGCATCCGGATATTCGTTGTTAGAAGCTGAAGGGTGTACGATAACATGAAATTCGCACTCAGACAACATATTCTTGCAGAAGTTTACTTTATTCTACGCGCGGATGCCACTCGTCTCTTAAGGGCTAACTATTTGGTTGTTTGAGAAAAATTGACTGACTGGACTTCGCCGAGTGGTTTTTCGGTAATCGTAAGCGTCCCAGACCCAAGCGTGTAACCTTCAACAAAAACAGAATGGTAACGCCAATCTCCATGATCTATCGTATCAGTAGGTCCAAATTCAACACCGGGAAATTCTTCTCGAATGATAAATGATGTTGCGATAGCGTGAAGCGATTCAGGAGTTGGCATACGAATTGGGATTACATCTATTATGATACTTCAAGTCCCTCGATACGAAACCGCGAAATGATATGATTTGTCAATAGATCATTCCTCATGCGTGGCATCGGGTCAAATCTCATCACGGCCGGCGGGTGAAGTGAATGATGGGGATGCCACGCGTTCTTTCATAACGAAACGTTTGTCGGTATCCCCATCTCTCCAGCATGGTAAGCAATTCTTCCGTCGTACCGCCGAATTGAGCCACCATCGCAGGCTGATGCGTTTCCAAAAAAATGTGTGCCGGCCCGCTCCCCCGCTCCATAAGCCGCTGCATCCCGGCAAATACCCCATCCGGACCGGCCTCTCCACCCTCCACATCGACCTTCACCGCCCACGGAAGTGAGATAATACCCTCTTGGACAAGATATTCCAGCGAACGCATTCTCACGGAAACACTACCTTTGAACTTGCCGTCCCGCAGACTCGGGGCTGTCCCGTTGGCACCGTCGGTGTAAAGCGGCACAGAATCATTATTGGCGGCCCCCAAAGCAATCTGCAAGGCCGTGACTTGGCGTTCCATACGATTTAACTTTATATTCGTAATAAGCCGTTCAAAACTCTCCGGATCGGGCTCAAACGCAACGACAGATATATCCGGTCGTGCTGCCGCGGCAAGGAGACTATACGCACCGCCAGCTGCCCCTATATCAGCCACCAAACTACCCTGCGGAGATGCTTTTATAGCGCGCAGCCAGGACTCCATGACTTCCCATTCACCTGCCAAAAAACCCAACCGCCATACATCTGTTCTGTCGCAAAGATGCACCAGTGGTGTAGCCCCATTTACCCCCACACCGCCCAGAGGCACAACGACAGGGTCGTTTATCCAATCTCCCATTAAAGAAAAACCGTACGCGACTTTGATGAAAAAAGGGGAACTATTTTGATCCCTACCACCAACTACTTCATTCATAGAATTTAGTATTATAGAATATCGCTTCTTCCTCCTGCGGTCAAATCGAAAATGATACGTCTCGGAAGAGATACACCGCGAGTCAGATAATCAGCGATAAATGCGTCAGAATCGCCAAATTGAAGGTATTGAAGCCATAGATCGGATGATACAAAATATGGGGCTTTCTGAATCTACACCCGGCGGGTGTAGGTATACTTGACAGCAGATTAACCTATACTACACCAGGATACCAAAAGAATCATAGACGTCTCATCATGAATTATTTGTTTGAGAAAAAGCGACTGACTGGACTTCGCCGAGTGGTTTTTCGGTAATCGTAAGCGTCCCAGACCCAAGCGTGTAACCTTCAACGCAAACAGTGTGGAAGCGCCCGCCTCCATGGTCTGTGAATCTACACCCGGCGGGTGTAGGTATACACATAATGTGGGTAGCCCTGCATACTACGATTATACTCAGCTGGCCCGGGTCGCATATAGTGCGGAGGAGTATACTCTAGAAACACGGGTACAAACGTGGTTAAAGTCCCACTTTTTTCATCATCCAAGCAAACACACACTCGTGTTTCCGGCGAGCCACTTCCACCCATAATCATAGTTTTCCTTTCTCAATAGGTAGAATCTAGTCTTTCTTGCTACTAAAATCAAATACACGTGAGATGCCCCTCTGGCTATATGCGCGGATCTGGTGGCGTACAGAATTCGCAGACATTCGGATATGGAATCGTCACCACTATCCAAAGCGGGGGTGGTCCTTGATGGAGAGGGTTATCGAGCGGGGGTAAGTCGGTCGCATCGCGCATACTCATAAACGTCCGTTCTCCCCCATCCCCAAGCCGAACATAGTGAGGAGATCTGCCGTCCGGACCGCAACAAACCACCACATCTATAGCAAAACACATTTCAAGAATTCTTTTCTCCTTGTTACCTCGGAGTATATCCCATGCTTCTGGTGGCAAATCTTCCGGATAAGTGCTCATAGGTCGTGATGGGAGATGATAGCACAATACCGGGATGGAGGACTATCGTGAAACTACCCTTTCTCCGCACCAGCGGGTTTATCGGGCTCAACAGGTTTCCTTGAATCAATATACGATTCAACTTCCCGTGCAAAACCCGCAAGATTTTCACCTGGTAAAGCCATCAATACTAATACTTCTTCAGAAGTAAGATCAAAACCATGAAATAAACTCGGCTCTCTTGAAAAGAGGACCTTAACACGAAATTGATCGCTTATGGCCATTGCACCAACCAACTTTTGCACTCCTCGTGTAGACATAAGGACGAAGTATATCATTTAATACCATTGTGATACAAACTATCGGAGTTTTACATCTGCTCAAGGGTCTCGATGCCAAGAAGGTAGAGGCCGTTTTTGAGAACCTGAGAGGTAGCTGCGGTCAAAGACAAACGGAAGGAGGAAGGAAGAATGACGTGTTTCGCGTAAAACAGATTGTAGGAAGCGGCGAGCTTGAAGAGGTAGGTGCAAAGCGTATTCGGAGCATAATTTTTTGCAGCATCGGAAACGACGTCCGGGAAATAGAGAATAAGTCGAGCAACCGAGCGCTCCTCGGGGTTGAGCGTAAAGCGTGAAGCGTCAAGCGTCAAGGGAAAACTTTCCGCTTTCTTGCTTTTTTGCTTTTTTGCTTTTCTAAGCACACTCTTGCAGCGGGCGTAGGTGTATTGGAGGTATGGCCCGGAGTCGCCATCAAAGGAAACAGACTTTTCAGGATCAAATGCTACGTCAGAAGGAAGGGATACGCGCAATAAGCTGTACTTTACTGCTGCAACTGCGGCTTTTTCTGCTATTTCACCGCGTTCTTTTTTGGTATAGTTTGATTTATTTTTATCTAATAATGTATATATTGATTCCTTTACTTCATCAAGCAATCCTTCTCCCGTGAGTACATCTCCAGAACGACTACTCATCTTACTGCCATCGGACTTTTTCACCATCCCATGACCAATATGACGAGTTTTAAGAGCTAAAGATGGACTGACTTCACCAAGAGCAGACAAAAGCACTTTAAAATACTCGTTGATTTCGTTGCCAGTAATAATAAGAGAACGATCGTATGGCCAATCGTCGTATTTGGTGGGTGCCAATCCTAATTCTTTGGCTTCATACGTCGGGAGTCCCAATTGATTCACAAACACGCGGGTATGAAGGCCCTTTTTCTCACCACGGTAGACGATAGCCCCTTCGCTTTCTTCAAACACACCATCATTAATGTGATCACGGACTATCTGGATGCCCCGCTGCCCAACAGCGCTTTCAAAATAGTAACCGGAAAACGTCGTACCAAGACGAGCATAAATGGTCTCAAAGTACGCAAGACTCCAGGCTCTCCCCATCTCATATATCTTCGCCACACGGGCGAGTTTATCTTCGTCTATATCTTCGTTCCCCCGATAATTGACTACCAAACGCACTCCTTTTTCCTGTTGCCACATGCGCTGGGCTGCAATAAATCCAAACTTATTGAGCTTTTTCATTTCCTCTGCCGCTTTTTCATCTTCTTCAAATGCACGAGCTCCGGCCGCATATGCTTTTCCCAAAAACTGTGCCTTACCCGTGAGGCTACCTTTGCCTACTTTTTCCATTTCTGTGTCGCAGTCCTCGTACAAAAAAAGTCCGTATAAAACCTTCGCCACATGCATACCGACGTCTCCTTGATAATTAACTCTGCGCACGACATGGCCCTGACTCTCCAATAATCTACTTATCGCCTCTCCAACACTATTGCTATATAAATGTCCGATATGGAACTCCTTAAACGGATTAGGATCGGTAAATTCAACAGTAACCCGATAAGTATTTTTCAAATGACCTGTTCCATAGACCTCTTTCTCCTTTAGCAGTTCGACAAGCTCACTGCTAAGCTTAGCTTCGGTCAAAAAAAAGTTTATGAACCCTGGAGGTACCACTTCAACACGATCGATGGCCTGTAATATTTCACTAAGCGCTTCTTTCACCGATGCTTTTTGATCTTTTTGATATATATTATGATGTGGTGATTTTTGGCTAATTGCTGATTGCTGATTCATGATTGCTTCCTTGACCGATAGTGCTATCTCCATCGGAGGCTTTTTGAGAGTTTTCGTAAGCCGCATCGCCACATTGGTAGTGTACTCACCATGTGCCGGATCCTCCGGCACGTCGACGACCGGTTCAACATCTTGTACGCCCATTTCATTAAAAATATCTTTAAGAAGTTCAGTAATCTGTTGTTTCATAATAGTTTTTTCGACGGAAGGTGTAAACCTAACATTCGACTTCCTGCTTTATGGAGCTTAGTTGAAATACTTGACATGTCGCACTAAGATAACTCCCTATGAGGCTTTTTACCTCAGAAAGTGCGACACCCAGGACATCATCGCCCACTTGAACCACTTTTTCAATCACAAGAACAGCATTTTTTGTGTGCTCATCTATTTTCGTTCGATCTGCTTCCCGCCAATTCCACCGCCTACAAATAAAGCCCTCTCCGTCTTTATAGATTACTTCTCCAGAATAACACGATTCTTCTTCGCTCTTCCCCAAAGCCACTCCCTTCTCATCACCCTTTGCGAATGTGAGCGAAATATCGCCAACAACTTTATCCAGATCTTCAGCTCCTGATGGTAGACGATATTTAAGGGATATATAATTATAGAGATCCACAAGGTTATTTATCTGTGGTAATGGCTTTTGCCCACCACGAGCCCTACGTAAGAGAGATTCTACAGATGACCGGTAATCTTTCCCTCCACTACCAAAATCCTTATAGATTTGCCGCCACGCTGAAACCTCATGCAAACTTCCCAGTTCCACATCCTTAAGGAGCTCTTTCTGACGGGCCTCTTCTGCCCGAAGCAGCTTAAGAAGTTCTTCGTTATGTCCAGTATTATTAATACTCGTAATGGCGACCACACCGATAACCACTCCCGGAAACTTTTCAAAAATCATTGGATCCACTGAAAATTTCATAAAGGTGCCTCCATCATAACAAACTTACTTAGTTATTCCTAGTGAAGCTCCGATGTTTTAACGAGAATAGAAAACTCGTTACATGTATATGTCGTCACAGTGTCTGCAATATCTCCCCGTAGCCAACCTGAAACGATAAGATCAAACGCTTCCGAAATATCCTCGATAAGTCTAAATGAAGCTTTTACTTCGTTATGACCAGGAAAAACCACTGTCTGGTCATTTGCTTCATGTTTTAGAGCTTTCATCGACTGGGTATAATCTGTAAGCGATGATTCCGGTAAATGTGCATATAATGGACCTGGATACACCGTATCACCGACAAACAACAAATTTTCTTCCAAAATAAAAAAGCAAAGCGACCCAGGAGTATGTCCAGGAGTTTGCAGTACTTTTATACTATATGATCCACTTTTTATTATTTGTCCACCTCTCAACGTTGTGAAACTGGAAACTCCAGAAGCATCATACTTTTTTGGCAAAAATGGATCACGAAATAAACCGGGATCATGAAGTTCCGGAATTTCTACCGATTCAAACCCACGCGCAAGAAGATTCATTTCAAACCGATGATTTGCGATGGAAACTTTTGAAAAAAGCGACGCCCCGCCAGTATGATCCCAATGTCCATGTGTAAAAAAAACATGGACAGGAAGGCTCGTAAGCAAGCGGACTTCCTCCAGTATATCCGCATATCCCATACCTGTGTCAAAAAGTACTGCTTCGCGGTCTCCAATAAACAAGTACGATACCACCTGTTCAAAATGGTGAAACTCCGCCAGGGAATAGACGCGCGGATGAATGTGTTTGATAGTAAACCAATTATTATGTTTTATCATAGTATGTTAGGTAGACGCGGGGCCGGCCGGACCCCCATTCGTCTATATGTTCTTCGTAACAAAAGGTAAAACACCCCACACGTTACTCTCTGTATAGGTCGCAATCCCAGACGCTTTGTCAACAATCCAGGATCCTACCTCTTCACACTCCCAAAGGCTCTCCTTTACTTGGGCCCATTGATTTGGTTTATACGTCTCCTGATAGTGTAAAAATTCGTCTATCCCGACGGTTACCGTCATAGCATGACTATCAATAGCAATCATTTTCATTCCACTCCATGCAAGACTTCTGAGCCACGAATCGATAGGTTTATCACTGCTGTGTTGTTTTATGAAACAATATTCCTCAAAATCAAGTGCATATCCCATGCCCTTTTTTGCTAAACCATACCCACTCGGACGAAACGACCCGATGAGATGGGCAACACCTAACGATTGAGCCACCACTTGCATGGCCTCAATCATTTTTGCAGGAAGTTTGTTTCCCTTCTGACTCGGTGCGACATTCATCGACATAAGAACGAGCGTATTGCCATCTGGTTTGTAGGTTTGACTATAATCAGTAGGTTCCCCTGCCACCGTATCCCAGTTGGGAAGCGATTTGGGATCACCATCCCAGTCAATTTGATTGACCGATAAGCTCGCAATTGGATTGCCAACACCATCTTTCATTACGAGTTGTCCGTAAGGAAAAACAAGAGATCTAGCGGCAAGCGTATCTGCACTTGCCTCAAGCCACGGCGCCCAATTTGGGTGTTCGAGTAGTTCATGTATACTGTGCGCATCCTCAGGACCCCACGGTGCGATGGTCACCTGACCTGATGCAACCATGTAATCCGGGTGAGCAAATAAAATATTTTCACTCATAATTTTCACCTCCTTTCAAAAAATTTACAATTCCACGAAAAAACCGTCCGCTCAAGCCTCATTCCCTAAAATAGGGAAGAAGGCCCGAAGGGACGGTTGACCGCTCGTGGTGAGCGAAAGTCGAACCATGGTGCCACCCTTGTTCTCAATCAGCGTAAATTACGCAAAAAATTCTGTATAGCCTTGACAGAAATCTTTGATTGACTCATTGTGTGCTTCGTACTTTCCTTACGGATTTTTTCTGAAGCTGGCTCAGGAGCTCGAGGTTTACCATTTGGTCAACTTTCTCCTTCATCGCCTATTAACTTTTTCCTTTTCTCCTCTGCTTAAGCCTCGTTCCCTAAAAAGGGAAAGAGGCCCAAATAGATGAGTTTTCAAGTGTAAAAATATAATGTATAATAGATTATCTTAATTGTCAAGAGGTAAAACTATATAGTACTTATACTAAATCTATTAATTTCACAATTATTTATGAAGGATAAAGGCATTGACAAACAATCAATAGTAATGTGTTATGGTAGGTAGATATGGATCCGTACTACGAAAAACTGACACTCCGATACAAAGTGAAAAAAGTCGCCATCGCAGTATGGCCATCAATTTATAATTTCATCAATACTATTGTCGCTACTCTTGCTGAAAACCTCAAAGCCATGATACGTTCAATCCGGTAATCCTTACTTATATGAATAAAGAACAGACACAAGCAAACTTTTTGTATAGTTTAGTTGGTCAGCCAAAAAAATTTGAACTTGAATTACGTAGGATCGCAGATCAACTTAAGGAAGTTTATCCAGACATCACAATCGACGATTTAATCCAGTATCATGTAATGAGATCTATCATAGATGATGGTAACATTCTTGGTTTTTATTTACCACAAGGCGCCAACTACGATAACGAAACTCTTCGGGCGGCACAGAGCGCATTGAAAGATCACGTTTCCTGGCAAGTTGAGACAATTGAGGAGACGTCACTCTTAAAAGAACCTCTACAGGATTTACAGACACAAGTTTCAGACCATGAATGGCTATCGAATGCCGATTTACAGGCCTCAATGACTCTCTGGCGTGATGCATATAAATCCGCAAGTCAACTGTTGGACATGGATATGTGGGCTAACCTTATGAGACCATTTAGTGACGCAATAAATTTAATTAGTCCGTTGGAATAAGGGAAATCGTACTATCGCTTTGAACGGACACGATAATTCTTTCCATCGCTCACCACTTCTATATCCCCTTCCTGATCCGTTCGTTTGATGTCGCTTCCAACTTCTTTTAGCAATTCGAGTGTCTCACTGCTTGGGTGACCGTAAGAATTTTTACCAACAGAAATTATAGAGAACTTGGGATGAATCCAGGCGACAAACTCTTTGGTCATACCCGTTTTGCTGCCGTGGTGAGGGACTTTTAGCACTTCTATGCCATCATCTGCTTGCCCTGAGTCTTTCCGAAGGGCCAACTTAATGCCTGTGTAATTACCTTCGACCCGACTATCTGCGTCACCAGTAAAAAGCGCATCAAAGGAACCGTAACGTAACAGAAATACCAGACTATAGTCATTCAAATCGCCTATTGCTTGAGAACCAAGAATATTTTCTGACAAGGTCGGACCCTGCGAAGCAGGGTCCGACCTTTGAAGGCTTTTTGCTTTTGCAATCTGAGCAGTTGATGGCCAGAGCATCGATAACGATGTTGATCCTATGTCAATTCGTTCTCCAGTGGTGACGAACTTTACCGAAATCTTTTTATTACGTATCACATCCAACAGTTTTTTATAACCTTCTGTCGTGTTGTCTATATCGCTTCGAATGAAATAATCCACGCTATAGCGCTCCAAAACGGGGTTCAACCCCTGTATATGGTCTTTTTGCGGGTGGGTCATAACGACGAGATTAATGTGCCGATCCCAAAAGGGCATGTACTTCCCCAGACACCCTAAAATTTTATCATTTGGTCCGCCATCCACGACCATATCGCGCCCATCGGGAAACCGTACATACGCGCTATCGCCCTGACCAACGTCACAAAAAACGATATGGAGTTTGCCATCGGGAAGGCTCCAGAGAAAAGAAAATAAAAGTACTAAGCCTGTAGCAATGCCACTAATCAAATATCCTATGCGTAATCGAAACATATTCTATATCCTGTAACTGTACAAAAACTGATTTAATCAATTAGATTCTCTAGCCTTATGATGATCTATTATGATACAGTCTATATAGGCATATAACTTTTATAAACCAAAGCTTGCGAAGGGTAATCTACTTGTTGCCGTGACTACCTGCAAAAGGTACTCCAAAAAGACCCAGCTTGCCCATGCAAAAATCTGGCCCAAGGGTAACCAAATAACTCCAAGGAGTACAGTAAGCAAACCAATGATAGTAACTGGTGCAATCATCCACCCAATAAGCACATTACTCAGCGGAGAAACTATTGAAATACGATGAAAGTGGAAAAGAATGATAGGAATAGTAAACACCTGGGCGGCAAGAGTAGTGCGTAGATCATCTTTTAATACACGAATAACAAACGAATACAATACGCGAATGAACACGAATAATAAACTTTTTTTCTCAATTTGATCTTCCCTATTCGAATTCTGACTTCCCGCCTGCCCTGCCTGTCCCGAGTCTTCCCGAGGGAAGTCATTCCGAAGGGTACCTGCGAATAATATGATTCCAAGCGTTGCCAAGGCTGAAAGCTGAAATGATATATCAATGAGCCATCCGATATTTATCAGTAGCATGATGCCAACTGCTAAAGCCCAACTAAACAATGCCCACTTCTGTTTGCCAAAAATAACAGCAAGTAAGCTAATTGTTCCCATGATAGCAGCGCGTATGATGCTCGGCGAAAACCCAACAAACCATACAAATCCAATAATCATGAGTATCGTTAGCAGACTCGCTATTCGTCTGCTAACGAATCGAAGAAGCGTCAAACTTACAAGAGAGGCAATAATCGTAATATTCATCCCCGAAAGCGCCACGATATGAAGCGTCCCTGTTGTGACAAGATCTTGATAGAGCGATTTTGACAATGTCGCTTTTGTCCCAAATAATATACCTGCGAGTAGTCCCGCATGAGGCTCCGGGAGAAGTTGGTTTATGATGGAAGTAAACGTGGCAACAGTAACCATATATAATTTTCAATTTACAATTTTTAATTTTCATTCAATTTTCAAACAAAAAAATTTTAAATATAAATTGTAAACTGAAAATTGAAAATTCTCTACAGGGACAACTGATCTTTCAACTTGTTGTAAAGGGATTGTCCCATCGCCTTCTTGCTCACGAGCTCTTCAAGTGTTTGATAAGGACGATTATCAATAATTTTTCTTGCGGTAACTGGACCGATACCGGGAAGGGATTCGAGTTCTGATTGACTCGAATAATTAACGTTGATGAGCCCAGCATTAACATCAGACATGATATCGTTACCAGAGACTGAATTTATGGAAGTATGCGAACCTTCCATCGAAGGTATAAAAATCTTTGCCCCGTCAGAAAGTTTTGCTGCGCGATTAATGGTTTTCTCAATACGCTCTGTATCTGCTTCACTTGTTATTCCTCCTGCTTTAAAAATCGCATCCTCAATTCTACTATCCAAAGGCAAAACATAGACCCCGGGCTTATCTACTGCTCCTTCTATGTCAATAGTAATTGTATGCGTCAAGACACCAGATACACTCGCCTCAGATGAAAATTGTATGGGAGTATTCGTTTGTGTTGTTTTTATAAGAAGAACGAGAGAAATAACAATAAGCAATAGAGAGGATAACCCGAGAATAATAGGCGTGTGGTATATGTGCCAAATACTATTGGCTTTCTCACCTATGGTGGGCAACTTCTCCCCCTCCATGTAAACCATTACACCACAGTGCGGTTGTAAATTCTATGAGATGACGAAATTGATAAGCTTGGCTGGTACAAAGACAATCTTTTTGATCGTTTGACCGGACAAATATTTTCCAACACGTTCGCTTGCATGGACAAGTTTTTCAATGTCACTTTGCACACTTGCAATCTGAGTCTCTACTTCTATCGCTCCTCGAAGCTTTCCATTGACTTGAATAATTATACGAACTGATTCTTCTTTCAAAAGAGATGCGTCATACGATGGCCACGGTTGGGTGTGGACAGAAGAAAAAGTTTGTTGTCTCGCAAAGCGAGATCCTCTGGCGGAGCCAGATCGAGCTTCGCTGGACGCTACGCGGGACCAAAGCTCTTCACTCAAATATGGCGCGAAGGGAGCAAGCAGTAATGTAAAGATTTTCAGCTCACCATTCCCTAATAGTCCGCCTTCCTCACCCACAAGATTAGTAAATTCCATCATAGAGGCAATAGCAGTATTGTATCTTCGTTTCTCTATATCCTCGCTCACTTTCTTTATCAATTTCTGAAGAGATTTTTTTACTGTATCGCTTGACGTACCAGACTGCTTTATTGTCCCCATCGCTAATCTCCAGATTCGGTTAACCCATCGGCTCATGCCTTCCATGGCAGCGTCACGAAAATCACCGCCTTGATCGTAAGGACCCGTGAACATAAGATAAAGCCTCAAGGCATCGGCGCCGTAACGCTTAATATACTCATCAGGATTGACCACATTACCTTTACTTTTACTCATCTTAAATCCATCTTTAATGACCAACCCGTGCGCATAAAACGTCGAGAATGGTTCATCAAAGTCGATGTATCCCCAGTCATTGAGTGCCATAGTGACAAATCGGCTGTACATAAGGTGGAGGACGCTATGCTCTGCCCCGCCGGTATACATATGAACCGGAAGCCAGTGCTTCGTCACTTCAGGGTCCCAAGGGAGAGGCATGCGAATGTGCTCTTCCCTCAGAGTTCCATCTTTTGAATTATGAATTATGAATTGTGAATTATGAGAAGGTTCAGTATTCATGATTCCTGATTCATGATTCTGTGATAACGATGCATCACTGGAAAAATCTTTTTGATCTGTGCCAACTGACGGGTACCGGAGAAAGTACCATGAACTATCTAGAAATGTATCAGACACATCTGTTTCCCGTACAGCTTTTCCTCCACAACCAGGACATGTCGTTTCATAAAACTCTTTGTGTTTTGCCAAAGGCGCCACCCCATCGTCACCGGGTTTGTAATCTTCTATACGAGGTAAAATAACTGGCAATTGATCCTCAGGCACGGTATACCAGCCCGCAGAGCTACGCTCAGCGTTGCCGGCCGGCCAGCCCGGTATGAATGATGAATCATGAATACTGAATGCTGAATTATGAACATTTTGCTTTTCTCGTGATTCATGATTCTTGATTCCTGATTCAAGGGTTTTCGCTTCATCAGTAGTAAACCACGATCGGCCCTGGTCTGCGCAGGATTGACAGAAAATCATGGGTATCGGTGGACCCCAATAACGCTGACGGGATATAAGCCAATCGCGCAGATGAAAAGTGACAACACGTTTCCCCCATCCTTTTTGCTCTAGAAAATTCATCATTTTCTCTATCGCTTCATGAATCTCCATGCCGTCTAAAAATCCCGAATTGACCATTGTTCCCTCATCCTCCTGTACTTGCTCTATCTTCGTAATCTCAGATGTATCACCGAGGGAACCAATGACGACGCGCTTTATGGGAAGCTTCATTGCTTTGGCAAATTCAAAATCTCGCCTGTCATGTCCTGGAACACCAACAACTGCTCCCGTACCAACACTCATTATGACAAAATCTGATATATAAAGAGGTATTTTGTTATTGTTTAACTGATTTGAACAATATAACCCTGTAAACACGCCAGTCTTAGTGCGGCCTATGGCGATACGGTCTTGGTTCTTCGTTGTTTTACACTGGTCAACATAGGCTTGAATTGTTTTAAGGTTAAACCCTTTCTGCAGAAAGGGTTTAACCTTTTCTGACCTCAAGAGCGCTGCAACGAACGGGTGTTCCGGTGCCATTACCACAAAAGTCGCACCATAATTGGTATCCGGGCGGGTGGTGAAGCACGTCAACTCACTTACTTTTTTTCCATCCTCTGTTACCACCGGGTAAGTAATATGTATCCCAGTTTTCTTTCCTATCCACTGTTGTTGAGCCACGCGAACTTTTTCTGACCAATTGAGCTTAAAACTATTTTCCAGTAGTTTCCCCGCATACGCGGTAATTCTAAAAAACCATTGTTCTAGTAACTTTTTTATTACCGTATTCCCGCAACGCTCGCATTTTCCGTCGATAACCTGTTCATCAGATAAAACTGTCTTACAGCTTGGGCAAAAATTCACCTGCGCCTTTCCCCGATACGCAAGTCCATGTTTAAACATCTGTACAAATAGCCACTGTGTCCATATATAATAGGAAGGATCATACGTTTCAACTGTCCTTGACCAGTCAAACATCGCACCAATTGTATGAAGCTGATTATAAAAATTCTTTTGGGTAATAGTGGCATGATCCATGGGGTGACGACCTACCTTTAGCGCATAATTTTCGCTATGAATGCCAAATCCATCCAGTCCAATAGGCTCAAATACGTCATACCCCTGCATCCGCTTGAACCTGCCATATATATCGCTTCCCGTGAACGCATACATATTGCCCACATGGAGGCCTTCTGCTGACGGATATGGGAACATCATGAGGTTGTAAAAGGGTTTACCCTGAGCTTTGCCGAAGGGCTTTTTACTATTTCGTATATCTACCTCGTTGATCTTGTTTTCTTCCCAAGCCTTATTCCACTTATCTTCAGCTAACTTATGATCATATCGCTCAAATGGCTTTACTTCTATTGATTTCTCCTTCTTGTATGGTAGACTACTATGTTTGCTCATATAGATAAGTATACCTTATTTTCCTTATATAACAAGCTAGAAATATGATATCAATTAACTATGTATGCCTAAAGCGTAGGTTAAATAATGATTACCGCATGAGGTATAACTAAATACGATATACAGGTAAATACTATAGACACCAATATTTTGGTAAAATAAGTTCAAATAACGTATTTTAAAATGAATAATTGAACAACGACGTCAATTGAGAGATTTAATGAAATGGTAATTTAAAGTATACCGATGTGATTTCTTATAGAAGAGACAAATATAATGATACAATATAGAAATTATTCACGCTGTGAAAGAAAGACTTAATTTAATGTTTAGCTTGTCATAACAAGATAAAATATCTCCAGCACTCAAGTAGCTTGAGTGACAACCTGAATATAGTATAGTTATTGTGTTTATAGCTTATATTATATATATTTCTGATATTTATTCCCTCATTTTGCTCTTCAAATATCCACTTTCTATATATAATATTACTATAGGTAGCATGGAAACATATTATAAGTCATATTGATTCTCTAGCCTATTCTGACAAATCATTTATTCCCGAATATCGATGTTTGAGCACTTTTCATACTTTTGTATTTTTGGCATATTATCAGACTATATCATTCAAATAGTATTGATAGATGATATATTTAGTATATATTTAGTCTAGCTAATATTATGCTTGCGGTAATTCGTGAAAGTTCATCTTCCGATCACTTTTCAAAATTTTGCATCTTTTCCATCATACCCATTAACTAGTACCTAAATACATCATCTTGCCTCTTGACAGGGTTATTATATATAGTCTTTACTGGAATAATGAGGAAATTAAATCAGATAATCTCATCTAATGTCTTTAATTATCAATCCATACTCCTAAATCACTTCGAAGCATATTTAGCAAACATTGGAAGTTCAGTGAAAACACAAAAGAACTATCGTTCTGACGTACGCCATCTATTCACCTGGATATCTTTAGAAACCCGCCTATTGTCGCAGATTACCATTTCAAAACCTGAACACCTGTGTATACTTCTCTCTCCCGGTCTCCTTGCTCAATACAGACAATCACTCATCGACTCAAGCACTCCAAGGGCTACGATAAATCGAAGACTGAGTAGCATTCGCATATTTTTCCAGTGCCTTAAGCACTTAGGGTTCATCAGTGATAATCCTGCAATATCCCTTTCTAACGTGCTAAATCATCCAATTGATGAAAATTATCAGGAAGCAATACTCAGAGATTTTGAAAAAAATCTGATCACTGAAGGAGCGTCAAAAAAAACAATTGCTAACTATATAAGCGACGTCAAACAATTTCTTTCGTGGCTTGATCCAATGAAATCTTAATACATCTATGAGCTCACTGCCTGCGCCCGTCACCGTTTATCTTGATACCCTTACGCAAAAAGGAGCTGCTCCTTCCTCTGTCAATCGCAAGCGCTCGTCGCTCTCGAAATTTTTAACGTGGGCTTCAAAAAACAAAAATCACAGTGAGCTTCCGCCTGTCTTACAAAACATCATCAAAACAGATCAAACCACTACATATACCCAACCAGTTGAAATACCCCCGGTATATACCCCCTCTTCAGTCGATGATCAAGGAAATCGAAAAAGAAACATACGAAAATTTATCTTCGGGTCTATAGTAGGGGCCATAATACTCATAGCACTCTTACTTTTAAATCGCCAAAGCCAGGTATTTCGACTACTATTTACCTTCGCTAAACCTCCTTCAGCTCCTGCGACGCTACTGCGTGAGAATACCGCTACGACAGTTGCGACACCGAGTAAAACAAGCTCTGACTGGATACTTTTTTTCAAAGGTTCTTTTACTGATTATTATAATAACGCGATTGCAAGTCCCGGATATGTACAGTTTTCTCTTTACAAACAAGCAGAAGGCGGATCTCCCCTTTGGACGAGTAAGCCATGGCAATTTTCGCCAGATAATCAAGGCGCAATCACCCTACGCTTGGGAGATACGAACAACCAGGATCTTCCGATACCTGAACAGATATTTTTTCAAAACGAATATTTATATTTGGCCCCCCGTGTAGCCCAAACTCCAAAAGAACTTGGTCAAGCAGCAGAACTTCCCCAAAGAACCCGGGTATCAACAGCTGCCCATGTCGTTGACGCGCTCAAACTTCAAGGCTATGAGCCGTCTTTAGAAGGTGCTTCAAATACAATCCCGGTTATAAATAAAGACGGTGCTTTAGTACTTAGTGCACAAAACCCCAGTATTATTGCAAGAAATGGTACATTTAACATACAAGGCCAGGCTGTCACTATAACAACTCCCCCATTTAGCCATGGTGACATAACGCTTTCACCAGACGCTCAAGGTGCTATCAATCTATATACTAATGGGTCATCTGGCAATCAAATTAATACACTAAATGCTAATCTACAATCAGGAAGCCTGTACTACGGAGCTGTAAGCAATAATTCTACGAACTATAATTTACTCGAACTTTCCTCTGGTGCTAATCTAAAAGACCGATTTGTGGTTGACGCACTGGGAAATACTACAATAGATGGAATTTTATCTGTCGATGAACTGAAAGCAAAAGATAATTCAGCGATTCTTTTTGACAATAGCATTGCTTTTGCAAAGTCTAGTACGATTTCAGCAACCGGTACGCTCACACTTTCCCCGACCAGTGACCTCAATATTCCGACAGCTATCGTCAATCTTAGCGCGAATAATGACGGAAAAGTTTTTATAAATGATACAACACAAATCGGCGGGCATCTTTTTACCAAAGGAATAGGAGCTGATGGACGAGTTGAGCTAGCACAGGATCTTTTTGTTGAAAAAGGTGTCGGGATAAATACTGGAAAGACGTTAACAACAGGCTATAAGTTAGATATCGGTGGCAATGCGACTGCTTCTGGCAATATCAGAGCCGGTGGACAAGTCCAAACTGGTCGATTTGGTAACGCGCCGACAGCAGTAGGACAAGGCGCTTTATACTTTAATACGACAGATAATGTCCTGTACTGGTGGGATGGAACCCAATGGGTTTCAGGAAGCGGTGGAGGTGGTGGTGGTGCAACAGGAGCTTCTGGACCAACCGGTACTACTGGAGCCACCGGATCTGCCGGACCGACTGGAACTACCGGAGCCACCGGCGGTAATGGCCCGACAGGGAGTACAGGAACAACGGGAAACCAGGGACCGACTGGAACTACCGGAGCTACCGGATCTGCCGGACCAACCGGTACTACCGGATCAACGGGCAATCAAGGTGCCTCTGGTCCCACAGGAACAACGGGAACAACAGGAAGTCAAGGACCCACAGGAAGTACCGGATCCACCGGAGACAATGGTCCCACTGGT
>ORJL010887805.1_pt1 | contig 43717 bp, 43 predicted proteins | sample 1779941 | NCBI WGS metagenome assembly ORJL01 (sample SAMEA104232317, study PRJEB22302) | groundwater metagenome | biome: forest; feature: aquifer; material: groundwater | place: USA | collected 2011-08-07 | depth 5.8 m | reverse complement strand
TTAGCATTGATGTTGCAAGCATAATTAATCTTTTACCCCCTATAAATATCTCAACTTAAGATTATCCTATCAATAATCAAAGTTTTTAATAATTATTTCATGATGCAATTTTGGACAAAGTGACGTTAACTATACAATATCATGATCTTTCTAAATGTTAGAAAAACAATCAATATAAAAATAATCGCTAATAAAACAAAAATACCATATAACCCCTCTGCGCTTTTTTCATCAGCAACTTCCGAAGCTCTGCCTAAAATCTTCTCTTCAGAATCTTTAAAATTGTTGTCTAAATTTTGCAAAACAAATTCTTTATCACTCTCATAAAATTCTTTATCTGAAAAGTTTAACAAACTTGAGTTATTTCCTAAAAGATTCTTTGCTCTTGACCTTCCAGACGAACTCCCTCCAGAGGAACTGCTGCCCCCTCCAGAATTTTGCGCACCATTATTATCTCCCCTGACAAGAAATTCTCTCGCAGAAGAATATGCAAGATTCCCCGCAGAATCTTCGCAAGCAACACTCCAGTTATAATTTCCCGAAGACAAAGTGTGCGGCAATTTCGCAACAGAACTATTCTCTAAAGAAAGAGGTCCAATTGGCCGCTCACCAACAAAAACATTGCAATTAACAGGAGATTTATCTTCAGCAAAAAATTCAAAAGATATTTCCTGCGCTCCAAAAGATGCTCCATTTTCAGGACGGATTAAAGAAATATCTGGATTAGTAATATCATAACTAATGCTAAAATTATCAAATGCCTGCGAATAATTTGTTTCAGAATCAAAAATGAGGCAATTCCAAAAGTAATCTCCCTCGTCGCTTAAATTATAATTATAATTAAATAAATATCCATAATATTCTAAATTGCTGTTATTTAAAGGAGAAGAGTTTGTCATGACCTTGTTAGAATCCCCAATAAAATTAGTTTTATTATAAACTAAATCCGTGGAATTCCATAAATAAAAAGTTGAATTCATTAAACGTCCTGTTTTTGAAATAGCCTTGCATGAAAAATTGTTGTCTTCAAAATTAACATATTCTCTGTTTGAAGGAGAGATAAGTCGCACAACCAAATCCCCCCCGACATTAAAACTATAATTATGTTCAAAATATCCTATATTCCCGTTCAAATCTTCGGCAAAACAATTCCATTTATAGTCTCCGTAATTTGAGATATGATAATCAAAATTAAATTCCGCGTCAGCTCCTGAAATATTCTTAGATTCATGAAGCTCAATGCCTCCGGAAGAATTCCATAAATAAAAAGCCATTTCAGATAAAGCCAAATCTTTTGCATAACACGAAAAATTAATTTCATTAGAATATATTACAGAACCCTCCAGTGGCTCTTCAAGAAAAACTTCCGGCGTTTTGTCGTCTAAATTTATAATTGTATTAAAAACATTGATGCGCGAAAAATTATTTTGCCCGTCGGTGATTCCGAAGCCATTTTCATATAAAAATTCCTTAATATCAAAAGAGCTAAAATTGCGGGAGTCATTTTTCAAAAATTGATTTATTATTGCGATTGCTCCTGAAACCATGGGCGCAGACATAGAAGTTCCTGTGTAAGAGCAATAGTTTCCGTTTAAACAGCTTGAGGTAATCCCTGTCCCGGGCGCAAACAGCTTCACAATTAAAGGGCTATAATGACCATAAGAAGAAATTCTGTCATCCTTATCAGTTGCTGAAACTGCTATTACATTGCTGATGCAAGCCGGGGAAGAAACAGCATTTGTATTCCTCAAAATCCCGCGCGAAGGATTAGAATTCCCGGTTGAAGCAACTACCGAAATTCCTAAAGAAACAGCATTGTTTATTGAATTAGCCAAGCTTAAAAAAGAAGCGTCGCAGTAGTTAGAATAAACCCCTTCTGTCCCCAAGCTCATAGATATTACGGAAATATTATATTGCTCTTTATTTAACACGCACCAATCCACTGCGTTTTTTATATTTGTCGTCGAAGTGCTTAATACTCCGTCTGGAAAAACTTTAACACCTATCAAACTGGATTCAGGCGCAATTCCTTTCACATCTCCGTTCGCCCCAACAATTCCAGCAACATGCGTTCCATGGCCATAAAAGTCATTGACAGAACAATCTTCAGCGCAAATTTGATTGGCGCAATTAATTAAGCAGGAGGTTCTATTTTTCCCAGCCAAATCTCTATGCCCAAAATCAACCCCCGTATCAATAATGCAAACAGTTTCGCCATAACCCGTCAAATTAACCTCATCATCAACCAAAGCCCATGAGTCGTCAGCTCCAACAATCCTTACAGCATCATTCATATTAAGGTAAAATTCGCGAACAGACTCAACATATTCAACATCTACATTATTGGCCAAAAATTCTAAATCGCTATAATCTATATTTGCGGCAAATCCTCCGGACGCAAATTCCATAAAAATATCAATATCTAAGAATTCTTCCAAAAAATACCCCTTCTTCAAATTAACAATAACCGAAGCATTATTTTTATTTTCAAGTTCTGCAAAAACAAAGTTATCAACTTTTGCATAATTTTTATCTAAAAAATCGCCGCCTTCTAAAAATCCTTCAATTGAACCGGCAGCCGCCGCAAAATAAAGCAAAATAGCAAAAACAAATGCGAACACTTTCCAACCCATCAAAAATCATAATATTAAGGGGTTATAAAGATTATTTCACTCAAAAGAATTCTAAGATTCTTGCAAACTCCACTAAAGTAAACTTATATAAACAAAATTCCCCTAAGAAAATTATGATTTTTACAATAACCTTTTTAGGCACAGGAAGTTCAATACCGACGGCGAGAAAGAACCACACAGGAATCTTAGTGCAAACTGAAAGAGAAAATATCCTCGTAGACTGCGGCGAAGGAATACAAAGGCAGTTTAAAATCGCAAAGCTAAATCCGTGCAAGCTCACAAAAATATTAATAACTCATTGGCATGCAGACCATTCCCTCGGCTTGACAGGGCTGTTATCAACGCTAAACATGAGCAATTATCAAAAAACATTGCAGATTTACGGCCCAATGGGAACCCTTCAAAAGATTAGACTGCTTGAAGAAGTTTACGGAAGGTTCAAAATAAGTTTTAAAGTTCATGAACTGTCAAATGGCTCTTTTGAAACGCCCGAATTAATTATAGAGTCAGCAGAAATGACGCACCTGATTCCGACTATTGCATACTCCTTGGCAATAAAAGACAAAATCCGCTTAGATAAAACAAAAATAAAAAAATACGGCTTGCCAAATTCGCCAATTTTAAAAGATCTTCAAAAAGGAAAAGACATAGTTTACAAAAACAAAAAATACAAAGCAAAAAATATAACTTATGTTGAAAAAGGAAAAAAAATATCAATTGTATTAGACACTTCAGAAAATAAAAACACTTTGAAAATTGCTAAAAATTCAGACTTGCTAATTTGTGAATCAACTTATTCCTGTGAAGAAAAAGCTAAAGCAGCCGAATACAAGCACTTAACCACAAAACAAGCTGCAGAAATAGCAAAAAAATCCAAGGTGAAAAAATTAATAATTACGCATCTGTCGCAGAAGCATGAAAGAAACGAGAAATCTTTGTTAGACGAAGCTAAGAATATTTTTCCAAATACTCATTTAGCCAAAGATTTAGAAACTCTCGTCGTCTAATTATGCAGGCGAAATAAAGATTATTGTATCTCCTCTTAAAAAAACCGGCCCCAAATTTCTTTTTATCTCTCCGTTTTGCATTTCTTTCGCGTTGTCAATCACAATATTTATGTGTATGTCAAACGCCTTCAAAATACCGGAAAATTGCTTATCGTTCTTAAGTTGAACAATAACTTCTTTCCCCTTAGAAGAGTTCAAAAGGTCTAAAGGCCTCTCTAATCCGTTTACCATATCTGCTTTTCATATTTGTACTATATAAATATTGCTATAGCACTCCAATTTAGTCTTTCGGTTTTTTATTGGGGTGCTATTAGGGAACCAACACCGAAAGATTTAGTTGGTTCACTATATGACCCAAAATTCTGCGCAAAATAAATTTTTAAACTAAAAGTTTTGTGATAATTATAAAAATCAAGAAGATATACAAGACAAATCTTTAAACTTGAAGCCTCGTGAGAAACGAAAGATCGCAAAACCCTTCAGAATTTGTTTTGGTTTTGTGACTGCAAGAAAATTCCTGTTGATTATTTGGATTTTCTGTACAGAAAATTGCAGACAACAAGAGCAATTCTCTTGTGCCGTGAAAAATCTCCAGTAATATAACCCAATTTAAAACTTCAGAGATTATTAATCTCGGAAGTGCTCAAGAACTTTGTTCTTGACAATTGGAGATTTTTAACAAGCATTAAAGATTTGCACAAGGCAAATCTTTAAAAACAAGATTTCTCAACTTCTAATATGAAACTTGGAAGAAAAGCAACCGGAAAGAAATACCATGCAAGAAGAAAAAAAAGATTGCATGAGCGAAAAGGCAGAGAAACAAAAACAATACTTGGAGAGATAAAAAAGAAAACCCTCCGAGGCAAAGGCGGAAATCAAAGAACAATCTTATTAAAATCAAACGTCGCCAACGTAAAAACAAAATCAGGAATAAAACGAACAGAAATAAAAAATATTCTTGAAACTCCCCAAAACAGATTCTTTGCAAGACAAAACCGCCTGATGAAAGGAGCAATAATTGAGACGCCTTTAGGCAAAGCAAAAATAACAAACCGCCCATCAAGAGAAGGCCATGTAAATGCTGTTCTAGTTGAAGGATAAAATGGAAAAACAAGAGAACATAGACTATATCATGAGAGTGTTAAGCTCTGCAGAAACAGGAGAAAGAACTCCTTTAGAAATTATGTTTTGTGCTCAATCACCCTCAGTGATAAAAAGTATTACAGCAACGATAAGAGAAAGAGAAGACTCCCTAAGAAGATTAGACCCCCAAGAAAGAGAAGAAATTGTTAAAACAATTATTCAAACCATAAAGGAAACAAGAAATCCTAGAAATCTGTCTGCAAATATAGAAATGAGGTGTCTCGGTGAAAGTACAAGCTCAATACATTTTGTAGGAGGACCTTCTAATGCAGGAATAAGAAGCGAGCTCCAATACAACGGAGGACCCAGCATATTTGATAGATACGACGGCCCAACAGATTCTTTTTACTAAAAGTAACTTTCTATAATTCTAAAAAACCAAAAACAAACATTTATAAACCGAAAAGCTTAAATACCCTTAATAAAACTCCTCTTTTATCATCCCCATGAATTACATAAAAAGATGTCCTGAATGCAATAGTATAAATCTTACACATGATACTCAAAAAGGAGAGATAATTTGTAGTGATTGCGGGCTTCTTATTGAAGAGAAAATGGTTGATACAGGCCAGGAAACCGGCGGTCAATTTGACAAATCAGAGAAAAAGGGGCGTGGCGGAGCTCCGATATCAAGGCAAAAATTTGACCAAGGCCTCACGACCAACGTCGGAGAAATTTCGGATATCTATAAATTAGAAGCAGGCCAGACCCGTAAATTCCTACGTTTAAAAAAGTGGCAGGAAAGAGTCTCAACCTCAATTGAAAGAAATCTCCGCCTTGCAATGTCAGAATTGAGAAGAGTCTCATCGTTCTTAACCTTGCCAGCAGTTGTTAGAGATGAAGCATCAAGAGTTTACCAATTCGTTCTTCAAAGAGGCCTTGTTCGCGGGCGTTCAATGGAGTCAGTAATTGCCGCATGCATTTACGCCGCCTGCCGTTCATATAATATCCCGAGAACATTGGACGAAATAGCAAACGCATCAGATGTCCCGCGAAAAGAAATCGGCAGAACATACAGATTCATAATCAGAAAACTAGGCATAAAAGTAAAGCCTTCCTCTCCAAAAGATTATATCTCCCGTTTTTCATCAATCCTTCATCTGTCGCCAAAAGCGCAAAACCAATCATTAACAATCCTGAAAAAAGCAGATATCTCCGAATTAACATCTGGAAGAGGCCCGGCAGGAATTGCAGCAGCGGCGTTATATGTCTCTGCATTAATGAACGACGAGAAAAAAACCCAGAGAGAAGTCGCCGACGTAGCAGGGATAACCGAAGTTACAATAAGAAATAGATACAAAGAATTAATAGAGCGCCTTGGAATAGAAGACAAATTAAAGGCAAAAGAAGCAGAATCAAAAGTTAAAAAATCTTAAATCTCCAAAATCCTAAATTTCTACACCTGTAAAGCTAAGTCATCACTCTTTTGGATAAATATAATTTAACCCTCCAAAAATAACCCTTCTTGCAAACCCGCATAAATAATCTTTTACTTTACCCGACAAAACAAATAAGACATTTTTGGGAATATCAACACGAACCAGATTAATTTAGATCAATAATTGCTTCAGATTAGAACCAGACTTAATAATATCCCCCCTTACAAAATATTATCGCCTAAATTACCCTCATCATCTCGCTATAAAAATAAATATAAATAACTGCTAACAAGATTAATTTAGCTTGATAACCCTATTAAACTTTTGATTTAACCTAACACAAAGCATAATCTTTTATACCCAATCTTCCAACAATTAAAATGCGGGGATGCCAGAGAGGTCAAATGGGATGCGTTTAGGCCGCATTGGCTTAGTGCCTACTTAGGTTCGAATCCTAATCCCCGCATTCTTGCCTGCAAAACATAATTGAATTACTTTGTGTATGCGCAGAAATAAGCAAAGCTCCAATTATAGTTCTTTGAAACCCGCGGAAACTTTCTTTCTAAAAAGGTTTTGCTAATCCTCGCATTCATGTACTCAAAACATTGTCTGGCTACAATAGAAAACTATTTAAACTCATTATCTTTAAAAAGATAATGAAAACTAAGCAGTTTTCAAATCTTCGCTTCTGACGAAGCTTCAAATAATGGCAATAGTAAACGAAATAACAATTAGCATAATAAAAAATGCAAGACAAGGAGAGAGCATTTATAGTTTGGCTTCAAAAATCGGGTTTGCTTATTCTGCAGTCTATAATTGGGTCTTGGAGTTAGAAAAATATGGGGTGATTAGCTTGATAAGAAATGGAAATAAAAATGTCATAAAAATTAATAAAAACCTGATTTATAAAAAATTCAATGAATTAAATGAAGCCGTCTCTGTCATTGAAAAAGACAATAAATTTTGGAATTTAATTAAGAGATTGAAATTAAAAATAAGATTTGCAAAGGGAACAGCTGTCGCTATTTGGACTAAAGGAAGTTTCATAACCGGAGATTTTTATGATAGAATCTATTTTTTAGAAGTTGAAAAGAAAGACACAGAGAAATTAAAAAAATATTTAGAAAAAGAGGAGATTGAATATACTGAAGGGAAAATAAGCCGCAAAAGACCTTTGATTTGGATTACAGAAAAAGAAAATTTAGAGATGGAAAAAAAGGAGAGCTTGCCAGTTATGCCCTTAAAAAAATTGGTATTGTGGTGCGAGGATTTGCATTTAGACAATATCTTGGAGCAGTTAAACATTTTATACAATTTAGGATTAAAAGTTAAATACACAGAGGTTGCAACAAATGTTTAAAACAGATTCCAGAGCAGGTTTGCTTGAAAGAGAACAGGAAGTTATGAAAATGCTTAATCTATTTTTAGATAGGAACTTAGATTTCGTTGTTGTCGGCGGTTATGCAATTTCGACATACAAAAAAAGGTTTTCAATTGACCTTGATATTGTAGTTAAAGAGGAAAATTTTAAGGAGTTTGAAAGGATTCTGGAAAAGGAAGGGTACATTCTGCATTATGAAAAAGATATAACTTTGCTTTATGGAGAGAATTTTAAGCGTTTCACAAAAAAGATGAAAAATCTTCCAGTTGATGTTGACTTCTTGATTAATGGTCTGGTTTCTAGAACAACCGATGCTACTTGGGGGCATGATTATATTAAAAAACACTCTACAAAAAGAAAACTAAACAATTCAAAATTTTTAACTCCGGAAAAAGAACTGCTCATTGCAATGAAGTTTCATAGCGGAAGATTATCGGATATTAGGGACATTGTTGCATTAATGCCCTGCAATCTTGAAAAACTCAAAAAGCATTTACAAAAAGGAAATATCAATAAACTTAAAGAATCAATTAAAAAACAATCAGATTTTCTTAATAAACCTCAATTTGATGATAGCTTTAAAGGAGTATTCGGACCTTTTTCTTATAATGAAAAAGATGTCCAAGCAGCTAAAGAACTGATTAAGGAGCTATTAAAAGACAAGCAAGAAAAAACATCGCAAAACCCTTCGGGTTTTGTTTTGGAGAAGTTTGAATAAATCCAATTGCAAATTTTGCAACATCTAAAACTGCAAGAATTTGCTGTTTCAAACACTTCAACTCGCAGAGTTGGAGTATCAAAGAACTTGTTCTTTGAGTTCTCATAAGAGAATTTTAATTCTTACAAAATTCTCTTTGATTTTGTGATTGCCGTGAAAAATCTCCAACAATACAGCCCAAATTTTAAATTGGAGATTTTTAACAAGCATCCAACATTTCTAACCCCAAAACTTTCACCACTCCAACCTTGTAACTACAACCAAATTAATACACAATACAAATATTTAAATACCCAAGTAAATCTAAAATATTATGAAAAAAACATTATTATCTTTGGCTTTCGGAGCAGCAAGTTTGTTTGGAGGATGTGCATCAACACCGGAGCAACCTTCAACTCAAGCACCTGCGACAACTGCGACAGAACGACCAGTACTACCAGTTTATTCTACTGAAGGAGTCCTTTCGGGTTCGCGCACAGGAATAATATCAAGTGAAGATTCTCGTTATAGTTTAGAAAAAATAACAATTGGTGAGGAAACCTATATAGTTCATTCAAATGATTACCCTGCAGATAATGAATTGCCCTTCAGATTAAGAAAAGATAAAGAGACAAAATATATAATATCCTCTGACAAAAACTCATTAACATTGGAGTCAGATCAAACTTACATACCAGTAAGATCTTTAGCAGATGGCTCAACAAGCGATTTAGCAAATAGAGTAAAGACCAATGTTCCTGCAATAAGAAAAAATAGAGACATTAGAGACCCAATTCAAGTTGACACATTTACTCAAGAAGATATCCAATATGTTCTTCCAACCATAACAATAAATGAAAAAGGAGACTTTTATGTAGCAGAAAGAACAACCTCTGCAACAGCAGGAACTCCAGCTGATACTACAACTACTAAAAAAACATACCTAATCCCCGTTGCAGGAGCATCAATCACAATTGATACCGACAGCAAAATTGAGTTAAGAAATCCCGGAGAAATTTATGAGCTAAAAGCAATTACAGAAACTATCTATGCTGAAAGAATAAAAGCTGCCGAGGAAAAAGAAAAAGAAGCCAGAATCCCCGTTGAAGCTACAGAAGTTGCTAAATAATTAACTGCTTACACTTGTTGCTTGAGGTACTGTAAGAGGAATACCCCTTTTTAGATTATCAATATTTTTTTCATTAATAAGAGCAAATGAATCTTTACCAAAAACACTTTCAATTTTATCCTTATGATTAAGCAAAAAATTGACTTTTCCATTGCTAACTGTTCCTACGAGAATATCTCTTTTAAGGGAATCAGGGTTTTTCATTAAAACCGTTAATTTTTGAATATAAATAATAGTCTCCACATCATCTAACTTAAAATAAAATCTACTATCTTTAGAAACATCATAACCTCCATCCAAACTTAATAAATAAGGAGGCGTATTATCTCCCCTATTAGTCTCTCCCCCTCCAGAAGAACCTCTATTCTCCCCCTCCCCATTTTTATTCTCCACCCCAACAACTTCCTGATTAGTCGTCGCAGAACCCGCCGCCCCCACCATCGTCCCAGTCAACCCCACCACCTTCAAAAACACATTATTATAAGCCTCCCCCTTCAACCCCCACAACCTCGCCCTCTGCTCATTCCAAAATGTCTTGTCCAAAATATCCTCAATATCAAAAATCAACCCTGCAATGCTCACTTTTGTAACTGCTCCAATCTTCCCTTTCAGCCCATCAATCTCCGCCTCCAACTGCGAATTCTGCAAAAAGTCCCCATCTTGAGCAAAATTCTTTTTCTGTATCTCCGTCAACTCGCCCAAAGTATTCCCCGTGGCATTCAAATTAGCTGACGACAAAGCATTCCCCACACTTTCTTTATCAAGCCAGCATCCAATTCTCTCATCGCCGCAGTTCCCCACATTTACATATCTCGTCGGATTCGTCCCAATTCCCGGATTTGACGTCGCGCAAACTCTCACAATTCCCCTGTTGTAAATCGCAGGATCAATCGCTTCCTCAACACCCGCCTGCAAATTCGGATTCAAAAACGCCGCAGGACTCGCGCTCCCTGAAACACACTCACTTTCAGAAGCTATATCTGTCCTCTTCAATTCATCAGCAACAATTTCATCCTTGACATAATTAAGGGCAAAACTCGTGCTTACGGATTTAAACCCGCACTCTTCTTTATTATTAACATTAACACAAAGCTCCTGATAACCTTCCGGCGCCGTGAAATCCTTTGTCTCCGTCGCAAAATCTCCTTTCGGTATAAACCCGGATGCAACAACAACTGTCTGCGTCGTGTAATAAACACTCTCCGGTGGATTCCTCAAATAAACCTGATATGAAACTCCAGCATCCTGCCCCGCAAAAATATGATAAAACACTTTGTATTGCGCAGTCGCAGGCACTGTCGCGTCGCTGAATCTCATAGAGCTAAACCACGCATGGAACTGCACAGGGCTGTCCGGCTCAACCAGCGCCTCAAAAGATTCAGGGCTCGCAAAACTCAAAAACCCGCGACAAAATTCAGTCCCTGCAGATTCAATTGACCTCAACCTGAATGCCTGTATTGAGTTAGCCGCATAATTCTGCGTAAAGTAATCCATTGAACCCGCAGCATTGTCCCACGCATTTTGCACAGTCAAATATTCCCCTCCGCCTCTAACTCCCCCGCCGCCGGCAGCAAGCTCAACAAATTTCGGCAGCAAAACATTCGCCAACGGCGCCGCCTGCTTCCAGAAAAATTCGCACATATAAACACTTGTTATCTGATCGCAAATACCAACATATCTTCCCGAATCAATATTCTCCTGCAAACACTGCTGATGCGACTTCAACAAAGACAAATAGCCATCAATTCCCGCTTTTATTCCGGTCAAGCAAACAGGCATTATAATTCCCTCTCTGAAATTCGGCAGACAAAGCAAAGCACTCCCAACAATTCCCGTCTGGAAAACATCAGCAACTCTGTACTTGCCGCCAAAGTCGCATCTTGACGCAGGGCATATTACAGGGTCGCAGACATTAAACAATATCTTGCAATCTTCAGGGCTCATATAATCTTGGCACTGCGTCCCCGGAATTATCGCCGCCGGATTCCCAACATTCAACGTCTGTCTTTCAATTTTAACTTGCTTCACTCCAGTCTTATATTGGTCAGCCGCATCCTGCAAAGCCCTTATCGCCCGCGAAACAATATTCCTCGTCTCCTGCTCACTCAACCCCGGAAAGTTGCTGAACGCCTGCCCTGTATTAACATTAAACTGCACGCACTCGTCGTCGCCAAAATCAGAATCATAGAAATCAATTTTCTTGTTTCCCATAACATTACAAACCCAGAAGCTTGAAGGCCTTCCATTTGACTCAAACGACTTCAAATTTCCAAGCAAAGGCAAAGTCTGTTTCGTCGCCGCATAAAACCCTCGCGTAAAATCAAAAGGCACAATAGACGGCATCCCCTTATACGGCTCACTCTCAAAATACCGAACATCCGACTGCCCTGTAGCAAAACCATTGTTGTAGTCAAGAGCTTCTCGGCGTTCATACGTATAAGTATTTTTAATGTCCTCGGGAATAGTCTCTAATTTAGTAAATATCTTCTCCTCAAATTTATAAACACTTTCAGCAGAATATTTTCCCCCCGTTTCATCCTTCAAAATAACCAAATATCTTTCTTGATTATGCACTAAATAAGTTGCAAGTTTGTTATTTTCATTAGCCAAATTTCCAGTTGCACCGCTAATTTTATCACCATAATAAGGCACAACTCTACTCGTTCTCGCCGAAGTTCCAACATAAGGGATAGTTTTTGTCAACCCTATATCTTTAAGTAAATCTTTAGTTGTTTCTTTATCCTCCTCAATCTTCAACCTCTCCGATATCGTCGTAGAAATCCTATTCAAATCCGAAGTCCAAACAGCTCGTCCTCTGTCCGACAACCCGCTCTCCTTGCTCAACAAACAATTATAATAAATATCTCTCAACTGCTCATAACTCAACTGCTTTTCTTTCGCACTTTCTAAAAGTCCTCCAACAGTTCCCTGACCACCAGTCAAACCGGTCCCAACGCTCCTGCACTCTCTTTCAATATCCTCCTTCAACTTTGTCTTAGCTTTATCAACATCCAAACTCTCCCCCCCAAAAATCCCTCCTTCAGAGTTAGTATGCGGTTTTTCAATCGCTTCCATCTTGCTATTCAAAGTCCTGATTGCCCTCGCACGCGCCTCAACATCTTCGTTTATTTCAGGAGCTTTTTCATTGTAACAAACATTTATCGTAGAATATTTCCCGGCACTCACCTGATCAGCACACCACTTAGTCCATCCATCGTCTCCCCTCATCACTTCCTGCCTCGCCATCGCCTCGCCGCTCAATCCAGTAAAGAAATTCTTAACAGTCAAAACCGCCGAAGTCGCAAAACAAGCCGCCTTCAAACCCTTAACAACATTCCCCAAAGCACTTGAAATAGTCTCCCACTTCTCAATTGTCTTATTCAAATTATCTATCTTCTTCCTTGCCTTGCTCGGCGACAACTCAAAAGCCCTTTTCTCAATACCAACACCGACGCTGACATTAACATCCGCCCCTGTCCTAACCCTCGGACTCAAACTAACTTTCGCAAACTTCTTCAAATCAATGCTCGTCAAAACCAAAGTCCCCTCACACGGGCTATATCCTGTTTCATCTAATCTCAATGTTTCTTTATCTTCCTTGCCAACATCATTTCCTTTATTAGGACAATGAGTAGTAACCTCAACTCTCTCCGCATCAACAACCTTATTCAAACTAACCTTCCCCAAAATTCCAAAATCAATAGTATCTCCCTCATTAATTGTTATTGAAATTCCTTTCCAAGCCAAAGTCGCGCTTGACTTTTTACTAGTCTCAAAAATCTCTTTCAAAACAATAACCTTAACTTCGTTGTCAATCTCAACAACATGACTCGCTAAACTTGAATCAATGTTCCCAAGATTCACAAGTTTCTCCCTAAATTCCTTAGTTAACGTTTTCCTAACATTATTATCTGAATCTACATCAGGATAAATCTCAAAATATTTATTTATCAACCTCCCCGCAGTCGCCTGCTTGTTAAATCTCAAAGCCAATCTTATTGCGTTCTCCAATGCCTTCTCCCCATGAGTTCCTCCAACAGCATCAGCTTTCTCATTTGGATAATTATCCGCAACATATTCATAACTTTCAATCGCCTTCTTAAAATACTCATCACCATCAGGATACTCTGCCTCATACAACCCGCCCTCATTGCTCACCGGCACAACAAAAGAAAGTTTAACACCCTTATTCTTTTCAGCTTCATTAACAGAATTATTCAAATCATAACTATCAACCTTACCTTTACTACCCCTATTTACTTTTTCAATTTTCCAAACTTTATCTTTATTAATAATAAAAGTTTTATCCTCCACCAAATAAACCTCATCCCCCACCTTCAGCTCCTTCCCCTTATATCCAAGCGTAAATTTCTCATTCTGACATGATATTTCAACAGAACTCCCTGTTTCATTATAAACAATCTTTCTCACCGCGCACTTCCCATTCAAAAACCTGCTTCCCTGATAAACCTCAATCACATCGTCGTCAATTTGCAGCCGCGCAATTTTGTCAGCAGAAACAAATTCATCAAACTTCAAATTCAGCGCAGTCTGGCAGTAAGAGCTCGGCAGATAAATATCTCCTGTTGCTCTCCCTCTTTCAAGTCTCGTGCTTGTAAACCTCGCATCACCCTGATAAATATCAACAATCGCAGTATTCGGCTCAACATCTCGCAACCTCAAAGAATACAATCCTTTGAAAAAGCTCTGCTTGTTTCTTTCAACAGCCCATTCGTCGTCGCTCGTCTCGGAGAGTAAGAACTCCCTGCTCCCAATTCCAATTGCATTTCCTGAATAATAATCAACACTCGCCTGCAAAGTAAAATTAAGAACCTCTGTCAGATTTCTCTCATTCGGCTGCCTTTTCAAAACAATCACAACATATCCAATATTGCTCGTCAAAGGGCTTCCCAATAAATTTTCCCTCGTCCTCAAAGCAGCCCGCGCAGGATGAAAACCAACACCTGCAACTTCAGGCGGATAATTGCCTCTAAACCTTATATTCCTAATTTGTTTAATATTCACAGCAGGATTCAATGTCAATGCGTCAAGCTGGCAAAAAACAGGAACATTCTGCTCTGCAAGCAAATCACTTCTCACAACCATTGGCTGGCATCCTCCCGGCGAAACCTGAATTATCAAATCCTGCGTCGGCACACAGCTCTCCCTATTTGCCTCGCTTAAAATCGGCCAATAAGTTTGCAGTCTTCCCTCCGACGCATAATACCTGTTAAAACCCCCGCCGTAATTAGTAAAACTCGCAGTCCCCCTCGTGTTACTATTTTGCGCACTTCCAAATTCAACAAACAAAATTCCAAATGCCAAAATCATCAATGTCAAAATTAACTTTCTATTCTTCATCATGTAAAGTTCATCCTCACTCCCAAAGTATCAAACACCTCATAATTATATTGCAGCTGCTCCAACGACGTCGGCTTAGGCAATTCACTTACATCAATAATAATTTTCCCGCTCTGCAAATCACTTTCCAAAATATAACTCGTTGTCTTCCCCCCGCCGACTAAAGCATAATCTATCTTAACATCGGGAATCTGAACATTGATGCATTCTTCTTTAGTCGCGCCGAAAAATCCTAAAACCCCGCCCCGCGAAGTTTCAAAACATTCCCTCTTCGTAGTCCCCGGAATCACAACACTTGAATTCCCATAAACATAAACTTCAACATCATACAACGCCTCTTTCAAATTAACTTTCCTGCTCTCTGGAAATACTGCGCTAACACTTCCTTCCTCTGCTTTAAAATGCACAACTGCTGTGTCGCTTGCTCCAATATTCTTCCCGCCAACCTTCAGCCCAACATCAACATCATACTCTCTATCTAAAATTATATCTGCCGTAGATTCAGAATTTGACGAGAACAACTGCTTCTTTTCAGCATAACCCTCTGCTTTCGCAATCAAATATCCATTAACGCAAACCGGCATTTCAGCATCAAGAACAGCATTGTCCCCTTCAATTTTAGTCTTTCCCAGATCACACAATCTATCAAAACAATTGTATTCTATATCCGCTTCAACAGGATTTAAGTTTGCATCATAAGTATATACCAATGCGTTCCCTTCTTTAAACGCGCAAACATCAGGCCTGCCTTCATTAATTAAAACATCAGAAAGTTCCGCAACTCTCGGCAGATTATTATCAACAATCACAGCAAGAGGAAACTGAAAAACTTCAAGCCCGTCGCTGATTTGAACTATCACAGGAAAGCTCGCATCATAAACAAAGTGATAAGGCACATAGCAAAAGCCCATTATTCCCATACCGCCTTGAGTACCGACTGGCTCTGCCATCATTAAAGTCTGGCTCGCCGGCGTTATTTCAACCTTGCTCGGAAACTCTTCAGCCAAATAAACAAATCTCACAGCGTCGTCAAAACTCTCGTCAGCATTAACAACAAAATAATCATCGTCCTTCTCATCATTTCTGTAATAGCTCCCTTTCATTTTTATCGCGGCAATATTTGCTTCCAGTCCTTTTTTAAGTCCGTCAACAACTTCAGGCGTCTTCCATATTTTAGGCGAGCACTGAATCTCAACCCCGTCAACAGGAGCATACAAATTCAAAACATCAACCGCATAATTCTCTAAAAATACATTCTCTTTTTCTTTATCATAAATCTTTAAAGCGTCGTCGTAGAATTTCCCGATTTTGCTCGCGACCTCAACATTGTAGCTTCCTTTCCTCGCACTCTTCTCTTCCTTAATTGAAACCAAATTCATGTCAACTTCAACCAAAACCCTGTCATCCTGAATTCTCGTCTCAACTCTCGGCTCATCCAACTCAACAAAAAATCCCTGCTCATAAAATTGCCCAAAATCGCAGTCATTTACTCTCTCTTCCAAAAACGCAGAAACCTCGTCTTCCATATCACTTTTCGTCGGAATATTCTCTTTAATCAATCCATTCCCTGCGGCATAATACCAATAAGGAACCGGAATTCCCAGAAAATTCAAATGCGAAGAAAACGGCGCGTAATCACTCCCCGGAACATATTCTCCAACATCTATTCTCCCGCCTTGGCTCCCCAGCAAGCTCAACGCATTTTCAGTTTCCTGCCTGACGCATTCTTCATACAAATTATAAATCGGCGCAAATTCCGCAGAAATTCTCTCGCCAAACAAATTCTCCCTGAAAGCAAAAAATATCAAAATCCCTCCGACAATAACTATCGCCAATATCACAAATATAGTCACCTGCCCTCTGCCCGCAAATTCGTCACTCATTTTTCCTGCCTCTTTTTTCACTTTTATTAACTTTCTCCTTAACAAGTTCAAGAATTTCACTATTAATATCTTTTACTATACTCGCTTTAAACCTTTCCCAAAGCTTCTCATCCTCTATTAAAAGCAGATACTTTTTCATATTAAATCCAAATCCATAATAAAAACAGATATATAAATCTTCTTACTAAATTACTTATTAAGTTACTTACTTACTAAGAAAACTACTTTTTATCAAATCTGTCCTTATCCCTGCCGTACATTTTCCTATCCATCATCTTCCGCCATTCTTTTTCCAAGTCAACACCTTGACTGTTAGCAATACAACAAAGAGTAAACAAAACATCCGCAAGCTCCTGCCCTAAATTTCCATCACTTTCTCCAAGCTTTCTTTTTTTAACTCCATCAAGAATATTTAATTCATTAGCAACTTCTCCGCATTCAGCAGCCAAATGCAATCCCTGATTCGCCCTATTCCAATACGGAGGATTAAACCTCCGAGCCCATTCGTCAACTTACCGTTGATAATCTCCCAAGGTCATAAAAAATTAATACAAAATAACCATTTAATAATTTATATTCAAAAAAACCAAATGGCCTCACGCAGGATCGAACTGCGGACTCCTCCACGTCAAAGAGGCGTTTTAACCACTAGACTATGAGGCCTTTCAAAAACCAAATAATCAACCTTTAAAAATCTCACCATCTTATAAAAAGCATGCAAAAAAAGAAAAAACAAATATCAAAAAACCAAAAATCCTGCCCTGTCTGCGAAACAAAACTAAAAATAAAAAACTCCGCATGCGCAAAGTGCGGCTACTCATTCGCCCAAAAAAAGAAAAGCTCAAAAAAAATATTAATTGACATAATCTTTGTGATATAGTCCTCCAACTTAGTCTTTCGGTTATTTTTTGTTGGAGGACTATTAGCGGAGCAACTAAACGCCGCCGAAGAATTTAGTTGGTCTGCTATAATTATTTTAATAATCTTCTACGTAAGTTTAAGAAACTTCAGCAGCCAATCAATAATCCCGTCGTCATTCCGCGACGCGATAAGCACTTTCATCCCCAAAAGATAAATACCTGTCAAATTCCGAAAAATCGGAGGTCATTTCTGAAAATTCATAGCCTGCAAAACCAACGCGATAAGGAAAATTTCTCATAGGGGGAAACCTATGTCTTTTCTCCCTCTCTTCCCAAATCTCCCCTTTTGTTTTCCCCTCATGTTTCTTGTTGGACTCGCATCCCCCAAACAAAACAAGTGAACAAAGCAAGCCCAAACCCAAATAAACCTCTTTTCTCATCAACCTCTAAAAAACCCAAAGTATAAATAATTTATTGCAGAGAAAAACAACCTACACAAAACAACCTTTACAATAACATTTAAAAACCACCTTCTCCCAAAATAAACATCAAAGCATACCCCAAACCACTGGCCGGTTTTGGGTCAGCTCACACGCCAGAAAATATGAAATTACCAGAACAAACAAACAGATATTGTCCTTACTGCAACAAAAAAACATTGCAAAAAGTTAGCGTAGCAAAGCAAAGAGCTCGTTCTGCAACACATCCGCTATCAAGAGGTTCTTTTGCAAGATATAGTAAAAGGGGGCAAGGTATAGGCCCTGGAAACAAGGGACGTTATAGCAAACCAGCAATAAAATCCTGGAAAAGAAAATCCAAGCAGACAAAACGCATGACCGTCATGTACACCTGCACCATCTGCAAAAAATCAAAAGGAATAAAAAAATCCGTCAGAGTATCAAAAATTGTAATAGGAGAAAAAGTAGCAAAGTAAAATGGCAAAAGAAAAGAAAAAAAGAAAAAAGGGCGCAAGAAAAAAATTCTTTGAAGTCTTAATTCCGCTGACCGCGTCAAAAGCGCACCTCTACCACTATTCTGAAGAAGAGCTCAACGGAAGCATCATAAAATTAGACCTGACAAAAAACCTCAAAGGAAAAAACATGGAAATGCGCGCCAAAGTAAAATACGAAGACAAAAAACTAACAAGCGAAATATTAAGCTTGAAATTAGTCTCAAGCTACATAAAAAAAGTAATGAGGCGCGGCACAGACTACATTGAAGATTCATTCCCTGTAAATTCCAAAGACTGCAAACTAAGAATAAAACCCTTCATGATAACAAGAAAAAGAGTCTCGCGAAAAATGCGCGGCTTGATAAGAAACGCATCCAAAAAGTTCATTGAAAGCCACGCCAAAATAAGAGTATCAAAAGAGCTATTCTCCGAAGTCATGACCAACAAACTGCAAAAAGCACTCTCGCTAAAAATCAAAAAACTCTACCCCCTCGCCCTCTGTGAAATCCGCATAATTGAAATCATTGGCCCCGCAGATAAAGTTGAAAAATCAAATCCAGAAAAAATATCAAACAAAGGCTCATCCAAAAAAGAAAAAGACGCCGAATCAGAAGCAGAAGAAGAATTAGAATCCCAGGAAGAAGCAGAAGAAGAATTAGACAAAACAAACACGGAAGAAGAAGAGGAAATAGAATCCGAAATAGAACCAGAAGAAAACCCTGAAATTCAGGACGAAGAAATGCAAAGTTAATCTGCCCCATTATAATCCCCAGAGTTCTCAAAAATCATTAACAACAAGCCTGCAGAGGGATTTGAACCCCCGACCTATAGTTTACAAAACTACCGCTCTACCCCTGAGCTATGCAGGCACAACTATAAAATAAAATTAGCAATTAAAAACATTTGCATTTCAAAGTAAATCTGCCAACAAAACCTTTTTACGCCCCATGAATAAAAATCCTCCACATTATTTTTCCCCTCAAAAATTATAAAATAAATTAAATAAATAAGCACCAACCAGGCTGATTCAAGCTAATAATTAAATTCGTATTAAACCCTTGCTGAAAGTAACCTCATCTCCCCACACACTTCCCATCCCCAATCAAAATCCCCGCAACAGCATCCTCCAATTCAGTTTCATCTCCCCTCTTAAAAGGCCCGATAAATTCTCCGTTCATCCCAACAAACTGCTCAATATCGTCTATAAATAAAACCTTCTTTTTTCCCGTCGTAGCAGCTTTTTCAGCAACGCCCCCGTTCAACAGACTGCTCAACGATTTGTCCGCTTCCTCCACAGACCTCACAAGTTTCTCAAACAAATCCTGCTCAAATGAAAGCATATCAGTAAAATCTTTCTTCATCACGCCCGTTTCAGCGGCGATAAAAACCAAATTCAAAATCTTTTTCTTCCGTCGTAAAATCAGCTCCCTAAAAATCGTCATTGAATTTTCATACTGCTTTTTCTCCTGAATTATATCCCCTGCAAAAAAATCGTCGCCGACGCCAAACGCCTTCCTGTGCTCCTTCATATAACTTGAAAACTGCACAACAAAATCCTTCGGCAAACTCTGCAGCTGCTCCGTGTGTTTTTCCTTTCTCAAAAATTCGTAAAGCTCTTCATAGTTAATCATATATCAAAAACCAATCAGACATTTATAAGAATTATGTCAATGAACATCTTTCTTCTTTGAAACATGCCTGACAAAAATCACAAAACACTTCGGGTTTTGTTTTATAGATAATTCCCTTGATTAGTATCGTATTTTGGGAATTATCTATCACGAGAATTCTGAACAAATTTTATTCTATAGCAAGAGACTTTAATATTTCCTCACTCTGTCTCTTGCTATATTCGCGGGACTTAAAAACAGCGTGGAAAGATTTAAGTCCTGCGTTATAATTATCAGAATTCTCCATAGTTTTGTGATTGCCGTGAAAAATCTCCAGCAACACAACTCCAATTTGACAATCGGAGATTTTTCACAAGGGTTAATATTATTTCAAAAACAAAGTCCTCTCCAACAATTTCCTCCCCGAAACTTTCTTCCCCTTCAGCCCATCTTCCTCTGTAAACCTTCTGTTGCCCCTAAAATTATCCGCAGGATTATAAAACAAAACAGGCACAGGATTCGCGGCGTGCGCTTTCATCCTGCAGGAAGTCGTATGATCCGACGTAATCAGCAATTTAGCATTATTCTTCACAGCAAATTCCTTCAAAAAAGAAAAAAATCTGTAATCAATCATTTCAATCATCTTAACTTTATCCATCGGTTTATTATCATGCCCCGGAATATCAGTCTCCTTAAAATGAACATAAAAATAATCATACTTGTCCCTATTTTTCCACATCATTTTAATTGCATATTTAATTGCCTTCTTCAACCCCGCATACAAATTTGCATAAACATCCATTCCCTTCATCTTAGGATAATTAAATCTATAAATGTCCATTTTTGCAGCCCGCGCCAAACCAATCTCCAAAGGCATATATCCAAGCCCCATCCATTTCCCTTTCAATTTTTTAAAAACAGGGGGCTGATTCCCCGCACCTCTGCATAAAATAAAATTCGCAGAAAACAATCCCTTCTTCGCCCTCAACAAATTCAAGGGATGCTTGTCCAAAACCTCATGACTTTTTTTAACAAAATTATTCAAAAGCTCCGCAGACAATTTAGAATCTTCTTCGTCGTCAAGCGATTGTGAAAAAGAAAATTTGTCGCTTCCTCTTCCAGCCCCAAAATCATTGTAATGAGGATCAACACTGCTTATATTATCAGAAAAACCCCCCTTAAAAACCAAAACCCCCCTGTGCTGATTAGTCGCCCTGAATTCAAATTTAAAAGGCAGTTTAACCTTTTCATTTACAACCCTCGCCAAAATCTTCGCTTCTTTCGTCGTCAAAGTTCTCCCCGCTCTCCTGTCCAAAATATTTCTCGTCTCCAAATCTTCAATCGTCGCAAAATTGCACCTTAAAGCCAAATCCCCTCTTACTAATTTAATTCCAGAACCAACAGCTTCAAGAGGCCCTCGCGGAAAAAACTTAGGGTCATTCCCAAACAAAGAAACCATCGCATCAGACGACTGCGGCGCAGCACCTTCTTTAACAGTAAAACAATGATAGCTCCTACTCATAGAAGCAAGCCCATCCAAATTAGGCGTCTTCGCAAACTCCAGCGGCGTCCGACCATTCAAAACCCCGCACGACTCATCCGCCGCCCCATCCAAAACCACAAATATTCCTTTCATGAAAGTAAAAATCAAAGCAAGATTATAAATATTGTTGTGAAAAAGAAAGAAGCAAAAAGAGAAAAATAAAAAAATAAATGGTTCTAGCAAACGTATAACATCAAATCTCTTAAATTATCGTCATCCCTCAAAATCAACTCCGCTTTATTTGCTTTTCCAGGAACATCATCTTTAAACGCCGTATTCCCTAAATCCACAATAACATCTTGTGACCCCCCTACAACCCCATCTTCATGGCTTTTCATAAGAACAGTTCCACCTTGAGTATTTACAGAAACCTGTGCAGTCCATCTATTTTTTGTTCTTGTCGGATCTTCATATTCTCCAAATGCAACAACTGCTAAACTATCTGAAAATGCTTTAGTATCCTGTAAAACTTCTGCTAATAACAAATTACATGCTCCATTCAAACATCTCTGCATTGGTCCGGATGTAAGAGGAATCTGAAGTTCTTGCGCAGGTCCCGAAGATTTTGTAGTTCTTGCAATAAAAGAGCATTGTTCTAATGTACTTGTTGAAGTAGAACCAATATTTTGCGTAGTGCTCAAAGGGCTATTAAAAACTCCTCCAAAAAGGAAGTTTGTAGCAACACTAACAACAATTATCAATAGAACAATTCCTAAAATCACAATAAATGTGTTCCGCGATTCTTTAACCATTTTCAACCTCCTTTCAATAATTATCTAAAATAATAAAAATCCTAAGTATATATATATATCTGAAACAAAAATCCCTGACATCCCAAAACCCTCCGGGTTTTTACTCCACACTAAAGTGTGGAGTTTGTTTTGGTTTTGTGATTGCCATGAAAAATCTCCAGCATCCAAACTCCAATTTTAAAATTGGAAATTTTTAACAAGCATTAAAAATCATTAAACACTATTAACAACCTCCTCCCAAACAACCCTCTCAAAAGTTCACCAGATTTTCATTGCCAATAGAAATTATTCCAAGAATATTTCCATTATCAATAGATATGTCATCCCGAAACATTTAATTATAACTCTGCTCTCTCTTATATGTAAGACAACAAAAACAATCTTCAAATAGATAATATCTATTGCCGGTCATTAATAAATAAAATAAAAGCTTTTCAGAGGTTATAAGAAGAACCATGAAAAAAGAAAGAAACATAATGAAATTCGCAGGAGTCTGGAAAGATAAAAAATCTAAGGACATAAAAAAATGAAAGAAGGCATTAAAAACCTTAAAAATAAATCTACAAAAAGGTTATATAAAAGATGATTCTCTCATGACCTTAACAATATAATAAAAACCCTCAAATTTATAACTCCCTCATTCGTCTAAAAAACATGTTCAATTCACTAAAAGAAAAACTAAAATCATGGTTAGGAAAACCCCCTGAAGAGCCGGAAAAACCATTAGAAAAATCCGTAAAAAAACCCTCTAAAAAAATCCCAAAGGAAAAAAAAGAAAAGCAAAAGAAAAAATCAAAAACGCCGGAAGCTGAAAAAAAGCCGTCTAAAAAAAAGCTTCCTTCAGATAAAGAATTAAAAAAAGAAGCAGAAAAAATCGCAGAAGAAGTCCCTGAAAAATTCAATGTAGGAGAGTTAAAATACGAACCAGACATAGAAGCAATAAAAGAACAGCACCCAGATTCAACAGAAGAAAAAAAAGAAAAAACCTCATTCTTCTCAAAATTATTCTCTAAAAAAGAAAAACCCGAAGTAAAAAAAGAACCCTCACAAACCCCTGATGAAGAAAAACCAAAAACAGAACAGCCATCACAAATCCTCCAAAAAGAAGAACCCCCTAAACTAATAACAGAAAAACCAAAGTCCAGTATCTTCGCAAAATTCCTCGCAGGAAAAAAATCCATTTCGCAGGAAGACTTTGAAGAAATATTCCAAGGTTTAGAGATAATCTTATTAGAAAACAACGTCGCACTTGAAGTTGTTGACAAAATAAAATCTTCCCTATCAAAAGAATTAGTAGGCAAAGAAATCAAAAAATCGGAAATCTCCGAAACAATTCTCAATAGCTTAAAAAATTCAATATCCTCTGTTCTCATAGACTCTCCAGACCTTATAGAAGAAATAAAAACTCATCAGGGAACATTTACAATAATTTTCTTCGGCGTCAACGGCACAGGAAAAACAACCTCCATCGCAAAATTAGCGCACCTCCTCAAAAAAAATAATATCTCATGCATTTTAGCAGCAGCAGACACTTTCAGAGCAGCAGCAATAGAGCAGTTAGAAATCCATGCAGATAATTTAAAAATCCCAATAATAAAATCCCAATATAACGCAGATCCAACGTCAGTTGCATTTGAAGCAAAAAAATACGCGCAAGCCCACAATATAAAATGCGTCCTAATAGACACAGCAGGAAGAATGTACACAAAAGAAAACCTGCTCAAGCAAATGGAAAAAATAATCCGCGTAATTCAGCCAGATAAAAAAATATTCGTCGGGGAAAGCATCGCGGGAAACGACTCAATAGAACAGGCAAAAACCTTCAACGAAGCAGTCGGCATTGACGGAATAATCCTAAGCAAAGCAGACGTTGACGAAAAAGGCGGCACACCCCTGTCAGTTTCATACGTCACAAAAAAACCAATCTACTTCTTAGGCACAGGCCAAACCTATAATGATTTAACCCCATTCAAAAAAGAAATTGTAATGAAAAACCTCGGCTTGGAATAAAGACAAAGAGAAAAACATTTTAAGTCTCTCCTCCAACTATATTCATGAACATCCTATACGGCGTCTGCGGAGAAGGCTTCGGCCACAGCGCAAGAGCAAAAACAATAATTGAATATCTAAAAAGTAAAAAGCATCGCATTATGATCTTGACCTATGGCCAGGCATTTCAAGCATTAAAAAAATTCCGGCCGGAAAAAATTGAAGGGATCTCCCTACATTTCAAAAATAATAAATTATCAATGTTAAAAACAATAACGAAAAATGCTTTTCCAATGATAAAAAATATATTAGCATATCCAAACTTAAACAAAAAGATATCAAAGTTTAAACCACATGTCTGCATAACAGATATGGAGCCGCTTGTCCCAATTATCGCGCATTGGAAGAACCTGCCCTTAATCTCAATTGACAATCAGCACAGATTAACTCATCTCAAAATAAGCGTCCCTAAAAAATACTTGAAGTCATATAATTTAGCAAAAACCGCAGTTCATCACTGCGTATCCAAAGCAAATGCGTTTATAATAACTTCATTCACTAAGCAAAAAGCATCAGCAAAAAATGTGCATATAGTTTCTCCGATACTAAAAAAAGAAATAACAAAATTGAGGCCAAAAACAAAAAATTTTATCCTCGTATACCTGACAAAACCAAATCCGCAATTAATAAGTCTTTTAAAAAAATTTAAAGAAATTTTTATTGTTTATTCTTCAGAAATAAACAAACAGCATAAAATAAGCAATCTTATTTTCAAACCTTTAGGAAACACCTTCAAAAATGACCTCAAAAACTGCAAGGCAATAATCGCAACAGCAGGATTCACATTAATCTCCGAAGCGCTATATCTAAAAAAACCATACTTCGCAATTCCCTTAAAAGTCCAATTTGAGCAGACTCTAAACGCATTATTTTTAAAAAAAGAAAAATTAGGAAATTATTCAGAAAACCCAAAAGAAAAAGACATTAAAAACTTCATCAAAAATCTCCGGCAATACAAAAAAAATATTAAAAAATTAAAGTCTAATCCAAATGAATCCCTGAATGTCTTGGATAAAATATTGCTAAAACTCCAAAACCAAAAACTTCTTAATCCCTGATTTTCTCAAATAACCATGCTTGAAAAACTATCGGCAGTGCTGAAAAAAACAACCGACAAAATAGCGAATGCTATTTTTCTTGACAAAAACTTAGTTGACTCAATAATAAAAGATCTCCAGCGTTCAATGATAGAAGCTGACGTAAATGTTCAGTTAGTTCTTGAACTGACGCAAAAAATAAAAAAAGCAGCCCTGGATGAACGGATAAAAGGTGTAGAAAAAAAAGAGCATATAATAAAGATTCTTCACGACGAGCTTCTCTCAATTTTAGGCGAAAAAAAAGAGATTAAACTGCAAAAGCAAAATGTCTTCATGATGCTCGGCCTCTATGGTTCTGGAAAAACAACAACAATTTCAAAATTATCCCTCTACTATTCAAAGCGCGGAGCAAAAGTTTGCGCCGTCGGATTAGATGTCCACCGCCCCGCCGCATCAGAGCAGTTAAAACAGCTCTGCGAAAAACAAAACATTCCTTGTTTCATAGACAAAACAGAAAAAGACCCGCTAAAAATATGGAAAAAATTTGAGCCGGAGTTAAAAAAATATTCCCTTATTTTAATTGACACCGCAGGAAGGGATGCATTAGACAAATCTCTGACCGAAGAAATAAAATCAATTTCAAAAATAGCAAAGCCGACAGAAACTTTTCTTGTAATGCCTGCGGACATTGGGCAGACAGCAAAAAAACAATCTCAAACATTTAAAGAAGCAGTCAATATCACAGGGGTAATAATAACGCGAATGGATTCAACAGCAAAAGCCGGCGGTGCATTAACCGCATGCTACGAAGCAAAAGTCCCCGTCGTATTTATGGGCACAGGAGAAAAACCCCACGACTTAGAATTATTTAACCCCGAGTCATTTCTCTCGCGACTTTTAGGTATGGGCGACCTTGAGTCTTTAATAGAAAAAATAAAATCAGTTGCCGACGAAAACAAACTCAAAAAAACCCAAAAAAATCTCCAAGAGGGCAGGCTGACTTTAAGAGACGTCCAAGCGCAATTAGAATCCCTTGATTCATTAGGCTCTTTTGACAAAATTCTTGGCATGATCCCTGGACTAGGAAAAGCAAAAGACAAAATCTCGCCGGAACAATTAGAGCAGCAGCAAAAAAAATTAAAGAACTACAAAAACGCAATAAGCTCCATGACAGAAGAAGAAATAAACAACCCTGAAATCTTGGAAAAACAAACATCCAGAATTTCAAGAATAGCAAAGGGCTCCGGCACATCAACCACCGACGTCAGAACATTAATAAAACAATACAAAATGCTCAATGACTTAGTTAAAAACCAATCCGCAATCAGTGATGGAAAAATTGACCAAAAAACCCTGATGAAAATGGCGAAAAAATTCGGCAGGAAGAAGTTTAAGTTGTAAAAGTTCTTATGTCAGGCATAACAACTAATTTTAAAAACTAAACTTCAAATATTTCTATCATGAACTCAACTCTATCATTAGAAGAACAAATAGAAATCCTGTGCCAAAAAGGATATGACGCAATTGTAATAGATAGTTGTGCATTAGAAGACGGAGAATCTTTAAAGATGATTTATGGAACCCCTCATTATGAAAAACTTGAATATGTGCGGGATTCAATTGAAGAAACAAAAAATCTGTTGGGCGTTCTTGCAAGATTTAATAATCTCTTATTTTCAGAAGAAATCGCCGAAGAACACCGAATGCTAATAGACGGATATTTGACAAAGCAAAGGCGAACAAGTAGAAAGCTGTCAGAAAGAAGAATGCTGCCTTATTGCAGGCATAAAGGTTCAATAGAAAGAGATGTCCATACTAATGGAAAAGATACAAAAAAGAAACTTTCAAGGTTAATTAGCTTGCAAAGACAAGTTATCAAAGTCATGAACCCCTTAGAATGCAGGATTAGCGAATATTATAAACCATATATAGAAGATTTTATCAGAAAGATTAAAAGCTTATCCAGAAGGTATTTTAATGCAAGACCCTCCTTAAAAATGCAAAGAGAAAAAAAAGGAACGCTTGAAAATAGAGGCAATGACGAGAGAATCTTTGCAAAGAGTCTTCTTCTATCTCAAAAAATGCCTGTTGCTATAATAACCTACGACAGAGATTTCTTGCATATACAAGAAGCAGTAAGCTCAAGCGGAGATCTCACTTTAGACGGGCATTATATTCATCAGGACAATTTAACAATTGTTAAAAAAACCTACCAGCAAAACTAATTTAAACCTTAAACAAATTCTAATCTAATGATAGAAAAAATAATCTCCCGCGGCGCAGAAGCAGTGATAATTCAAGCTGGCTCAAACATTATAAAAAAAAGAATTCCAAAATCCTACCGCTTTCCTGAATTAGACGAAAAAATTAGAAAACAAAGAACGAAAAAAGAAGCAAAGCTAATCCAAAAAGCAAACGAATTAATCCCCTCGCCAAAATTAATAAGCTCCCCGCTAAACTTCCCGTCAACAACAGACAATTATTCATTATCCATTGAATTCCTCAAAGGCAAAAAACTTTCAGAACATTTGGAAGAATCAAATTACAAAAAAATATGCAATCAAATAGGAAAAAACATAGCAAAACTCCACGACGCAGGAATAATCCACGGCGATTTAACAACTTCAAATATGATTTACGTAGAAGAAAATGATGAAAAATACAACAAACCTACTTTCAACAATTACAAGAAAAATAAAATAAAATATTCTAATGATAAGCTCCAATCAAATGATTTTACCAATGACAATATTAAAGATATGCGAAATGAGCTGGCAGACACAGCTCATGAAGCAGGCAAAGTCTACTTCATAGACTTCGGCCTTGGCTTTCACTCAAACAGAATAGAAGACAAAGCAGTTGACCTGCATTTAATAAAACAAGCGCTTGAAGCAAAACACTCTTCAATTTACGAAACAGCATTCAAATCAATTCTGCAGGGCTACAAAACCTCAAAAAATTATTCCGCGACGATAAAACAGCTGGAAAAAGTGGAAAAACGGGGGAGATATAAAGCGCAATATTAATTTCAAGGATGTCTAAAAATAAACTCGTCTTTTGAGGAATTATAAACTCCCCAAAACTGCTCTGCTACATCTTCAGGAAAAATTGGCCCTTGCTCACGAACGAGCCCATCAATAACTAATATCTTCAAGAAAATATTGCTCTCCATTAACAAAGGCCCAAAAGCTATAACCAGATTGTGCAATGCTGCCTTTGAAACAGAAAGCCCGAGCTTTTTATAATCCGAATTATCCTTATAACCTCCGCCAGTAACGATTAGAGTAACCGGAAAATCTTTTTTTACAATATGTAAAATAGATTCTATGGTGTTCCAAGCTCCAACAACATTTGTTTCCAAGTCCTTGATTAAAACATTTGAGTTCTTTTTTATATCCCCTATTGAAAAACTTGCTTTAACATTATAAACTATACATTTTATAGAAGGAAGTTTTTCATATAAACATTTTATTGCCTCATTTATTTTAACAACTTCGATAACATCAGCCAAGGCAAAATCGCATTTGACTCCTTTATCACTTAATGATTTCTTTAATAATGTGAGTTTTGATTTATCCCTTCCGATTAATCCAACATGAAAACCTTCTTGACTAAAACGCAAAGCTATTTCTTTTCCAAAATGCTTTCCTGGTCCAACTATTATTAAAGACTTCATAAAATAGCCCCTCCCGGATTCGAACCGGGGTCCCCGGGCCCAAAACCCGATATACTTGACCGCTATACTAAGGGGCTAAATTCCACTTATTAACCTTATCAATATGCTTAAAATTACTGAAACCGACCACATTTAAAAACTTTCTCAATTCAGATTTTTTTGTAATAGTAATATCTCTTCCCTTAGTAATTTTTGATACTCCAATTCCAAATGAAATGAGGCTATTCCGCGCATCATTTAACAAAACAGAGTTATAATTAGTGAAACAAATTTGATAAGAATTTTGGTCGGTTAATTTATAAACAGAACCATCAGTATCGTATAACCCCCTCAAACACTTCCTGAGAAAAAGGGGATTATTTTTTATCCAAGAGGGAATTGAAAGTTGGTTGCGAATTTTATCTCCGGCTTTAAATCCCTTAAAAATTAAAAAATCAACTAATCTCCTGCTGGAAACATTTAAACTTAAAGCATTGCTATTTTTATATTTATAAATTTTTGACTCTACCTTAAAGAGTTTTTTTATAAGGGGCGCGACATAATTCATTAAATAAAGTTTATCATATCTTGAGTCTCCAACAATTCTTATTTGATAGGTGCCAATCTTGTAATTCTTAATTCTGGTAAGATTACCATCACCAAGCATAATTCCATAAAATTCTGCTAATTCCTCAGAGTCTATCGGAATCCTAATTTTTTTAACCAAAGATTCCGAGGAATTTCTCCCGCCTTTTATTCTTCCCCAATTTTCATCAAGTCTTTCTAAAATAAATTTATCAAATTTTTTACCGGCTAATTTGCAAAGAAGATAATAAGCCTCTCCAGATAATAATCTTCTTTCTTTATATAGTTCATTGCATAAATAATTAGCATTAAAATGCAAATCGCCAGCAAGTTCTCGCCAACACTTGTCTGCTTTAGCTAATTTAATTAATCTTCTCTGTTTCCCTAAAGCAAGTTTAATTCTCATCCGATTAAATAATCCTGAAGTATATAAATTTGTTGCTTGACCACTAGACTATAAAGCTGACATTTTAATACAAAAAATAACTTTATAATCTTATTGTTCAGTCAAAAAAAATAAAAGAAAAATAAAAAACCTCGTCACTTAGATTTCTGCATTTCAGAGATTCTCTCCGCAACGCCTTTCGCTTCTTTTTCCAAGCTTTCTTTATATTCACTCAAAAGCTCTATTTTCTCTTCCTTGGTTAAAAAGCTTCGCTGTTGAGAGGCGTAATCTCCGCAGGTGTATGCGCCGCAATTCATTTTCAAGCCACCTCCTTTCATTATCATATCGGACATACGATATTAGAAATTTAGAAGTATTTAAATATATCGGTTGCCCGATATGAACATGAAGACCTACGGCTGCAATGGATGCGATATGCGCGGAATGCTCTCATTCTTAATATTGTTTTTGCTTTCAAAAAAACCAATGCACGGAAAGGAAATAGCAGAGGAAATAGAGAAAAGAAAGGGTGTAAAGCCAAGCCCCGGAACAATATATCCTGCATTAAAATCTTTAAAAGAATCTAAGCTGATAAAAGAAAACCCTGAAGGCAAAAAAATAATTTATTCGCTGACAAATACAGGTAAGATTACATTTAAACAGGCAAAGCAATTATTCTGCAGAACATTTACAGACGTTTTTTAAATCGCAAAACCAAGACAAACTGCGCCCATTAGTAATCTTTAAAAACCCCTCCCCCTAAAAATTCCTATGTCCGCAGAACAAAAAATAGAAACGCTGAAATTGAAGCCGGCTGAAATAGAAAAGAAAGTAGTTGAACTTGCGAACGCAGGAAACCCGCCGGAAAAAATCGGCCTGATTTTAAGAGATATGCACGGCGTCCCAAAGGTAAAATTATTCGGCAAAAAAATAGGTAAAATACTAAAAGAAAATAATCTAAAAATAAATTCCGAAGAAAATATAACTATAAAAAAAATGGACAATTTGGGAGCTCACACCAAAAAGCACAAGCATGACTACAGCGCTAAAAGGGCAATAACAAAACATTCCTCAAAATTGCGAAAGATAAGGGCTTATCAAAACAAGCGACAATCTTAAAAACACAAATTTCATTCTCAAGGAATGGTAGAAAGCAAATTCCTAAAAGTTCAGTGCCCGAGGTGCGCGAATCTTCAGATAACCTACGGAAAAGCGTCAATGAGAATAAAATGCAGCAGGTGCAACAAACTGCTAATCAAGCCAAGAGGAGGAAAAGCTAAAATAAAAGCAGCAATAATAAAAATAATATGGACATCAAAGAAAACGACATAGTGCTATGCACAGTAAAAAGAATAGAAAGAACAACAGTATTCTTAGAAATAGAAGGAAACGGCGAAGGAACAATGAGTTTTTCTGAAGTAGCCGCAGGAAGAATCAGAAACATAAGAGACTTCATCGCAATGAACAAAAAAGTAGTCTGCAAAATTCTTAGAATCAAAGACAACAACATAGAATTAAGTTTAAGAAGAGTAACTGCAAAAGAAAGGGAAGAAGTTTTAGAAAATTATCAAAAAGAAAAAACCCTCGTGAGTATATTAAAGCCCATCCTAAAAGACAAAACAACCGATATAATAAAAAAAATAAAAGAAGAAAATAACCCTGCGGATTTCCTGGATGAAGCAAAAGAAAATCCCTCAATTTTAAAAAATTTCGTAAGTGGCAGCGAGTTGGAGCAGCTTAAAAAAATCCTGTCAGAAAAAAAGGAAAAAGACAAAAAAGTAAAAAAAATAATCCTGCTAAAATCAGACAAACCTTCCGGAATAAAAGACATAAAAGAAATTCTTAAAACCGAAAGCGCAGAAATATCCTACCTTGGCGCATCAAAGTTTCTAATTGAAATAAAAGCAAAGGACTACAAAATCGCAAATTCAAATCTTGAAAAAGCCCTGGCAGAAATCAACGCAAAAGCAAAAAAGCTAAACGCAAAATTTGAAATTAAGGATAATTAATAAATCTGAGAAATAAAAAATTAAAATGAAAGACAACAAAAAACAATTGTTAATCTTCATAATTTCTTTAATTGTCCCTGTAATCTTCTCAAGAACAATAGTCTTCTTATTTTTCACGCAAAAATCATTTATAAAAGAATTAACAAATCTCAACATTCATCATGTACATTATGGAATAATTCTCGTAACAATAGCAATCATAACACTTATTTTTTACAAAAACAATAACGCAACCACATCAATATCAGGATTAGGATTAGGACTTATTTTGGATGAATTCATTCCATCCCTCTTATTAACTACCAGTACGGAGGAAGCAATAATTGCATATAATCAAGGATTAATTCCTACACTAATTTTATTTTTATTATTAATAGGATTAACTATTCTGCTGTATAAAAAGAAGAATAAATAAAACCGAGATTATTGTAATAACCATGAAAAGAAAGCAAATCCTGGAGATATTATTTTGGATATTTTTAATCTTATTAGTAATTTTAATACTCTGGAAAATATTTGGGAATAGTCCATCAGACCTTTCAATAATTATAACTGGTATGCTGACTCTTCTTTTAAAAATGTGGTCTATTTCCGACGAATTAAAAGATTTCAAATACAAAACAAAATTATCCTTCCAAAGAACAAAGGAAGACATCAACCTTATAAAAAGAAAAATAAATAAAATAAAAAAATGACATCCTCTATGGGCTAAAGCCCATAGTTTCCTAGGACGCCGTCATTAAAAAATAATTTTTGATTCTTCACATATTCAACAACTGTACTAAGTTCTGTATATCCAACAGTAGCGGAAAAACTACCTGAACTCCACAATTTAGAATAGAAAAAGATTGCCGCAATTCAACTACGAGCTAAAGCAGATAGATTTCTTGCGGATCAATTAAAATGAAACTAAGCCCCGATAAACAAATTAAGGCTCGGGCTTTAAATTCAACTTTATTAAGTAACTCTTTGGATTCGCCAAAGCGAAGTTTACCTGTGCGACAAAATCCTCCGGAGATGGTGGCTCCGCACCTTCACCTAAACTTATTCCCCAACCTAAACGAAGATCCATCTGTTCTCCTATTTTATCATTATCATACCAGCTTTCAAAGTTATAGAGTGCGGTATGTCTCGGAAGCTCGTCAAAATTTAACGTCAAACCATAATGGATATAAACTCTTGTATCGTCCCAGTAGCTTACATTTCCTAACCTCAAACCCTGACCCCGTTCAGAATGCAGTGCTAAAAAAGTAAATATATCCCTATCCCTTAATACCTCCCTAATCACCGCTCTTAAATCATTCCCTTCCTCATACTTAAAATGCCCTTCAATGTGGCTGTGGAGATAATCTCTTGCTTCTTTACCAATAGCACCACGTTTTACAAACATAAACAATATTTAAAAAGCTTAGTTTATAAAAATGATTATATTTCAAAATAACGTTCTCTAAACTAAAATGAAACTAAAATACTCTCTAACCAACGAAGGTAAAAAAGTCTACACCTTAAAAAAAGAAATAAACAAAACCCCGACAAAAGACGCGCATTATAAATTTATCAGAACAAATTCAAAAATAGAATAAACCATTACAACAATTTTTATAAACCTCAAACAATTAAAACAATTATGTCAGACGTAATTGGAGAAAACAGAAGAGGTTATCCTATTAGCCCGATAACAGGGCATTTTCTTCAGGCATTAAAATGGAACATAGAAGAAAAACTACAAGGCAGAAGTAATGAGATAAATCCTCCGGGACTTATTGGAATGCTTTCAAGTATATTAACAGATGCTCATCAATCATTCTATCTTGAGGGTTATCCTATAAACCTGCATATAAACCCAATAACAGCTATTCAAACAAGAAGGATGGTAATTGAAAGCTACGCGCGAGCAACACAAAAACCATATCCTTCAACAATGGATGAACAAGAAAGAATAGTTCGAGAATTAATATTTTGGACAGAGTCATTACAAGAGAATCGGGAAATAACCCTGCAAGCAAGACCACACTATGAAGAACTAGCTAAAACTATTGGCGCAATAGCCAGTAGAGTAGATTATTCTCCTGGTTCCTGCATGAGAGATGACAAAGACGATTAACACAATAATCTTTAAAAGCTAATAAAAGTTATAATGGAAATGGAAAGTTTAGCCGCAAGATACGAGGGTTCTGCTAGCCACGCTGCAAAAGCACTAAAAAGTAGATTAGAAGGAAATCAACTAAGAATATTTCCAAGATACTTATCAAAAGTTATAGAATTATTAGAGATTGCACATCTTGACTTTAGATCACAAGGATTTCCTCCAACAAACCCGAGAGAATCCAGACACCCTGTTAGTGAAGCATATGTTGCATACGCTTTAGTTATGGATAGCTATGAATCGGTAACCAGCCAAAGACCTTCTTCTCCCAGCGAAGAAGAACAAGTAGTTAGAGATTTAATTCACTGGACTAATACGATTAGATCTGACATGGTAATTACTCCTCAAACAAAACAAAGATATGAAGATTTAAAAAAATTTCTAAGAGAAATAGCAGAAAGAGGAATAAGAGATAGAAGTACTATGGACTTGAATGGAAGACCAGAATATTTAATTATCTAAAACAACTTCCCCTGCTTCTCCGCCATCTGCACAATCCCATACTCCCCGTCAAACCCCGGCTTAACTTTCAATTTGCCGTCGCGCGAAAGCAGAATCAACTCAACCAATTTAATATCTAATCCCGCTTTCAGCATCCCCTCGGAAGAAACATGCAGCAAAATATTAAATTCATTTCCAAACATCTCAATTATTTCATAATATCTTTTCCAAATGCCTTTTGAATTCATTCCCAGTCCAAAATGCAGCGCAAGAATCTCATGCAGCGGCAGAATCCTATAAAATTCCTTCGCCCCAACAGGCTTATATCCTTCTTTCTCTTTCGCAAGTTTATTAATCCTATTCTCAACTCCAATAACCATATCTTTTCCGCAGACCGGACACTTTCCTCCAATCTTCGCAGTTTCCGACGGAGAACAGCTAAATTTGCAATTCCTGTGCCCGTCCCAATGATACTTCCCGTATTCCGGAGGAGTTTCTATCGTCGCTTTCAGCCCTTCTCCAGTCCTAATCGCTCTAACAACATTCTCGTAGCTCAACTCGCCAATATCCAAAATCGTCGCCTCTCTCCCCAAACGCCATGGCCAAAAAGAATGCGCATCAGAAAAACTGACAACATTAACATTCTCCTTCAGGCGCCAAATCATTGCAGGATCAGCGCTCATTCCCGACTCAATCGCATAAATGTGCTTCGCCTCCTCTTCAAAACATTCATGCAAAGAATCAAAGCCAGAATCGCTTCCATATAAGCCAAACCAAGGTGTGAAAGCGTGAGCCGGAACAATTTCAATGTCATCATCAATCTTCTTCAATTCCCGGACAAACTCCTTGCACGACATTCCAAAAATCGGCCTCCCATCATAATCAAGCCGCCCCCGCGAGCCCAAAAGTTTAATAATCTCATCGCTAATTCTCATATTAGGCGCAAACACCAGCAAATGCACAGCCCTTCTCTTCCCTCCCTGCGAAAACATCAAACTAATTTCAGTCTGCCACAAAAACGCAATTTTGTCGTCGCCATCTTTCAATCTTAAAATTCCTTTATCGTCTTCAATCAGCTTCTCTTTAATTTCCACATTCCATTTAGGATGCTGAAAATCTCCTGTCCCCATCAGATCAATCCCCTTTATCTTCCCCCACTTAGCCAAATTCTCAATTGTAATATCCTTTGAAGTCGCCCGCGCAAAACGCGAATGTATCTGCAAATCGGCAATTATTTTCATTAATAAAGATAAAGAATATACTTTTTAATAATTTGTGCATTTATTGAAATCCTCACATAATCTCTTAACAACAAATACCTCAATAACAAATTCAACAATAAACAAAACCCTATCCCTCCTGCTTGTAAATCCCCAAAGCAACCTTAGAAGAATAAACTCTCGCCAGATTAGTTAGTGTTAGCAGCCATATTTAAATTATGATCCTTCAACTTATCAAATCAAAACCCCCAAAAACCCTTAAATATCTCCTAATCATAATACCTAAATGTCCTACAAAGAAAGAATCCTAAACCTCAAACACTACATCTTCAACTTAATAATTATCTGGCTGGCAATTTTATTTTACAGATACAGCAGCTTCTACTCAAATTTCCTGTCTCAAAAAACCCAAACAACAATTCTCGCCCTCGCAGTTATTTACACAATATCAGGATTTTTCTACTACCTTTTAAAATCCCCGGAAAAAATAATTGAAAGCAAAGGCACAATTTTATTCAGGGCGCTAAAAAGAAGCATCAAAGAGGTATTTAATTTGCTAAGAATTTTCAACACAAATACAAACAAAAAATTTCCAAAATTTGACAAAAAAGAAAAAACAGCTTTCCTTTTTTTAGTCGTCAAAATATTCTTCCTGCCATTAATGCTAAACTTTCTATTCGGCAATTTCTCGTCGGCAAAAAATAATTTAACAAACATTTCAGAAATCTCGCAATTCACAAATATCTATACCTTCAACGATTTAATTTTCCCGTTCATAATTTCCGCAATATTCTTCTTAGATACTTTATGGTTTTCATTCGGCTACGCGTTTGAATCAAGGTCGTTAAAAAATACAATTCGTTCAGTAGAGCCGACAATTCTCGGCTGGGCAGCCGCACTGATTTGCTACCCTCCATTTAACGGCATGCTGACAAAATACACAAATTGGTATGCAAACGACCATATCCTCTTCTTCAACAACACCCTCACATTCGCAATAAGAATAATAATTGTCGCGCTGCTCCTAATATATCTAAGCGCAACCTTCGCCCTCGGAGCAAAATGCTCAAACCTCACAAACAGAGGCATCGTCGCCAGAGGCCCATACAAATTCATCAGGCATCCTGCATACATCTCAAAAAATCTGGCGTGGTGGCTCACAATAATCCCCGTCGCCTCACTCCCCGCAATAATAAGCATGGGTACTTGGTCAATAATCTATCACATCAGAGCAATAACCGAAGAAAGGCACCTCATAAAAGATCCCAATTACCAATCCTATTGCAGGCAAGTCAAATATAAATACATCCCGTTTGTTTACTGAAAATCTCAGTAAAATTAAAGCTTATCCTTTATTAAGTAAATCCCCTGACATCGCATTCTCTACCCTTTTATTAAATCACAAAACCCTTTGGGTTTTGTTTTGGTTTTGTGATTGCCGTTAAAAATCTCCAACAATGTAACTCCAATCTAAAAATTGGAGATTTTTAACGGGCATTTATAATATTACATTCATTTGCCAAAAATAAATAATCTAAAAACTAGCAAGATTAATTCATGCTAATAGCTATTATTAAATTTGGGTTTGCCCCAGTGCCCCGCAAAATTTAAAAACCTCCTCCCCAAAATGAACCCATGGAAAAAGAAAAAACCTTGGTCTTAATCAAACCCGACGGAGTAGCAAGAAATTTAGCCGGAAAAATAATCTCAAGATTTGAAGACGCTGGCTTAAAAATAAAAGCAATAAAAATGCTAAAAGCCGACGAGAAATTAGCAAAAAACCACTACTTCCTTGATGAAACCTGGGCGAAAAGCGTTTTTGAAAAAACAAAAGCCGCATGCGAAAAAGAAAGCAGGACAATGAAGCATAAAACCCCGATGGACCTTGGAAAAACAATACAACAATGGAACATCAATTTCCTGACCGAAGGCCCTGTTATAGCAATTGTAATTGAAGGGAATCATTCAATAGAGCTCGTTAGAAAAATAATTGGCTCAACCGAACCGAAACAAGCAGCACCCGGAACAATCCGGGGAGACTTTGCATCAACAGAATCCTACGCAATCGCCGACGCACAAAACCGCGTCCTAAGAAACCTCGTCCACGCTTCAGATTCAATAGAAACCGCGCAAAGAGAAATCTCGCTCTGGTTTGCCCAAGATGAAATTCATTAGTATATGAGAGTGAACCTCAAAAAGAAGGTTTATGACTCAAATTTATAGACGATAAAATAGCTCTAAAATGACTTATTTAAAAATATAGATTTCTTTTTAATTAAATAAAGAAGATAAAGTATGATAAACTGCTTCTATTAACTCTCTTTATCTGGTGCACTGCCCTAACAAAACTAAAATAGTAAAACTTAAATACCAGTATTACTATAATCCCTAATGGAAATAAAAACAATCAAAGGAATAAGCAATGAAAAGTGGATGAAACTTAAAGTTTTAGCGGTAAAGAATAAAATGCCCATGGGCAGATTGGTAGAAGAAATGATAGATAGTTACGAAAAAGATATAGAAAATGCGTGGAACAAGATTCTATATAGTGGAAAAATTTTGAGCAATAAAGAAGCCGAAGAAATGCATAAAATAACAAAAAGATTAAGAAAAGAAAGTTGGGTGAGAAATGCTAATACTTGATACGTCTATAATTATTGAAATTGAAAGAGGAAACAAGCAGGTAATTGCTAAATTAGAAGAATTAAAAAAACAGCATAAAACGCCGCCTAAAATAAGCTTTATGACCTATTTTGAATTTTTGGAAGGCATTTCAAAAAAATCAGATAAAAATAAAGAAAAAGCCCTTGCATTTATAGAATTATTTGAAACTCTCCAAACAACAAAAAATACTGTAAAAAATCTCGTCGCATTAAGGCAAAAATATGAATTTCCTCTTCCAGATTTATTTATTGCTGCACAAACCCAAGAAAACAATGCAGTTTTAATAACAAAAGATAAAGATTTCCGAGGAATTGCTGAAATAGAAAAAATCATCCTATAAAAACGTCCCCGCGGAGAATTGAACTCCGATCTTTTCCTCCGCAAGGAAAAATTCTATCCGTTAAACTACGGGAACAAAAATACAAGAAAAAACTATTTTATAAGTCTTTAGAAATCCATAAAATTTGTTAATGATCTCTAAAGACAAAGTATATACCTAATCTATAATAAATAAGCTCCTGTATTCTGCGCATCGTGTCGCCACATTGGCCAATCGTCATTCTGAACAACGAACCTACTTGAAAAATCAAAAAGATAAATAGGACCATTACCTTCATAAGCAATAATGTCTCTTTTATCATTGTTATTAATATCTCCTATCACAAATTTCACTTGTTTTCCGAGAAATTCTGACCCTACAACTCTTGGAAAACCTTCGGTTGTAATTGGCTGAAGAGTGTTTATAGCACCATAAAGAGACCTACCATATGATCCATAAATCTCTTTTGCAGGAGATCTTAATATATCCGAAACAAGTAAAGGTAGTCCATAATTATAAGGTGAAGCAGGACCTAAAACAAATGGGGGTTCATTAGTCAACCTGCTCCCGTCATGATTAATTATATCCAATGAATCATATTGATCGCGATAAATTTCATAACTATAAATAAAAGAAAGTTCCAGAGCAACATCACTATCAAGGTTTCCAACAACAGGAAATTCAGATTTCATATCAATATTTCTAATCGGCCAACCAGCTAAATTATTATCTCTGTAATCTCGCGCGTTTAATCTATCCCCATTATCTCCTAAGATAATATCAAGTTTTCCATCCCTATTCAAATCTGCAAGAATCGGCGAATAGTAATATCCTCCAATACTATTTGGCCACCCCCTAAGAAGATTCCCATCAGACTCAAATATAAATGCTCTTCCTAATGTTCCGGGATTCCAACGAAATGTAGATACTACAATATCCTTTTTACCATCACCATTAACATCTCCAACAGCAGGAGTTCCATGGACAGGACAAGTTGTTTGTTGAGGCCAACCATTCAATATTGTTCCATCAAATTTAAACACATAAACTCTATTTGAGCTATCACATTGTATGGAATTTTTATTCATCGTAACAATTATTATTTCCAAATCATTCCCCCCATCTATATTTGCAATTACAGGAGAAGATTTTGAGGTCATCTCTCCTAAAACAACCGGCCATCCAGGTTTTACATTTCCTAAAGAGTTGTAAGCATGGACAAGAAGTTTATTGTCATTATTTACTGACGTGAAAACAAATTCAATATCCCCATCGTTGTCGATGTCAGCAGAAGCGGGGGTATTAGTTAAAGTCCAACTTGACGTAAATCTTATAGGGAAGTTAGGCAAGCTATCCCCATTATAATCAATTACATGAAGTTCATAATTCTCCGAATTACCATCGCGTCCAAGTATAACTACTTCGCCAAATTGATCATTGTTCACGTCAACTAAAAGCGGTTGTGAAAACTTGTAAAGAATATTGCCATTAAAACTTAAAAGAGGTTTCTTCCAAACTAATGCACTATCAATCATAAAGGGTTTTTTATCTTCCCATATTCTCCCCTTTGAATCAGTAGTGCGTAAAAGAATGGAGTAAACACCACTTTGAATATTATAAGTATAAGGTATCCAAGTGGTTATAGGATAACTGCCTCCAACATAATAATTAACATTACTTAATTCATATATCTTAACCCAATCTTCAGGGAGAGGATACGCTCCTTGTCCAAAGAATACTTCTATTTTGAGAGGATTATTTGTATTTTCCACAGAAAACACATCCCCCCTAATTTCAACTTCTGTTGAAGGTAAAGAGCTTAATTGAGGTTGAATAATATTTATTGGTGTTGCCCCAGATTTTGAAACAAGTTTCAAGGCATTTATTCGTCCAGTACCTATAAAATTTTCTTCTTGAATTAAATCAACAGAATTCCTCACGAGAGTTCTTACACGATTTTGATTATAAAAATGACCAAGAGATGGAGAAACTAAATCAGGGGATTTTGAAAGTGCTAAACCAATTAACCCAGAAACCAATGGCGCAGAAGTTGAAGTTCCGCTACATAGTCCATAACCTAATCCACTTGTTTGGTCAGAACAACCCCATGTAACTCCAGAAACAGTAGTAGAGAAAATATTCATGCCAGGAGCAGCTACATCAATCCATCCACCATCATTGCTAATTTCAATCTTTTTATCTTGTTCATCGGTTGCACTAACAGCAATAACAAAGGGGTAAGCAGCTGGATAAAGCGGATACGCAAGACAATACTCATAACCTGTATTTGGAGTACAATCCTTTCCAGCAGCTGCGACGAGAATTATATTTTTTTCATAAGCGTACTCAAGAGCATGCCTAAGCGCATAACTTTCTCTTCCTCCAAAACTCATTGAAATAATATCTGCTCCATTATCTGCAGCGTAGATAATTGATTCAAAAATTGCACTTTCAAATAATCTCCCATATGCTCCAATCATTGCATGAGAGTCATAAGAAGCACCTGCCCTTAAGGGCAGAATAGCACATCTTGGACAAGATCCTATAACCCCTTTTCCATTAAATCCTCTCGCTGCAGCAATACCTGCAACATGAGTCCCATGTCCGTGAAAGTCATCAGGATCATTATCCTTTTGCACACAGTCCTCTCCAGGATAACATTGGTTCGATCTATACTGTTCATCAACAAAATCCCATCCTCTAACATCATCAATAAATCCATTTCCGTCATCATCAATTCCATTACCTTCTATTTCTCCTTCATTTCTCCATATATTTTCCTCAAGGTCTTCATGTTGCCAGTCAACACCTGTATCAATAATAGCGATAGTTACAGACTTATCACCTATAGTCTGATCCCATGCTTGCTCTGAACTAATTTTTTCATGATACCATTGTCTATCATAATAAGGGTCATTAACATTAACATCCTTCAAAGTTGAAGGTAGGGTTCCAGATGGAGTCGGAGACTGCATAATGTAATAAATAGAAACAGGATTTGCAGATACAACGCCTTCAAATAAACTTAAAAGATAAGAAGCATCTTTAGCATCTCCCGGAGAAACCTTAAATGTATAAAAATTAAAATAAGAATTTTGAGGAGCCAAACGAAGATAATCGATAACTTCAATTCCTGACTCAATTAACAAGTTGCGCATAAGTTCAGGATCCGTATCTTCTTCTAATTCAACAATGATCTCATTATCTTTAAACGCTGGATGTCCTTCACCATTCTCTTCTACTAATTCCTCTTGGTTCTGCATATCTAATGAAGGAGATAATTTAAACTTCCCAGTTAAAGTAAATGCTCCCAACAATGAGATAAATAAAAAGACAAATAAGACAATATGACTTATTTTAACATTACGCCACTTTTTCATTAAATCTTAAAGATTATTGAATTTTTAAATTATCTGATTTGTTTTTGTTTCAGGATTACCCTGAAAAATTCCCATAAATACGACTGCAATTTTAAAATAAGAGATTCTCAACAAACATCAGATTATTTCCTAAAACCCCCATAAACTCTCCCAAAATAATAATCTCCAACAAAATTAATTTAAGCTAACTCCCCATTGCCCATCCAATCCAACTTAACAAAATCACAAATTCCCCCAAAACTAACTCTCGTCCTTAACCCCTTGCTCTGTCACCCAAAACTGGCATTCATTTTCCGGCAGATTAGGGGCATCAATCATTTTCGCAACCCTGCTTCCCTGCTTCCCCTTTCTTAAATATAATCTTACTTTCGCAGCATGCCCCACAATATTCCCCCCAACATGCGTCGTCGGATCCCCAAACATCATCGCCGGATTTGAAATAACTTGATTTGTAACATAAATCGCAAGTTTATGCTGTTCAGCAAGTTTTGTCAATTGATGCAAATACCTATTTAATTTCTGCTGCCTGTCTGCCAATTGCCCCCTCCCCGAAAACTCCGCCCTAAAATGCGCAGTCAAAGAATCAACAATAACCAATTTTATCGGCTCATCTTGCTCCTTTATTAATTCAGTAATTTTGTCAACCAATAAAATCTGATGATCTGCATTAAAAGCTCTTGCAACCAAAATATTTTTTAAAACCTTTTCAGGACTTGCGCCCAAGCCATCTGCAATTTGTCTTATCCTCGACGGAGAAAAAGTCCCCTCTGTATCTATAAAAACTGCCTTCCCATTCAGCCCGCCCTGTTCTTTAGGCAGCTGCACATTAACTGCAAGTGAAAAAGCAAGCTGGCTTTTCCCGCTTGAAAAAGCTCCGTAAGCTTCAGTCATCGCGCATGCCTCAATGCCTTTCCCTCCCAAAAGCGCGTCAAGATTTTTGCTTCCCGTAGTAATAAACCCAATATTCTCTCTCTGCTTTGCAAACTCTGCCCCGTCAATAAAACCAAGTTTCATCATACTGCGCGCCGCCTGAATCGCCTTCCTCGCAACAGCTTCGCCAACACCCGCCAATTCAGAAAGCGCCGGCGGCGACATAACCGCAAGCCCCATCAAATCATAAATCCCCGCCGCCTCCAATTTAGAAGCAATCCCCGGCCCAATCCCCGGAATATCAGTAAGTTTCGCCTCCTCAACAGTCTCACTTTCCCCGCCTTCCTCGCCCTCTTTAGTTTTCTCTTTCACCATAACAATCAAGAACAAGCCATGTTTATAAAGATTATATCTCTGAAAAACACATTTTGATTTGTAAGTATAGTCAACCAATTAAGTTCTTCGGTTATTTTTATTGGTTGACTATTAGGGCTCTTGAATAAATAACTTGAACTTATTTTATTGTATAATTCCATTCAGGATGGAATTCATGATGTTCTATTTTTATTCTTTCCATTTCTTCATCAGAAAACTTTTTTCCCTTTTCATATTTTTTCTTATCAAGTC